>ERZ827088.1149-NODE-1149-length-34305-cov-5.174715_pt1 | contig 34305 bp, 28 predicted proteins | sample MGYA00519922_ERZ827088 | MGnify/ENA primary metagenome ERZ827088 (study PRJEB31778, sample SAMEA3449254) | human gut metagenome | biome: human gut; feature: human-associated habitat; material: faeces | place: United Kingdom | collected 2010/2012 ...
GCTCCCGCCGCGCCCCTGCGGCCCCAGGCCGCCGGAGGAGGCGGGGAGGAGTATGACCTGGTCATCCTGGGCGGCACCTGCGTGCTGCCGGAGATGGGCTGCCTGCCGCTGAATGTGTGCGTCCGGGGCGGGAAGATCGCCGCCCTGACGGCGGAGGTGCCCCGGGGCCGCCGGGTCATCGACGCCTCCGGCCTGTATGTGCTGCCGGGGATCATCGACCCCCACACCCACCTGGGCCTGGCGGTGCCCTTCGGCCAGGAGCTGGAGAGCGAGACCCGCTCCGCCATCCTGGGGGGCGTCACCACCATCGGCACCTACTTCAATCAGCCCGGCAGCTATCTGCCGGTGATCGACCGCCTGCGCCGGGAGGTGTCCCAGCTGTCCCGGGTGGACATGATCCCCCACTTCTCCCTGCGGGAGCAGCAGCAGATCGACGAGCTGCCCCTGTATTCCCGCCAGGGCATGAACTCCTTCAAGGTGTACATGTGCGGCGTGCCGGGCCTGTACCCCCACCAGGAGGACGGCTTCATCATCCGGCTGATGCAGCGCATGAAGCAGCTGCCTCCCACGGCCCACCCCATCCTCAGCATCCACTGCGAAAACACCTCCATCTGCGACTATGCCACGGAGGATATGCAGTCCCAGCCGCTGGACACCCTGGCCGACTGGAACCGCACCCACCCCAACCTGGCCGAAGGCGAGGCCGTCCGCCGGGCGGCGTACTTTGCCCGGGAAATGGGCGTGCGCACCTATGTGGTCCACAGCTCCACCCGGGAGGCCATGGAGGCCCTGGCCGCCGACAAGCACCCCAACCTCTATGTGGAGACCACCTCCCCCTATCTCTGCCTGGATACCGACAGCCCCATCGGGGCCTACGGCAAGATGCTGCCGCCCATCCGTGAGCCGGAGAGCCGCAAGGCCCTCTGGGACGGCATCCGCAGCGGCCTCATCGACACCATCGGCACCGACAACACCGTGCTCACCGCCGGTGAAAAGCAGGTGTCCTCTGGCATGCGGGAGGCCGGAGCCGGATATCCCACCCTGGGTACCCACCTGGTCAGCGTCCTGGACGAGGGCATTTATCGCCAGGAGCTGCCCATTGAGAAGCTGGTGCCCCTGATGACCATGAACCCCGCCAGGATCTTCGGCGTATATCCCCGGAAGGGGACCATTCTCCCTGGCAGCGACGCGGACCTGGTGCTGGTGGACCTGCGGGCCGCCCGCACCGTGGACCCCCGCCAGCTGCTGAGCCGTTCGGACTTCTCCCTGTTCCAGGGCCGCACCCTGCGGGGCTGGCCGGTGGCCACCATCAAGGGTGGCCATATCGCCGCCTGGAACGGCCAGCTTACCGACGACCTCCAGCGGGGCCAGGTGCTGGAGCACTGACCCCCCGGCGGAACAAAAGCGCAAAAATGTAATGGAAATGACAGACATTTCCCCGAAAATATGTCAGGCTATAAGCAGATAAACGGAATGCTTTGCCTGCATATGGACAAAACGAGGAGGAACTGAGTCATGTATGTATGCAAGGTGATCGGAAAGATCATTTCCACCGTGAAAAACGAGAAGCTGGTGGGCCACAGCATCGTGCTGGTCCAGGCGGCGGCTCTGAACGACCGGGGCAGCCTGGAGGCAGACGGCCCGGTGTTTGCCGCAGCGGACACCATCGGCTGCGGCGAGGGCAACTTCGTTCTGGTGACCCGGGGCAGCAACGCACGCTATGCCTGCAAGTGTGCGGAGGCCCCGGTGGACATGGCCGTGGTGGGCATTCTGGACGGCGGTCAGTGGGGCCTCTCCTGACCCCATGCAGGAATCCTGAATTTTGAGGTGAGAACAAGCATGAAGCAATTATTCCAGCCTGACGGCATCGCCGTGGTGGGCGCTTCCTCCAACCCGGGGAAGGCCGGCTTTGTGGCGATCCGCAACATGCGGGAAAAGGGCTACCCCGGAAAGGTGTATCCGGTGAATCCCAAGGAAACGGAGATCCTGGGCTATCCCTGCTCCCCCTCCCTGGCGGAGGTGGAGGGCCATGTGGACCTGGTGGTCCTGATCATGCCCTCCCGGATGATCTACAGCGTCATGGACGATCTGGACCGCCGCATGGAGGAAAAGGGCGATGTAAAGTTCATCGTCTGCGCCGCGGCGGACTACGCCGAGACCAAGACCCCCGAGGGCATCGACCGCCAGGCCCGCCTGATGCGCACGGCGGAGAAATACGGCATCCGGGTGGTGGGCCCCAACTGCATCGGCGTCATCGACAACCGCAGCCTGGTGGATACCACCTTCGTGGACACCGGCGTGCCCTTCTCGTCCTTCGGCCAGCCCAGCGGCATCACCTTCATCTCCCAGAGCGGCGCTCTGGCCAGCACCATCCTGATGGAGGGCGCCGGACGGGTGGAGCCGGTGCTGTATAACAAGTTCATCTCCATCGGCAACATGGCCGATGTGGACTTTGTGGACCTGCTGAACTATTTCGAGACCGACGACTCCACCCGGGTCATCGGCATCTATATGGAGGGCTGCGGCAACGGCCGTGAGCTGGCCGAGACCCTGAAGCGGGTCAGCCGCAAAAAGCCCATCGTGGTGCTGAAGGTGGGCCGCAGCGCCCTGGGCGGCGCAGCCGCCAATTCCCACACCGGCTCCATGGCCGGGTCCGACGCCGTGTACGACGCCATGTTCAAGCAGACCGGCGTGGTCCGGGTGGACACCATCGACGAGCTCATCGACACCCTCCAGGCCTTCGACCGTCTGCCCCTGCCCGGCGGCGGCAATCTGTTCCTGTATTCCCAGGCCGGCGGCCCCGGCATCTACTGCACCGACGCCATCGCCCGGTGGCCCCAGCTGAAGATGCCCCTGGTGTCCGACGATACCAAGGCCCGCCTGGCCGCCACCCAGCAGCCCATGGCCAACATCTGCCACCCGGAGGGCTACGCGGATATCACCGCCTCCGCCTCCGTGCGCAACCATGTGGACGGCCTCCAGATCGTCCTGCGGGATGAAAACGTGGACGCCGTGGTGTTCATCACGGTGGTGCCCACCTTCCTGCCCCAGGAGGAGCTGGCCCGTGAGCTGGTGAAGATGACCGAAACCACCCCCCAGGCCCAGGAAAAGCCTGTGTTCTACTGCGTCATGGCCGGCGCTTATACCTCTCCGGCCCGGCGCATCATGGAGCAGGCGGGCCTGTGTACCTTCGACGCCCCGGACAAGGCCGTCCTGGCAGCGAAGAATATGTGCAATTACGCCGCCTTTCGCCGGCGGCAGAAGGAGGACTGAGCCATGTCTGAAAAGAATACCGTCGCTCTGAACGAGCGCGACAGCAGCAGCCTTCTGTCCTCCTGCGGCGTGCAGATGGTGGCCTCCGTGCTGCTGGACAAGCCCGACCGGGCCGCCTTCGAGGCCGCCTCCCGTCAGCTGGGCTTCCCCGTGGCCATGAAGGTCCTGTCCGACGACATTCTCCACAAAACCGACGTGGGCTGCGTGGTGCTGAGCGTCACGGACGTGGACGGCATGCAGGCCGCCTACGACACCATCATGGCCAACGCCGCCAAAAATGCCCCCGGGGCCCGGGTCCAGGGCGTTCTGGCTGAGCAGATGCTGCCCAAGGGCTTCGAGGTCCTGCTGGGCGTCAGCACGGATCCCCAGTTCGGCCATGTGATCATGGCGGGCCTGGGCGGCGTGCTGGTGGAGCTGCTGCACGCGGTGTCCCTGCGTGTGCTGCCTATCACCCGCCAGGATGCCGAGGATATGATCGATGAAACGCCGCTGGCCAAGGCCTGCCAGGGCCTGCGGGGCCAGCAGTACCGCCGGGAGGAGATCGTGGAGGCCCTGATGTGCCTGTCCCGCCTGGTGGAGGAGCACCCGGAGATCACCGAGGTGGACATCAATCCCCTGATGCTCTATGGCGACGGCCGTCCGGCCACCGCCGTGGACGCCATGGTGGTCATGAAAAAGTAAAACGCCGCACATGCGGAATATGAAGGAGCGTAGCGATATGAAAGAAATCAGACTCCACGGCATCGGCGGTCTGGGCACGGTGAAGGCCGGCGAAATGCTGGTCCACGCTGCGGTAGCCAGTGGAAAATACGGCAATTCCATCCCGTTTTTCGGCTTCGAGCGCCAGGGCGCGCCGGTCACGTCCTATGTGCGCCTGGGCGATGAGAAGATCCGTCCCAAGAACCAGGTCTATCATCCCAACTGCACCCTGGTGCTGGATCCCAGCCTGCTGATCTCCGCCCCGGTGTTCGACGGCCTGACGGAGAACTCCTATTTCATCGTCAACACCAAGGCCGAAAACGGCGCGGACCTGGTGAAAAATCCCAACGTCAGGACCGTGGCCTGGCTGGACGCCACCTCCATCGCCCTGGAGATGCTGGGCCGTCCCATCACCAACACCATCATGCTGGGCGCCTTCGTCCGTGCCACCGGCTGGGTGGACAAGGACGAGCTGGAAAAGGTCATCTGCCGCTTCTTCGGCGAGAAGAACGTGGAGACCTTCCGCCGCGGCTATAACGAAGTGAAGCTGTACACGTTTGAATAAGGGGAGGAACACCATGAAATTTATCAGTGATTACATCGTCCCCATCGGACCGGAGGGCCTGCACATTATCCAGACCGGTAAATGGCGGACCCGCAAGCCCGTGATGGACACCGACAAGTGCGTCAAGTGCGGCATGTGCCTGATGTACTGTCCCGTTAACTCCATCCGCCGCCACGAGGACGGTTCGTTCGAGATCTGCTACGATTACTGCAAGGGCTGCGGTATCTGTGCCCACGAGTGCAAGAAGGGCGCCATCACCATGCAGCCGGTAAAGGAGGAGAACTAATGGCTGACATTCAGGTCATCAACGGCAATATGGCTGCCGCCATCGGCGCGGCACTGTGCCGTCCCGATATCATCGCCGCCTATCCCATCACCCCCCAGACTCCCATCGTGGAGTATCTGGCCGACTTCGTCACCGGCGGCAAGCTGGACAGCAGCGTCAGCGAGGTGGAGAGCGAGCTGTCCGCCATGAGCGTTGTCACCGGCGCGTCCCTGGCCGGCTCCCGCGTGTTCACCGCCAGCGCCTCCCAGGGCCTGTCCCTGATGTATGAGCCCTATTTCCGGGCCTCCACCCTGCGTCTGCCGGTGGTCATGGCCGTGGCCAACCGTGAGATGATCTCTCCCCAGACCCTGTGGGGCGGTCCCCAGGACTCCCTGACCGTCCGTGACGCCGGCTGGCTGCAGATCTATGTGGAGGACAACCAGGAGATTCTGGACACCATGATCATGGCCTACCGCATTGCCGAGGACAAGAACGTCCTGCTGCCCATCAACGTCTGCTTCGACGGCTTCTATCTGTCCCACATGTCCGAGCGGGTGGAGATTCCCACCCAGGAGCAGGTGGACGAGTTCCTGCCCAAGTATGTGCCCGAGCACATCATCCTGGATCCCCAGCGTCCCATGGCCGTTGACCCCCTGACCAACGGCAACCTGCTGACCGAGTACCGCCTCAAGCACATGATGGGCCAGCAGAACGCCCTGAAGCTCCTGGAGGAGCTGGACAAGGTGTACGGCGAGAAGTTCGGCCGCAGCTACGGCGGCGCCGTGGAGGAGTACCGCTGCGACGACGCGGATTACGTCATCGTCACCATGGGCTCCATGACCGGCGTTGCCAAGGACCGGGTGGACAAGGCCCGGGCCGACGGCAAGAAGGTGGGCCTGCTGAAGATGCGTATGGTCCGTCCCTTCCCCTGCGACCGGGTGGCCAAGGTGCTCTCCGGCAAGCGGGCCTTCGGCGTGGTGGACCGCAACGTGTCCTTCGGCTGGAACACCGGCATCATCTATGAGGAGATCTGCGCCTCCATGAACCGGGCTGCATCCTTCGTCCCCAACGTTCCCTTTATCGCCGGTCTCGGCGGCGAGGACATCACCGCCACCCATATCGACTATGCCATCGACAAGATCATCGCTCAGGACGGCAAGACCGGCAAGCACGACACGGTCTGGCTCAACCGCGAGATCATGGGTCTGTAAGGAGGAACTGTCATGAATGTTATTGAAAAGCTGGCAACCTATGAGGACCAGATCTCCCCGGGCGTTTCCGCCTGCGTGGGCTGCAACGTGGAGCTGACTCTGCGCACCTGCATGAAGGTGCTGGGCCCCAACACCATCTTCGCCGTGCCTCCCGGATGCATGGGCGGAGTGGGCGTCGTGGGCTGGGACAAGGAGTCCGGCGCCAAGACCCCCGTGTTCTTCCCCCTGCTGGACAACGTGGCCTCCATGCTGGCCGGTATCAAGATGCACTATGAGCGCATCGGCCGCAAGGTCAATGTGGTGGCCTTTGCCGGCGACGGTGCCTCCGTGGACGCCGGCATGCAGTGCCTGTCCGGCGCGGCGGAGCGCGGCGACAAGATCATCTATATCTGCTATGATAACGAGGGCTACATGAACACCGGTTATCAGCGCAGCGGCTCCACCACCAAGGGTGCCTGGACCTCCACCACCCCCGTTATCAACGGCCACGGCGGCAAGAAGCAGAACAAGAAGGACTTCCCCATGATCATGGCCATGCACGATGTGCCCTATATGGCCACCATGAGCCCCGCCTATATCCCCGATATGGTCCGCAAGCTGGAGAAGGCCATGGCCGTGGACAACGGCCTGGTGTACCTGCATGTGTACAATCCCTGCGTCACCGGCTGGGGCTGCAAGTCCGATGAGAGCATCGAGGTGGCCCGCCTGGCGGTGGAGACCAACTTCGCCCCCCTGTACGAGGTGGAAAACGGCGTGTTCAAGATGTCCGTGGACGTGAAGAACCCCAAGCCCGTCAAGGAGTTTGTCACCCGCTTCAAGAAGTTCCGTCACCTGACGGAGCAGGATATCGAGGAGCTGCAGGAGTTCACCGACCGCCGCCTGGCCCGGCTGAAGAAGCTCTGCGGCGAATAAGCCCCCTCTTACCACACAATTACCCTCCACACATACACTTTGCTCCGACGCCCGGCAGACTTCCTCCTGCCGGGCGTCGGAGCATTGCTGGCCCTTCGCCGATGGCTGCTGTGCAGGGGCGTGGGCTCTGCCCCGCCCCTAAGACCAGATGTATCCGCCCCCTTATTTCCCCAGCCACTGGCGCAGCATTTCCCACAGCTCCACCGACCGGAACCGGAGCTCGTACCCGGCGTCCTCCTCCGCCATCAGGGACAGGTCATCCTCCTCCAACCCGGCGGCCCGCCCCGCGTCCTGCCATTGGCAGGCGGCGGCGGTGCACAGAGGCGGAAACACCACGCACCACCAGTTCTGCCCCGCTCCCTGGCCGATGATCACCCGCAGGGCCAGGTATTTCCCGGCGGGCAGGGAGAAGCCGTCATAGACCTTTGTGGGGAACTCCGCCGGCTCCAGCCGGGCCTGGACCGGCTGGGCGCAGCCCTCTGCCGCCAGGGTCTCCCGGGCCTCCCGGGTCAGCTCCGGCAGGGCGGCGGTCAGGGCCTGCTCCGCCTGCTCCATGTCCGCCGACTGCTCCAGAATTTCCTGGGCCCGGGCCAGCACCCGGTCCCGGACCCGCAGCTTCAGGGCCTGATCCTCCGGGGAGTCGGAGTTGGCGATGACGTGGAGGCGGATGACCTTCCGGCCCAGCTCCTCCTGCTGCCCCAGGGAAGCCGCCCCCCACAGAATGGTCACGGCCAGGGCCAGCAGCAGCGCCAGCTCCCAGTATCGGAAATGTGATTTTTTCATACAAAAACACCGTCCTATGCAGGAATTTCCTACAGTATGGACGGCGTTTTCGTATTTTATACCGGTTTCACAGCCGGGGGGCCAAAAAAGTCAGGGGATAGGATTTTTCCAGCTCCCGGGCGGCCAGCCGGGCGGTTTCCTCCCGGCGGAACAGCCCCATTACGGCGGAACCGGAGCCGGTCATGCACGCGGCGTCGGCTCCCAGACGGGAAAGCTGGCGGCGAATGGTGAAAACTTCGCTGTCCTCCGGCAGGGCCTGCTCAAAAACGTTCCCCACCAGACGGCAAATATGCGCCAGGTCGCCAATTTCCAGCGCTTTGGCCATGGCATCGGAATCCGGGCGGTTTGCAATGGCGATCTCGTCCAGCTTCCGGAACATCACGGCGGTGGAGTGGGCCACCGGGGGCTTCACAATAACGAACCAGCACATAGGAAGCGGCGAAAGAGCGGTAAGCCGTTCACCCCGGCCCCGAGCCAGGGCGGTTCCGCCCCGGACACAGTAGGGAACGTCGCTGCCCACCCGGGCGGCCATGGTTTCTAACGCTTCATCGGACACATTGGCACTGAATAGACGTCTCATGCCCCGCAATACGGCGGCGGCGTCACTGCTGCCGCCTCCAAGACCGGCCTGGGAGGGGATTTTCTTCTCCAATCGGATGAAAATCCCTGTATAGGGGATATTTGTCTCCCGGAAAAAGACGTCCGCCGCTTTCCAGGCCAGGTTGTCCGGCCCGGTGGGCAGGTCGGTGCCGGGGCATTCCACCACAATATCGTCTGTTTCGACGGTTTCCAGCGTTACAACGTCATATAGAGCGGCGCTCTGCATGACGGAGGTGATCTCGTGGTACCCGTCCGGGCGGCGGGCCCCTACGTCCAGGGTCAGGTTCAGCTTGGCCGGAGCCAGCTCGGTGATGCTCATGTTTCATCCTCCTGGTCGTCAAAATACGCTTTTAGATTGCGCTCCACCGGCAATATCAGGGCCACCGCCCCGATAATTTGCAGAATTACGGCGATATACAGCAGAATCTGCTGCCCAGTGCTGGCCACCAGCCGCACAGAACGCATAATCATAAACGACAGGGCCGCAAAGACCAGGCCGAACTGCCGCAGCAGCTTCAGAAACAGGCTGTCGGCGAATTTCTGCCGCTCGGGAGCCAGGGGGCCCTGGGGACTGCGGTATTTCCGGCCCGGCAGCAGCTGCCCCGCAAAGCCCGCCAGCACCATCAGGCCCGGGACAATATACGCGGGCCACCAGATATAAAACATGAACTTACCTCATTTATCGCGAATTATGTCCCGATACACCCTGGGATGTCCCGGGTTCTGACCCGGGACAGGGCAGGGACACACCGGGTCAATGCATACGCTTGAGGGTCTCCACCACCATGGCGTATACCCGCTGCACGGAGGCCACGGACATGGACTCCCGGAAGGTGTGAATTTCCTTCAGATCGGGGCCGAAGGACACGCAGTCCAGACCCGGCAGCTTGGCGGAGAACAGACCGCACTCCAGACCAGCGTGGATGGCCTCCACCTTGGGGGCGTAGCCATACTGGTCGGTGAACACCTGAACCATCAGGTCCCGCAGGGGGGACTGGGGCATATACTCCCAGCCGGGGTATTCGCCGTGGGTGCTGACGGAGCCGCCCAGCCGCTCCATCAGGCAGCGAAGGCGCTGGATGAGCATTTGCTTCTGGGTGGCCACGCTGCTGCGGACGCTGAAGGAGGCGTGAACGGCGTCGTCCCCGGTGGTGAGGATGCCCAGGTTCAGGGAGGTCTGCACCAGGCCGGGCATATCGGCGCTCATGGCCTGGATGCCGTTGGGCAGGCAGGTGAGCATACACACCACGCTGCGGCTGGAATTTTCATCCAGGGGCAGCAGAGCGGTTTCCGCCGGGCGGACGGAGACGGTGATGGCCGGGTCGTTGACCCGGTATTCCTTTTTGAAGGCGGCGTCCATTTCGGCGCAGACGGCCTGGGCGGCGGCAGCATCGGCGGCCACCAGGGCAACAGACCCGGTGGGAATGGCGTTGTCCTTGAGACCGCCGCAGACGGAGATGACCCGCAGGTCGGTCTTTTCCTCCAGGGCGCACAGCACCCGGCCCAGCAGCATACTGCTGTTGGCCCGGCCCTTGTCGATCTCGGCACCGGAGTGACCGCCCACCAGGCCGGTGACGGAGATCTCCAGCACCGGGGCGCTGAAGGCACTGCGGGTTACAGGCAGGCAGCAGTCGGCCCGGGCGCCGCCGGCGCAGCTGACGGTGAAAATGCCCTCGTCCTCGGAGTCCATGTTCAGCATCCGGCGGCCCTTGAGAACGGACACGTCCAGGCCCTCGGCGCCGTACATGCCGGTTTCCTCGTCCACGGTGAAGATGGCCTCGATGGCCGGGTGGGACAGGGAATCATCGTCCAGTATGGCCATGGCCATGGCCACGGCAATGCCGTCGTCGCCGCCCAGGGTGGTGCCCTTGGCGGAAACGGTGTCGCCCTCCAGCACCAGGTCCAGGCCCTCGGCGGCCATGTCCTTGGTGCAGCCGGGCTCCTTTTCGCAGACCATGTCCATGTGACCCTGAAGGATCACAGGCTCCGCCGACTCATAGCCGGGGGTGGCGTCCCGGAAGATCACCACGTTGTTCAGCTGGTCCTGGACATACCGCAGGCCCCGGGCCTTGGCAAAATCCACCAGCCAGTCGCTGACGGCCTTGGTGTTGCCGGAACCGTGGGGGATGGCGCACAGCTCCTCGAAGAAACGAAAAACACGCTGGGGCTCCAGATGATTCAAAACGGCCATAATGCACGCTCCTTTTATATATTTTCCAGGGTCAGTATACCCTATTTTCCGGGGATTTGCAAGGGGGAAGGGAACGGTGATTATCGCGGCAGAGAATCGCCGATAGAGCGCCTGTAGGGGCCGACGTCCCCGGCGGGCCGCATAAAAACCCGCTGCCGGGAGAACGGCAGCGGGTTTTTTGCAGCAGGGGAGAGGAGAATTTACTGGCCGGAGTTGGCGGCGCGGTAGGCGCTGGGGGTCATGAGGCGGTATTTCAGGAAATTCCGGTTCAGGGTCTTGGCGTTGCGGTAGCCCACCTCCAGGGCAATGTCCAGCACCGTCATGCGGGTGGTGGTCAGCAGCTTACAGGCCCGGTTCACCCGGATCAGGGCCAGGAAATCCTCAAAATTCAGCTCCACCTGGCACAGCAGGGTGCGGTTGAGCTGCTGGACGGAAATGCCGAAGGCCCGGGCTACCCCGGCGGCGCTGAGGTCCTCCCGGTAGTGACGGTAGATGTGCTGCACCAGGCTGTGCCCCAGGCGGCTCTCCTCGATCTGGCAGATGTTCTGCACCTTCTGATAGGTGGCCCGGTACTGGCCGATGCGGGTGCCCAGCCGGGCGGCAAACACCTTGGAGATGTGGGACTCGTCCACATAGCCCAGAATTTCCGCCAGCTCCTTCAGGGTCAGGTCCGTATACAGCAGATAGTCGGCGGTTTTGCCGATGCGCATTTCGTTGAGCAGGTCGAAAAAGGACAGCCCCGTCATGGCGGTGATCCGGGCGCTGACAGTGGACCGGCTGCACCCGAACACATCCGCCAGCTGCTGGAGCGTCAGCTTCTGGCCGCAGTGGAGGTACATATACCGCAGCAGCTCCCGGTGGTCGGGACCCTGGGCATCAGCGGGGCGGTCCGCCGCCAGGGCCTGCCGGGCGAACAGCACCGTCAGCTGCACCAGCAGGCTCACGGCATTGAGACTGGAAAACAGCTGTCCCTCCTCCTGAAGGGACGCAAGACCCAGCTCCCGGGACAGACCGTCAGCAATGCGTCCGGCCTCCGCCCGCTGCCGGGGAGACAGCTCCAGCACCGGCACCGTCTCCATCAGCCGGGTCATGGGCATGGGCTGGCCGTCCTCGCCGCGGAACAGATGGGCGGCCCGGGCCACGGTGTCGTAGTGATAGGCGATGACGCTGCAGGCCAACGGCTCGTCCACCCGGACGATCTCGCTGATCTGCCAGGGCAGGATGGCCGCCAGGCTTCCGGCGGACAGGGGATACTCCCGGCCCTGGAGCCGGATAACGCCGCTGCCGCTGCGGACCAGGAGAAACCGGGCGTCCCGGTGGATCACCGGGGCCGTGGGCCGGGCGGCGGTGAATTGGTCAAAAGAGAACAGGCTGCTTTGGTCCAGGTCGGACCGGCCGGGGGTTTGCAGGGCGATGGTCTGTTTCATGAATATCCCCTCCTTATGGGGGTTATTTTACCACATACGGGCGGCGCTGCCAAGGGGGAATGGGACATTTTACGCAGAAAATCTTGTACAAAAACGGCCTGTTTTACCTGAACGGCCGGGCAAAAAACGCATGAATTTACAGAGTAACCCGGTGGGAAGCGAGTATTATTACAATAAAGTGTCAAAGTACCGGGACAAAACATCGGTTAAAATACAAAAATCGGGCCGCGTCAGGGTGAGAAATCGGACCGGAAATCTGGTAAAATAGGGGGGAACTGGAGAGGAGGAAATTCCATGCCCATTTGCGTTAAAAGCGAGATCGGCCCTTTGAAGCGGGTGCTTCTGCAGCGGCCGGGCCGGGAGCTGGAGCATCTGAGCCCCAATACCATGGGCCAGCTGCTGTTTGACGATATTCCCTATCTGTACGGCGCTCAGCGGGAGCACGACTGCTTTGCCCAGATCCTGCGGGACAACGGGGCGGAGGTGGTCTATCTGGAGGACCTGACGGCCCAGGTGCTGGCAGGAGACGAGGAGCTGCGCCGCCGGTTTGTGGAGGAGACCATCCGCCGGGCCGGCAGCACCGCCATGGGATACCGGGGCGACCTGAAGCGGTATCTGCTGGATATCCAGGACCCCCTGGAGCTGGTGCTGAAAACCATGGAGGGCGTAGGCAAGTTCCTGCTCAAGTCCCTGAAGGAGATGTTCCTCTCCAGCACCAAGACCAAGCTGGCCGCCGGTCTGGTGAAAGGGGATCTGGGGCAGATGAAAAAGCTGCTGGATCCCAGCGAGGTGGGCGGCACACCCTTCCTGGGGATCCAAAAGCCGGTGATCAAGGCCCATGGCAGCTCCAATGCCAAGGCCTTCAAGAATGCCATCCGCCAGGCCATGACCTGCCATCAGAACAATATGGTCGGCCTGATTGAAGAATATATGGAAAGCTACCGTGCAGCTGAGGCCGCTGCCAAGGCAGAAGCTGCCGCCGGAGAGGAGGAAGCACAGTGAGAGAGATGCATGAGCTGGAAAAAACCATCGGCTATGAGTTCAAAAATGAGGGATACCTGCGCACTGCGCTGACCCATTCCTCCTATGCCAATGAGATGCGCTCCCGCTGCCCGTACAACGAGCGGCAGGAGTTCCTGGGGGACGCAGTGCTGTCCATCATCGTGTCCGACTACCTGTTCAAGAGCTCCCATCTGGCAGAGGGCGACCTGACCAAGCTGCGGGCCTCCATTGTCTGCGAGAAGTCGCTCTGGGGCTGGGCCAAGGAGATCCACCTCGGCGATTATATCCTGCTGGGAAAGGGCGAGGAGAACTCCGGCGGACGGGAACGCCCCTCCATCCAGGCCGATGCCTTTGAGGCACTCATCGCCGCCGTCTATCTGGACAGCGGCATGGAGCGCACCCGGGAGTTCCTGATGCCCTTTGTGCTGCGCAGTCTGGAAAACGAGGAAAAGCCCGCCTTCAAGGACTACAAGACCCTGCTGCAGGAGATCGTCCAGAAGAACCCTGAGGAACAGCTCAGCTATGAGCTGGTGGAGGAGCGCGGCCCCGACCACGACAAGACCTTCACCTTTGAGGTCCTGCTCAACGGCGCGGTCGTCGGGCGCGGCGAAGGACACAGCAAAAAGGAAGCCGAGCAGATGGCCGCCCGCGCGGCGCTGGAGCGGCTGGAATAAGAAAACGACCGTCGGGCTTGCCCGGCGGTTTTCCTTTACATAACGTCAAATTCCTACTGGAATTTTCTGCCCGTCCGTGCTATACTTATACCGTATCTGTATTTTTGTGTAAAGGAGCGTGAATGCTATGACCTGGCTTTCCGCCATCATCATGGGACTGGTGCAGGGCATTGCCGAATTTCTGCCCATCTCGTCCTCGGGCCATCTGGCCATTGCCGAGCATCTGCTGAATATGCAGGGGGCCTCGGAGATCCCGCAGTTTTACGACGTGCTGCTGCACCTCGGCACGCTGGTGGCTGTGTTCATCGCCTACTGGGATGAGATCTACGATATGATCGTGGAATTCTTTGCGGGCGTCGGCGATCTCGTCCACCACACGACGCCCAGGGTCGTGCCGCCCGCGCGGCGCATGATATTGCTCGTCATCGTCGGCACGCTGCCGCTTTTCGTCATGGTGCCGTTCCGTCGTTTTTTTGAAGGCCTGAGCGATAATATGTATTTCATCGGCGGCGCGCTCCTCTTCACCGGCGTACTCCTTTTCGTGAGCGACCGCGTGCGCCGCGGCGGCAAGACGGAAAAGACCGCCAGGCTGAGCGACGCGCTCGTGGTCGGCATCGGGCAGGCCATCGCGCTCTGCCCGGGCGTCTCCCGCTCCGGCATGACTATTACCACCGGCTGCTTTGTGGGCTTTGAGCGGAAATTCGCCGTGCGCTTTTCCTTCATCCTCTCCATTCCCGCCATCCTCGGCGCGAATATCCTGAGCATCAAGGACGCTGTCGACGCGGGGATCAATTGGTCGGAAATGCCGATGTATCTCATCGGCGTAGCCGTTGCCGCGGTCACGGGCTATCTCTGCATCCGGCTGCTGAAAATGATCGCCGACCGCGGCCGCTTCGGCGCGTTCGCCTACTACTGCTGGACCGTCGGCGCGCTGGTGCTCATCTTTACGATCGTATAAAGGGGTAAGCTATGGCAACGCAGAAAAGATCCTCGTCCGGCAAGCGGACGACGACAGGCAAAAAGACGACGGCGGGCGGCAGGCGCACCGCCGCGCCGAAGAAGCGTCCCATCCGCCGCGAGGTCGGCGGCGTGGTGTGCCTTGTGCTGGCGCTGTGCATCGCGTTCAGCTACTTCCAGCAGGGCGGCTGGCTGCTCGACCGCCCCGCGGCGCTGTGCCGCGGACTCGTCGGCTACGGCTATTATACGGTCGCGCCCGTGCTGCTGCTCGTGAGCTATATCCTGCTCTTCCACCGCGGGCGGAACGTCACCGCCTGCGTGGTGGGCGCGGCGCTGCTGCCGGTGCTGCTCGGCGCGATGCTCCACCTCGTACTGTGCAAGACGGACTACAACAGCGTGGACGGCATTGCAAAGCTCCTCTGGCAGAGCGGCCTTTTGATGGAATCCGGCGGCGTCCTCTCCGCGACGCTTGCCATCATGCTCGTCAAGCTGGTGAAAAAGACGCTCGCGATGATCCTGCTCGCGGTGCTGCTCGTCACCTGCCTGATGCTGGCCTTCCGCCTGACGCCCGCCGCCGTGCTCGAGGCGGTGCGCTCGCATGAGCGCGTGCCCTATGAGCCGGAGGACGACGAGGAGGAAGTACCGCCCACTCGCGCCACCGCGACGAAGAGCGCGGAGAAGTCCAAGGCGTGCATCGACATTCCGCTCGACGGCGAGACGCGCGAGCCGCCGAAAAAGGAGGGCAAGCTCTCCGGCTTCTTCACCCATAAATCCGACGCCGTCCGCACGCCGGACGAGCTGCTGACCGCCAAGGCTCCCGCGCCGGAGCCGACCTACACGGTGGTCGCCGGCGCGCCTCTCACCGAGACGGTTCCCGCGCCCGCTCGCACACCTGCCGCGCCGGTCGTGTCCACCGCTCCCGCAGCGGTGTCTGCTGCGCCCGCAGCCAATGTGTCCGCAAGGCCCTCCGCGCCGGAGGAGGTCGCCGCCGAGGCCGAGAAGGTCGCCGGTGAGATCGAATCCGAGCTGGAGCAGGACATTCCCGAGTACACCTTCCCGCCCATCACATTGCTCGACGAGGGCGGCGCGGGCAACGCCGTGGAGGCGGGCGCGGAGCTGCGCAACAACTCCCGCCGCCTTGCCGAAACGCTCAAGAGCTTCGGCGTGGACGCCCGCGCGGGCGACGTGGTGCGCGGCCCCAGCGTCACACGCTATGAATTTACGCTCGATCAGGGCGTGAAGCTCTCCAAGATCACGAACCTTGCCGACGACATCGCCCTCGCGCTCGGCGCGTCGGGTGTGCGTATCGCGCCCATCCCCGATAAGATCTCCGTCGTCGGCATCGAGGTGCCGAACAAGCTCGTCTCCGCCGTCCACATCCGCGATGTGCTGGAGTCCCACGAGTTTACACAGCACAAATCGAGTGTCGCCTTTGCCGTCGGCAAGGACATTGCGGGCAACAACATCATCGGCAACATCGCCAAGCTCCCGCATGTCCTCATCGCCGGCACGACCGGCTCCGGCAAATCCGTCTGCACCAACTCGCTCATCGTTTCGCTTCTTTATAAGTCCACGCCGGACGAGGTGCGCTTCATCATGGTCGACCCGAAGATGGTCGAGCTTGCGCCCTACAACGGCATCCCGCACCTGCTCATTCCGGTCGTCACCGACCCGAAGAAGGCGGCGGGCGCCTTGCAGTGGGCGGTCTACGAGATGATGAAGCGCTACAAGCTCTTCTCCGAGCGCAACGTCAAGGACCTTGCGGGCTATAACGCCCTTGCCGCAGCGGACGAAACGCTCAAGAAGCTGCCGAGCGTCGTGGTCGTCATTGACGAGCTGGCCGACCTCATGCTCGTCGCGGCGAAGGAGGTCGAGGAGTCCATCTGCCGCGTGGCGCAGATGGGCCGCGCCGCCGGAATGCACCTGGTCATTGCAACGCAGCGTCCGTCGGCGGACGTCATCACGGGCCTGATGAAGGCCAACATCCCGAGCCGCATCGCCTTCGCGGTCGCGTCCTCGCTCGAATCCCGCATCATTCTCGATACCACCGGCGCGGAAAAGCTCGTCGGCCGCGGCGATATGCTCTACGCCCCGCTCGGCGAGGGCAAGCCCCGCCGCGTGCAGGGCTGCTTCATCTCCGCCGAGGAGATCGACCGCGTGGTCGGCTTCGTCAAGGCGAACGGCGCCGCGCAGTACGATGAGAGCGTGATCGACAAGATCGAGCAGGCGGTCGCCGAGAAGGAAAAGGGCGGCAAGGGCGCACCCTCCGGCGCGGCTCCCGAGCCGGTCGCCGACGAGGGCGACGAGCTGCTTCCTGCCGCCATCGACGTGGTGATGGAGACCGGACAGGCGTCCGTTTCCATGCTCCAGCGGCGCTTGAAGCTCGGCTATTCCCGCGCTGCGCGCATCGTCGACGAGATGGAGCAGCGCGGCATCGTGGGGCCGTTCGAGGGCTCCAAGCCGCGGCAGCTCCTCATCACCCGCGAAAAGTGGGAGGAGATCAAGATGCGCGGCGGTCTCGGCGCGATGAGTTCTGCGGCGATGGCCGCGCAGGACGCGGCGGCGGAAAACCCGCCGGTCGAGGAAGAGATCCCATAAAACAAAAAACAGCGCCTCACGGAGCTTCCGTGGGGCGCTGTCGTTCTCGGCCGGGGGCTTTTTTCGTCCTCGCACAATAAGCTTTGACGAAAAGCGCGGAAAAAAGTTCCCGCATTTTCAAAAAAATTTTCACGCGGACGCGCGCCGGCGCATAGGCTGAGATGAACAAAACAGCAGGCAAGGAGGCGAGGCGATGGCCTACTCCGACCGCGAGCTGCTGGCGCGGCTCATCGAGTGCGAGGCGGGCGGCGAGGGGGAGAACGGCATGAAGGCGGTGGCGAGCGTCGTGATGAACCGCGTGACCGCCTCGGGCGGCGAATACGCCCGCGTGGGGCAGGGCAGCATCCGAAAGATCATCATGCAGCCGGGGCAGTTCGTCTGTGCGAGCGAGACGGAGCGGGGGGCCTACAATCCGCAGAACATCTACAATATGCGCCCGACGGACGTCCACTACTCCATCGCGGATTGGGCGATGGCGGGCAACCGTCTGACGGGGCTCGGGGATGCGCTGTGGTTTTTCAATCCCTTTTCGGATACCTGCCGCCAGAATTTTCCCTCGCAGGTCGGGGTGTTCCGCGTGCGCATCGGCGACCACTGCTTCTACGACCCCACGGAAGCCTACTACGATACATAGGAGACGAAATCCAAGGCTCTGAAAGGAATGGACGCTATGATCGAGCTCACGCGCTGCGGCGCGCCGGACAACGACCGCTATCTTCCCGCCGTGATGACGCAGGGAGACGCGAGCACATACCAGACCATGATCGACAACAGCACCATGCAGACAAGGTCGCAGCAGATGGTGGACCGCGCCTTCGGCTCCGCGCAGGGCGGCACAACGCAGAACGGCCAGCAGCAGGGCATGGCGCCCAGCGCGGCGCAGAGGGGAGCGCCGCCGGCTACGCCCGACGCTGTGATGGGGACGCAGCAGATCGTACCCGGTCTTGGCCCGCTGCCTGCCACTCCGAACGGCATGAGCGTGGCGGAGCAGATCCTCCACAGCTCGTGGAAGAGCCTGATGGCGCGCAACGTGGGCCGCAGCGTGATCGTGAGCTTTTTGATCGGCACGCAGAACACCATCGTCACCCACGGCATCCTCTACGAGGTCGGCAACGACTACATCGCGCTTTACCAGCCCGACGAGCAGAGCTACATCAGCGCGGACCTCTATTCCATCCGCTTCGTGGAGTTTCTGCCCGAGATCAGTCAGACCAATTCCCGGCAGCAACAGCAGCCGTAAGGAAAAGCGGGAGAAGCGCGGCGCGCTTCTCCCGCTTTTCCTTATTGCCTGCACTCAGATGCGCGTAGCGAGGGCGCGGAGCGTGCCCGTGAGCCGCGCTTCGCCGCTGCCGGCGGGGAGAAAGAGGCTGTCGCCCTTCTTCGCCCTGACGGTCTCACCGCCGCAGCGGACCTCACCCTCGCCGTCAAGGATCAGCAGCGAGAGGAAGGACTCCGCGCCGCACGTCGTCGCCTGCGGCGCGGCGAGCAGATCGACAGTGAAATAGTCACAGCGGGCAAGGTGTCCGCCGAAGTCCGGCGTGGGAACGCCGGCGGTCCGGCGCGTCACGTCCAGCGCCTGCGCGATGTGCAGGGCGCGGGGCTTTCCGTCGGGACCGAGGCGGCCGTAGTCGCACACGCGGTAGGTCACGTTGCTGCTCTGCTGCACCTCTGCCACCACGATGCCGCGGCAGATGGCGTGGATGGTGCCCGCGGGGATGAACACTGTGTCGCCCGCCTTGACGTTCACGCGGCGCAGGACCTCGGGCAGCGTGTTGTCCGCGATGCGGCGCTTTAGCTCGTCCCGGGAAATATCGCGCGAAAAGCCGCAGTAGAGAAAGGCGTCCAGCTCGGCGGAGAGGACGTACCACATCTCCGTTTTGCCGTTCTGCCCCTCGTGCGCGCGGGCGTAGGCGTCATCGGGATGGACCTGAATGGAGAGATCCTTCGCCGCGTCGATGAGCTTGATGAGCACCGGAAGCTCCGCGAATTTCCGCCCGTGCTCCCCCAGCGCCCCGGGGTGCGCGGCGAGATATTCCGCGAGCGTTTTGCCCGCGTCGGGACCGGACGCGAGCACGGAGGGACCGTCGGGATGACCGCTCAGCTCCCACGTTTCCGCGAGACGCGCGCCGTCATATCGCTTGCTGTAATCGGTGATGAGCTTTATTCCGCCCCAGAGATAGTCCTTACAGGCGGGGGTGAGCTTGAGAATGGACATGGAAACGATCTCCTTTCAAGGCAAACGCGCGGGATCAGAGGATCCCGCGCGCTTTGAGTTCTTCGCGCAGCTGACCGGCGTCGTGGAACACGATGCCCTGCATACCGGCGTTTTCCGCCGCCTCGATGTTCGGCGGGAAATCGTCGACGAACAGGCAGCTCGCCGCCGTGAGGTCAAATTTGTCGAACAGCGCCTGATAGATAGCGGCCTCGGGCTTGAGCAGGTGAACGTCCGCCGAGATCAGCGTGCCGGAAAAGCACTCGCTGCCCGGAATGTCGTGCCAGTAGGTGTGCTGGCGGTGGGCGGCGTTGGAGAGCAGATAAAGCGTATAGCCCCTTGCCTTCAGCTCGCGCACCACGTCCGCCGTGCCCGTGATGGGCACGATCGGCTCGTTCCAATGGTAGATGATATACTCTGCCGCGGCGTGCAGCTCCGCGGGGAGCCTGGCGCAGGCGTGGGCATAGACCTCCTCCTCGGTGATGGTGCCGCGGTCGAGCCGCACCCAGTCGGTCGTGCACAGCAGGTGCTGCCTGAGGAGCGCTTCGCCCTCCGCGCCGACGTGCAGGCGGCGGGAAAACAGCTCCGCGCCGAAGTCCAGCAGCACGCCGCCCATATCAAAAACAATGGTATTGATCTTCATTACAGCTTTTCTCCCGGCTCGTCGGGGACAGCGGCGGCGACCGCCGCTTCCTCCGCTTCCGCCGCCACGGCGGCGGGCTCCTTTTTGAACAGTCCCGTCAGCTTTGCCACGCGTCTGCGGCGGCGCTCCCTGGCCTCCAGCCGCTCGCCGAGATCGCGCGCGCCCACGCCGTAGACCAGATAGAGGATCACGCCGGACACCAGCATGATGAACACGGTCGAAGCGCAGCGGCGGCCCGAGGCGTTGACGTTGTAGCCGTACAGTCCCTCCTCCGCACACATGGCCTGAATGACCATGGCGTAGCTCGTGCCGTAGGAGCTGGCAAAGGTGGCGGACATATCGTACTCGGTAAAGAGCGCGTTGAAGTTCAGCGCGAACACCGCCAGCACGCTCGGCAGGATGATGGGCAGCTTGACCCTGAGGAAGGTCGTCAGGCCGCTCGCGCCCATGTTGCGCGCGGCGTCCTCCAGCTCCTCGTCGATGGCGTAAAACGCCGCCTTGATCATGCGCAGCGAGAACGGCAGCTTGACCACCGTGTAGGCCAGCACGAGCAGGATGCGGACGTGCTCGGCGAAGTAGAGGTTCACATTGCCGACGTACCAGATGTTCTCGGCGTTGAAGTAGGTGCGGTAGGAATAGCAGATGAGAATGGTCGGCAGCAGCCACGGGAAAAGCAGGCAGTATTCAAGCACCACGCCGGACTTCTTGTTGCGGTTTTTGAAGATGTAGTTGCAGGCGATCACGACGATCAGGCACGCGAGCGCCGCGGCGAGGATGGAGAGCACGAAGCTCATCTTGATGCCGCCGAGGGTCGCCTCGTTGGCGAACAGACCGGAGATGGAGCCTTTGCGCACCTTGTAGGTGCCGCGCGAGGTGAGGTACTGGTAGTCCTGCGTGCCGAAGAAGTTGATGAGCGTCCAGTTGGAAAGGTCGAGCTTCTTCATGCGGATGGCGCCGTAGGTCTGGAACGAGAAAATGACGATCATCACCACGGGGATCATGTAGATGATGAAGAGGACATAGGCATAGATGTGCGCGAGGGTATTCCAGACGGGATTTGTGATCTTCTGTTTTTGCAGCCGCGCCTTGGTCTTGGAGACGGAGAGGTAGTGGCCCTTGCGCTCGTAGGCGGAGAGCACGGTGAGCAGCACGATGGTGAACATCGCGAGAATGATGGACAGCAGTGCGGCGCGCGCCTGCGGGAAAGCCTCATCTGCCGTGGACGAGCCGGCGAGACGCACGATCTCGGGGTTGATGGAGTCGTAGCCGAGCAGCGTGGGGGCGGACATGGCGCACAGACCCGTGATGAAGGTCATGACCGTCAGCGAGAACATGGTGGGCACGAGCGTCGGGAAAACGACCTTCCAGAGAACCTTGAAGGGCTTCGCGCCCATGTTGCGCGCGGCCTCGACGGTGTTATAGTCGATGCCGCGGATGGCGTTGCGCAGGAAGAGCGCGTGGTTGCTCGTGCAGGCGAAGGTCATGGTAAAGAGCACCGCGTTGAAGCCCGAGAACCAGTTTGGATCAAAGCTCGGGAAGGCGTTGACGAGCGCAGTGGTGAGAATGCCGTCGGAGGCGTAGAGGAACAGATAGCCCGTGACCAGCGCGACGCCGGAGTAGATCATCGTGGTCATGTAGCCGAGGCGCAGGATGTTCGCGCCCTTGATGTCGAAATACTCCGTCAGCAGCACGATGGACACGCCCACCACATTGACCGTGACGACCAGGCAGATGGCAAGCTTGAGGGAGTTCCAGACGTAGCGGCCCATGCTGCCCGCGAAGAAGAAGCGGATGACCGCGAAGGGATCGCGCACGCCCTCGGCGTTCGTGGTGGTGAAGATGCTCGTGAGCGTATTGAGGCACGGCAGGAGCATGAAGCCGAAGAAGAAGTAGGCAAAGAGCACGATGCCGATCATGCGCACCACAAACGCCGCGTCGAAGCGGGACTTAGCAAGAGAGCCGCCCATCACTCCACCTCCTCCGCGGAGGGCGCGTAGGCCATGATGTCGTTCGGGTTCAGGATGACCTTGACGCGCTGGCCCGGGTCGTAGATGTTCACGCCGTCGTTCTTCTCAATGACCTTGAGGCTCTGCGTGCCGACGTGGATGTAATACTTGATGTAGAGCCCGTAGTATTCGCAGCTCTCCACCGTGCCGTCGAGCGCGATCTCGCCGCCGCGCGGGGCGACGTTGACGTGCAGGCGCTCGAGACGGATGTAGTTGTGCTTGCTTGCGTCCACCTCCGCGCCGGCAGCGCGGAGGGCGGACACGGTATCGTCATTCAGTCGGTTGATGTCACCGATGAAATTGCAGACAAATTCAGTTTGCGAGTGGTTGTAGACCTCGTTGGGCGTGCCGATCTGCTCGATGAAGCCCTTGTTGAACACCGCGATGCGGTCGGAGAGCGTCAGCGCCTCCTCCTGATCGTGGGTGACGTAGATGGTGGTGATGCCGAAGTCCTTCTGCATCTTCTTCAGCTCGTTGCGCAGCTGCACGCGCAGCTTGGCGTCGAGGTTGCTCAGCGGCTCGTCCATGCAGATGATGGCGGGGCCGGTGACGAGGGCGCGGGCGATGGCCACGCGCTGCTGCTGACCGCCGGAGAGCTGAGAGACCGCCTTTTTGAGCTGCTCGTCGGAAAGGTCGACCTTGCGCGCGATCTCGCGTACCTTGCGGTCGATCTCGTCCTTCTTTGCCTTCTTGACCTTGAGGCCGAAGGCGATGTTGTCGTATACGGTCATCGTCGGGAAGAGCGCGTAGCTCTGGAACACGATGCCGATGTTGCGGTCCTCGATGGGGACGCGCGTGATGTCGCGGCCCTTGACCACGACGGAGCCCTCCGCCGGCTCGATGAAGCCCGTGATGGTGCGGAGCGTGGTGGTCTTGCCGCAGCCGGAGGGGCCGAGGAAGGTAAAGAATTCGCCCTCCTTCACATGGACGTTGATGCTGTGCAGGGCGGTGAAGTCGCCGAACTTCACAACGATGTCATTGAGCCGGATCATAATGGATTCTCCTCTTTTTGTATTCGGAATAAAGAGATCAGGCGAGCCGGAGAGATCCCGGCTCGCCTGAAAACACACAACAGTCGGTATCCCGCTGAGCCTCTCCGCGGGACGCGGTGCGCGGGGCTTGCCTTACGCGGCCTTCTGGGTCAGGGTCGCCCAGTCGAGGTTGGCCCAGTCGGGCTCCGCCACGGCGGCGGAGGCGTCGGCCCAGTAGAAGCCGAGGTTGGTCATGATGTTGGTCCACTCGCTGGAGTGCTCGGCAACGTACTCGGCATAAGTCATGTCGGTGCCGTCGACCTTGGTCAGAGCGAAATTCTTGAGGGTGTAGATGGCGGGGATGCCGTCGGGATAGAGGATGTCAGCCGCGGCGGTGTTGCAGGGATAGGAGTCGAACTCCTCGCCCCAGGCCGCCTGCGTCTCGGCAGAGCCGAACCACTCGGCGAACGCCTTGACAGCCTCGGTCTCTTCCTCGGTGCGGCCGGCCTTATCGAGGATGCCGATGTACTCGGCGATGTAATAGGTGCCGTCGTCGATCTCAACGAGGTCCCAGTTCTCGGGAGTCATAGCGCCCTTGAGGGGATGCTCGGAGCTCTCGGCTGCGGCGTCGATCTTGCCGTAGAGAGAAGAGGAGTAGAAGGTGGAAACAGCGACGTCGCCCTTGTTCAGAGGATCGAAGCCGTACTTATAGGTGTCGTCGGAGGAGTACTTGCCCTCGGCGCAGTACTTCCACAGCGTCTCCCAGCCCTCGGTGGAGATGCCGCCGGCGGGGGAGGAGGGATCGACGAAGGCGTAGAGCATCGCGGAGTTGATGTTGGCGTTGGTGGTGCCGCCGACCTTGTTCTGACGGTACCAGGTGTAGCCGCAGTTCACGATGTCGGCCCAGTGCTGGAAGTGGAGCTTCTCGCCGTTGGTGCCGAGCTCATCGTTGCGGTAGAGCATCAGAACGTTCTGGATGACGAGGCCGTAGGCCGCGCCGGGATAGGCGTACTCGCCGACCTCGCCTGCCCAGGTGGGAGTCCAGTCAACGAGCTTGAGGTTCTCGTAAACGCCGTCGACGACCTGACTCCAGCGGGTCTCGTTGAGGCCGAAGAGGATGTCGCCGTCCTTGTTCTCATTGGCGGCCTGGATGGCGGCGGTATCACCGGAGATGACGGAGTTATCGTCAATGCTGATGGTGAAGCCGGCGTCCTTGGCTTCCTGAATGAGCCAGGTGGTGCGCTCGGTGGAGTTGGAGTTGGAATAGATGCGGATGGTGTAGCCGGAGTAGTCCTTGACCTCTTCCTGATCGTCGGGCGTCTCGGGCGTGTCCGGAGTCTCCTTCTGGCCGCAGGCGACAAGGCTGAGGACCATGACGGAGGCAAGCAGGAGCGCTAAGAGTTTTCTTTTCATCGTTGTTCTCCTTCGTTTGTAGTTGCGGCATAAAATACCACATACAGTATTATACCTTCCGCGGCGCCGGCGCGGAACGGGACAAGTCTGCGATTATGCGGGCATTTCTGCGAAATGCTGTGAAAGTCCGCCGAGCTTGTCCGGTAAGTTCCGTACTTTTTTGTGCAGCTTGCGCGTTCTACCGGCAGCGGTCCTGATACTCCGAGGGGGAGAGACCGGTGAGCTTTTTGAAGGTCGAGCCGAAGTAGGCGACATCGCGGTAGCCGACCATGCCGGCGACCTCGTAGACCTTGTAGCGGCAGTCGGCGAGGAGCCTGCGCGCCATGTGGATGCGGTAGAGCGTGAGGTAGCCGAGCGCGGTGTAGCTCGTCTCCTTTTTGAACACATGGCTCAGATGGCCCTCGCTGATGCCGATGGAACGGGCGATGGTGGTGATGTTGATGTCCGCGTCGGCGTAGTGCGCGGCGATGTATTCGAGCGTCTGGAGCACATATTTGCTCTTGTCGCCCTTGGGCAGCGCCAGCAGATCGTCCTGCGCGCTGCGGCTGGAGAAGGCCTCGGCCTTCTCGCGCACGCGCTCGATGGCGGCGACGAGCTCCTGGTCGCGGAAGGGCTTCAACAGATAGTCCGCCGCGCCGAAGCGGAGCGCCGAGCGGGCATAGTCGAAGTCGTTGTAGGCGGTGAGCACGATGACGTGAGCGGTGCTGCCGCGCTCGCGCAGGACGCGCATCATCTCGATGCCGTCCATGTGCGGCATCCGCACGTCGGTGATGATGAGGTTGGGGCTGTAGCGCTCGGCGGCGGCCAGACCCTCCTCGCCGTTGGCGGCTTCGCCGACCACGGCACAGCCGAGCGAGGCCCAGTCGATGCCGAGCACGATGCCGCGGCGCACCACGGCCTCGTCGTCAACGATCAGTACCTTGAGCATGGTCCTCTCCTTTCTGCATCGGGAGCCGCAGCTGCACGCAGCTGCCGCCGCCCTCGTTCGGATATGCGCTCAGACCGCAGCTCTCGCCGTAGCTCAGGCGCACGATGCGGTCCACGTTGTTCAGGCCCAGATGGCCGCCGGGAATAAGCTCATGGCTGTTGAGCCGTTCGAGCACCTCCGGCGGGATGCCGCTGCCGTTGTCGGACACCTTGAGCAGCAGATAGCCCTCCGCGTCCTCCTCCGCCCAGAGCTTGATGAAGCCCTCGTCGCTGTCGGCCACGCCGTGGATGATGGCGTTTTCCACCAGCGGCTGTAAAATGAGCTTGGGCACCACGCAGTGCTGGAAGCGCTCGTCCACATCAAGCTCACAGACGAAGCGGTCGCCGAAGCGGACCTCCTGAATGGCGAGGTAGCGCCCGATCAGCTCAAGCTCCTCCTCAAGCGTGATGTACTCGCTGCCGGAGATGCCCGCGCGCAGCAGCGCGGCGAGGTCGGCGGCCAGCTCCGCCACCTGCGGCACGCCGCCGGTTACGCCCAGCCACTTCATGCAGTCGAGCGTGTTGTAGAGAAAGTGCGGGTTGAGCTGGGACTGGAGCATCCGCAGGCGCGTTTCGTTCAGCTCGCGCTCGCGCTGCACGCTGCGCTCAAGGTTCTGGCGGTACTCCGCCGTCATGCGGTCGAAGCTCGCCGCGAGGCGGCCCATTTCATCCTGCCGTGTGCTTTCGATGCGCACATCGTAATCGCCGCCCTCGACGCGGCGCATCGCGCCGTCGAGCTCGTTGACCGGCTCAAAGAGACGGCGGCTGAGCCACCAGGCGCACACGAGACAGAGCACCAGACACAGCGCGCCCATCAGCGCGGCGACGAGGTAGATCGACCGGACGACCTGCGCGGTATAGGTCTGCGGCTGCTGCAGAATGAGCGAAAAGCCGCTTTCCGCGCAGGCGCCGACGTAGTAGCTGCGCTCGCCGTCCCCATCGGAGAGAGATTTGCCGGAGAGCAGCTGCGCGCGCAGCAGGGCAAGGGTATCGTCGGCGCGCAGGGGTTGGGAGGCGTAGAGCAACCGCCACGTCGCATCGACGAGCAGCAGATCGTCCGCGCCGCGCAGCAGGGGCGCGAAGAAGGCGTCGAAGTTGGCGTCGTCCATGCGGAACACGGCATAGCCGAGCACCGCACCGCCGCGCGCGGTCACGGGACAGGCTCCGGCGAGCCCGCCGTTTCCGGCGCGCAGCACAATGCCGTCTGCCGCGCGGGCCGCGCTGAGTATGCCCCAGCCGGTGCTTTGCGCGGCGGGCCATACGTTCGCCGTGGTATAGAGGCAGTCGCCGTCCTCGCCGTAGACCTCAAAGTCGGCGTATTCGCGCAGCGCGACCGTGCTGCGGTTCAAAAGCTGATAGAGCGTGCGCGAGTCACTGCCGCCGCGGCGCAGGGCGCTGCGCGTCACGGTGCTGCCGGCCAGGGCGCGCGTGACGTCGCCGCAGTCGGTAAGCAGCGCGTCGAGCTGCGTGGTGAGCAGCGCCATCTCCTCCTGCGCGTCGGTACGCAGGGTGTGCTCGCTGCGGAAGATCATCACCTGCGTCATCAGCACGTCGCACAGCAGCAGCGGCACGAGCGCGACGAGCAGGACGGTGAGAAAAATGCGGTTTCGGAAGGACCGCTCAAGCCATGCTCTCATGCTTCCACCTCCCCGCACAGCGCCTGCCAGGCGTCGAAGAGCTCCTGCCGCCGCTCATCCGCGCGGCGCAGATCGTAGGGGAGGACGGTCAGCTCGGGCAGCGCGTCGGAGGCGGTATCCGTGCGCACGCTGCGGCGGCTGAGCTCCGCGCCCAGCAGCTGCTGAACATCGGGCGAGAGCAGAAAGTCGATGAATTTCCGCGCGTTTTCCTCGTGCGCGCAGCCGCGGACGATGGCCGCGCCGTCCGGCAGGACGCTCGTGCCCTCGGCGGGGTAGACGATGGCGACGTCGAGCCCATCGGCGATGGCCTTGCGGGCGTTTTCCTCCAGCGTCACGCCGACGTAGCAGCTGCCGTCTGCCACGGCGGGGACCACGCCGCCGCTGTCGGCGATGATGCGTCCGTCAAGATTGCGGAAGAACGCGGCGAGGGTGTTGTCGGTGTTGCCGCCGACGGCCTGCAGAAGGGTGCCGAGCGCGGTGCAGCTCGAGCCGGAAACGGTCGGGTCGGCAAAGGCGATGCGCCCGCGCCAGCCCGCGTCGAGCAGGTCGGCCCAGCGCTCGGGCGGATTCTGCCGCACGAGCTTGGTGTTGTAGATCAGCACGACCGGCAGAGCGGAAAAGGGCGTCCATATACCGCCGCCGAGATCGTATTCCGGCGCAACGTCGCCGGCGTATTCGCTCACATAGGGCGCGAAGCACGCGCTGTACGCGCTCAGACTGTCCGCGCCGCCGCCGAACATCAGGTCGGCGCCGCTTTCCCCCGCGGCGATGCGCTCAAGGAGCGTCACGGTGCCGCCGGTCTCCAGCTCGACCCAGATGCCGGTGCGCTGCTCAAATTCCTTGAGGATGGGCTCATAGATCGTTTCCTTGTGCGAGGTGAAAATGACCAGACGGTCCCCCTCAGCGGGCGCGAAGGAGGAGACGTCCTGCGTGTCCGCGCGGCCGCAGCCGGTGAGCAGAAGCAGGCAGACGAGCAGCAGACAGCAGCGGCGCATAACGGGCATCCCTCCTGATCCGACGAATTTCTTTACCATTTTAACAGGAAAAAGCGCACTTTGCAATCCATTCTTCTGGACGAAGCGGGCAAAGCGTGCTTTAATAATAAAGTAAAATTTTCTGCTGGAGGAAGACGATGACCGCTCTGAACACTTACCGCCGCTGGCTCGCGCGTGTGGAGGATGACGCGCTGCGCGCGGAGCTTTCCGCGCTCGACGAGGTGCGCGACGCCGCACAGATCGAGGACCGCTTTTACCGTGACCTTGCCTTCGGCACCGGCGGACTGCGCGGCGTGCTCGGCGCGGGCACAAACCGCATGAATGTTTACGTTGTCCGCCGCGCGACGCAGGGACTTGCCGCTTACCTCAAGGCGGCGGGACTGCCGCTGCGCTGCGCCATTGCCTACGACAGCCGCATCGGCTCGGCGCGCTTCGCGCGCGAGACCGCGCGTGTGCTTGCCGCCAACGGCGTGACCGCCTATCTCTATCCGCGCCTGGAGCCGACGCCCGCGCTGAGCTGGGCAGTGCGCTATTACGGATGCGGGGCGGGCGTGTGCGTTACGGCGAGCCACAACCCCGCCGCCTACAACGGCTACAAGGTCTACGGTCCCGACGGCTGCCAGATCACGCTCGAGGCGGCGGATGCCGTATCGAAGCACATCGGGGCCGCAGATCATTTTGACGGCGTGCGTCTGTGCGGCTTTGCCGATGCGCTGGCGGACGGAACCATCCGCATGATCGGTGAGGACTGCCTGGAGGCCTTCCTCGACGCGGTGGAGCGCCGGAGCGTCTGGGATGGCGACAGATCCGCGCTGCGCGTGGTCTATACGCCGCTCAATGGCACGGGGCGCGAGTGCGTGACAAAGATCCTGCGCCGCATCGGCGTGACGGACGTGACGCTCGTGCCCGAGCAGGCGTGGCCCGACGGGAGCTTTCCGACCTGTCCCTACCCGAATCCCGAGGAGCGCGCGGCGCTGGAGCACGGCCTCGCGCTCGCGCGCGAAACGCGCGCCGATCTGCTGCTCGGCACCGACCCCGACTGCGACCGCATGGGCGCGGCGGTGCCCGACGGCGAGGACTACCGCCTGCTCACGGGCAACGAGATGGGCGTGCTGCTGCTCGATTACCTCTGCCGCCGGCGGAGCGAAAACGGCACGATGCCCGCGCGTCCCGTGGCGGTGACGACCATCGTTTCCACCGACATGGCGGACGCGGTCGCCGCGCATTACGGCGTTGAGCTGCGCCGCACGCTCACGGGCTTCAAATTCATCGGCGAGCAGATCGGCGAGCTGGAAAGGGCGGGGGAGGCGGAGCGCTATCTCTTCGGCTTTGAGGAGAGCTATGGCTATCTCTCCGGCCCGCACGTCCGCGACAAGGACGCGGTGAACGCCGCGCTGCTCTGCTGCGAAATGGCTGCATGGTACCGCGCGCAGGGCATGACGCTCGCGCAGGCGATGGGCGCGCTGTACGAGAAATTCGGCTATTACCGCAATGAGCTGCAAAGCATCGTCCTGCCCGGCGAGGACAGCATGGAGCGCATGAGCGCCATTCTGACGGCCCTGCGCGCGGCTCCGCCGCACACGCTCGCGGGCGAGCGCGTCACGAGGGTGCGCGACTACCTCGGCGGTCTGGACGGCCTGCCGGCAAGCGACGTGCTGGAGCTGCGCACGGCGCACGTTAAGGTCATCGTCCGCCCGAGCGGTACGGAACCAAAGCTCAAGCTCTACTACTCCGCGCACGCGCGGACGATGGCGGAGGCCGCGGCCCTCTGCGCCGCCGCGCGGCGGGACATGAGCGCAAGGCTCGGGGAATAGGAAAGCGCTGCGCGGCCTGACCGCAGGATGAAAAAAAGAGTCCGCTGCCGAGGACAGCGGACTCCTTTTTTGCAGTCAGATAGGTTTTACAGAACGTGGACGGTGTCGGGCGCGAAGGTAAGATGGCACTGTTCGCCCACGCGGTAGATGCGCTTGTTGCGCGGATCGTTCTCGGCGAGCTTGACGAGCGTATTGCCCACGCGGACGTGATAGTTCTGGTACGAGCCCATGAAGCAGGAAAGCTCAACGGTGCAGGGCAGCCCGCCCTCGTCGGAGAGCGCCGCGGACTCGGGACGCAGCACGACGGTGTACTCCTCGCCGACGCGCATCCCCTCGCGCGGGACGACGGCCAGACGCTCGCCCTCGACGTCCAGCACAGCCAGACCGTTCTCCGTGCCGGTCATTTTGCCGCGCAGGAAGTTCGCCTCGCCGATGAAGTCGGCGACGAACTCGCTCACGGGGTGATAGTAGATCTCCTGCGGCGTGCCGATCTGAGCGACGACGCCCTTGTTCATGATGATGATCTGGTCCGAGAGCGCCATCGCCTCGCTCTGGTCGTGCGTGACGTAGATGGCGGTGATGCCGACCTCCTGCTGGATGCGGCGGATCTCGGTGCGCATGGAAACGCGCAGCTTGGCGTCGAGGTTCGAGAGCGGCTCGTCGAAGAGCAGCACGCTCGGCTCGATGACCAGCGCGCGGGCAAGCGCCACGCGCTGCTGCTGACCGCCGGAGAGCTGGTTGGTCATGCGGCCCTCCATGCCCGTCAGCTCGACGAGGTCGAGGATGTGCATGACGCGCTCGCGGATCTCGTCCTTCGGCACCTTGCGCAGCTTCAAGCCGTAGGCCACATTGTCGAACACGTTGTAGTGCGGCAGCAGGGCGTAGGACTGGAACACCATCGCGGTGTCGCGCTTGTTGGGCGTGAGGGCGTTGATCGGCTCGTCGCCGAGGTAGATCTCGCCCTCGTCGGGGCTTTCAAAGCCCGCGATCATGCGCAGCGTGGTGGTCTTGCCGCAGCCGGAGGGGCCGAGCAGCGTGACGAAGGAACCCGGCTCGATGGTCAGCGAGGTGTCCTTGACGGCATAGAAGTTCTTGCCGGTCTTGGGGTCCTGATAGATTTTGGAGATATGGTCGAGGCGAACGCCCTTCTTGATCTTATCCATGGCTTAGTCCTCCTTCATTTTTTTGCTGGTGCCGAAATGGTTCATAAAGAGATTCATCAGCAGCACCGCGCCGTAGGTGATGACGATGAGGATCGTCGCGAACGCGCAGGCGAGGCTGTAGGAGCCCTTTTCGGCAAACTCGTTGATCTGCACCGTGATGAGCAGGAACTGCGGCGTCACGAGCAGGATGATGGCGGAAATTGCGGTGATGGAGCGCACGAACGCGGTCACAAGGCCGGAGAGGAAGGAGTCCTTGATGAGCGGCAGCGTGACGGTCATAAAGACCTTGAAGCTGTCCGCGCCCATGTCGTAGGCGGATTCCTCGATGGACTTGTCGATCTGACGCAGGGCGGAGATGCCGCTGCGCGTGCCGGTCGGCAGCGAACGCACGACAAAGACGATGATGAGGATCAATCCCGTGCCGTAAAGCCCCTGCAGGAAGCCGGTGCGGAACACGCCCGCGGAGAAGCCGCGGATGTAGCCGACGCCGAGCACCGTGCCGGGCACGGCCATGGCGAGCATGGACACCGCCTCGATGAAGCCCTTGGACTTAAAGCTCCGCTTGACGACGAGGTAGGAGATGATCATGCTCAGCAGCGCCGTGATGGGGGCGGAGATGAGGCTCAGGCGGAAGGAATCCCAGAACGCCTGCAGACCGTGGTAGCGCGTGAAGATGAGCTTGAACCATTTGCCGGTGAGCGGGAAGAACTTGTAGCCCCAGGTGGGGAAGAACGCGCCGATGGGCACGCACAGGTACATGAGGATGACGAAGGTGGCGGCAAGACCGCAGAGAATGGTCAGCGGGATCTTGACGCTCTTATCCTCGATGAGCATACGGCCGCGGGAGGCCTTGCCGGTCAGGGTCGCGGCGGTCTTGCGCTCAAGGTAATACTTCTGCACCGCAAACATCGCCAGCGTGATGCACAGCAGCACGACCGCCATCGCCGCCGCGCCCGGCTTATCGTAGGAGCCGGTGATCTGCAGATAAATGGTGGTGGCGAGGGTATCGTAGGAGCCGCCGATGAGCATGGGGTTGGCGAAGTCGGCGATGGACTCGATGAAGGTGACGAGGAAGGCGTTGCCGAGACCGGGGAGCATCAGCGGCAGCGTGACGCTGGTGAAGACCTTCCAGCGGCTCGCGCCCATGTCGCGCGCGGCCTCCTCGAGCGAGGGGTCGATGTTCTTCAAAAGACCCTTGAGCATCATGTAGCACACGGGGAAGAAGGTGAGCGTCTGCACGACGGCGATGCCCCAGAAGCCGTAGACGCTGTTGTCGTAGATGCCGAGCAGGAAGCGGGTGATGATGCCCGACTTGCCGAAGAGCATGATCATGGAAAGCGACAGCACGAACGGCGGGGAGACGACCGGCAGCATCGAAACGACCTTGAAAAGGCCGCCGACAAATTTACCGACGCGGACGTAGACTTCGACATAGGCAAAGAGCAGGCCGAGCAGCGCCGAGAGGATGCCGACGAGGAAGCCGACCTTGAGCGTGTTGGTGATGGCCTTGGTAAAGGTGGGCATGGCGAAGATGCGCTCGAAGATGCCGAAGCCGAAGCTGCCGTCGCCCACGAAGCTGTCCACCAGCAGGATCGCCAGCGGATAGAGAATGAACAGAGTCAGAAAGGTGATGAGCACGACGATGGTGGTGACCATGATGGGATCGGCCATCAGCTTTTTCCGGTCTAGCGCCGCGCTTTGAGAACATGCCATAGGGAGCTCCTTTCTTGGTGGTTTGGAGGAAAACGCAGGCGGGGCAGCGGCTCATGCCGCCGCCCCGTCGGGATCGTTGGGTCGATGCGATAGACGATGTAGGGAGAATTACTTCACCTGGAAGCGGTTCTCGTCGCCGGTGTTCGCGCCGGAGGCGGCCAGAGCATTCATGACCTCCTCAACGTAGGTCTTGATGTTCTTGGTGGCGTCGTCGAAGTCATAGTCCATGACGTTCTCGGGGTCCAGACCGAACTCCACGGCAGCCTCGGGCTGGGTGGCGTTGTCAATGACCAGGAACTGATAGGAGCCGTTCTGAGCGGCGAGGTTCACGCAGTCGGGAGAGAGCGCGTACTCGATCCACAGCTTCGCGGCGTTGGGGTGCGCGGCGCCCTTGAAGATGGCGGTAGCGCCGATCTCACAGGAGGTGCCGGAGGACGGGATGATCAGCTCGATGTTATCGTAGCCGTTGTCGATGATCTGGGTGATGCCGTCATGCAGGAAGCCGATGCCGATGACGCACTCGCCGGTGCCGACGTTCTTGCTCGGGCCGGAGCCGGACTTGGTGTAGACCTCAATGTTCTTATCGAGGTCGACGAGGTACTGGATGCCCTCATCGTGGCCGTACTTCTGGATCATGGTGTTGATGACCAGCTTGGCGGTGCCGGCGGTGTTGTAGTTGGACAGCCAGATCAGGCCCTTGTACTCGGGCTTGAGCAGGTCGGGCCAATCCTGAGGAGCCTCAAGACCCATGCGCTCGAGCTCGTCGGTGTTGACCATGAAGCCAAGGATGCCGGTGTAGATGCCGTACCAGTAACCGTCAGCGTTCTTGTACTGGGGCTTGGCGATGTGAGAGGCGTTCTCCGCCTGATAGGCCTCGAGCAGACCCTCGGCCGCGCAGACGTTGTAGGGATCGGTCGTGCCGCCGAACCAGACGTCGGCGGAGGGATTGCCGTTCTCTTCTTCGATCTTCGCCTGCACCTCACCGGTGGACAGACGCTGGTAGTTGACCTTGATGCCGTACAGTTCCTGGAAATGCTGGCAGGCGGCGGCGAGGTACTCTTCCTCGCAGGAGCCGTAGACGGTCAGCTCGCCCTCGGCCTTCGCCGCGGCGATGAGATCTTCCATGGGATCAGCTTCGGCTGCGGGCTCTTCGGCCGGGGTCTCGGGTTCCGCAGCGGGGGCTTCGGTGGCGGCGGGAGTTTCGGCCGTGCTGCCGCAGGCAGCAAGAGCGAACACCATGACCAGCGCCAGAAGCAGTGCCAGATACTTTTTCACTTTCAGATCCTCCATTTCGTAATGCTCCGGTAATGTTTGAACACGGTTTGATCTTTGCTGCAGCCTTGTTTAAACTTGCCGGATGAATGATGATAATTATAGTCATCGGGTTTTACTTTGTCAATCCAAACAGAAAAGCAATTTGCGAAAATCACTCATTTAGTCATTTTGTTAAATTTCAGAAAGCGTTTTTGTTGAAAACGTTTCAAATGATTTTGCGAAATAATAATCAGCCGGTCGAAAAAGCCTCGCAGAGTTTGCGCCCGCAGGCGCAAATAGAGTCTGAATCATTTTCTCCGGCGGCGTGTACGTCGGAGAAAATACTTCTCGGCTCGCAAAC
>ERZ827088.1160-NODE-1160-length-34090-cov-4.314000_pt1 | contig 34090 bp, 32 predicted proteins | sample MGYA00519922_ERZ827088 | MGnify/ENA primary metagenome ERZ827088 (study PRJEB31778, sample SAMEA3449254) | human gut metagenome | biome: human gut; feature: human-associated habitat; material: faeces | place: United Kingdom | collected 2010/2012 ...
TAGAGCAATTGACTCTTAATCAATGGGTCCAGGGTTCGAGTCCCTGAGGGTGTACGAAAAAGAGCAGTACATTATATGGTGCTGCTCTTTTTTATTTTATTATTCACAAAATCAGCATTTGTGTTAGAGGTAGAAAAAGAAAAGGATGCATCCGAAACGCGTGATATTCGTTCGGGTGCATCCTTTTTCGATAAGCGTGCTTTAAATTAGTTCAGCGGTTGCTCTTTGCGCTTCTTCAGGAAAGCAAATGCTTGTTTCAGGCGGTCGTGTGCCATGAAGAAGTGCTCCATCAATGATTTTACCAAGTCATCCAACTGAGGCAGTTCGTCGGTAAACACGGTATCGCAGCGTGTATGTACGCCCAATTTGCCGTTTTCCTCATCGATGGAATAGATGATGTGAGCCAAAGGAAGATCGGTATTTACCATATTAACTGCTTCCTTGACGGTCTCGACATCAGCGTCTGTCAGGTCCATGGCAATCCACCACGGATCCCAGATGGTGATGAATTTGAAATTGTTGTCGGCAGAAACATATAAGGATTCACCTTGGTATTTAAAGCAGATGTTGTCTTTATCATCGACTTCGGGCTGGCAGCCCACTTTCTTTAGCGTTTCAATGACTAAATCTCTTGTTTTCATGTTTTTCTGTTTTGTTTAATCGTTTCTAAAAAGTAAGATTAACAGCATTCCTGTTGTTAAGGCAAACAAATTTATCTGTTTTTGCACATTCTACCAGCTTTAGCGTGATATATTAAAGCTGTTTAACATTTAGGAATGCTGTTCGTGCCGGCTATTTTCGGCTGTCAATCTCTTTCAGCAACTCATTAACAGCAGTGCGGAGCTGTGTATCTTCGCCTTTGACCACAGTGTCAGGGCTGTTGAGCACTTTGATGTCGGGCTCCAGTTGGGCATTCTCCAGATAGGTGCCGTCCGGCAAGCGATAGCCGATGATGGGGATACCGAACACGAGCGACGGATCTTGCAGCGTCTCCCATGACACACTGGTCATTGTGCCCGGGACGGGAGCGCCGACCAATTTGCCCAGATGCCGGTGTTTGTAGACCCACGGAGTGCCGTGTGCGTTGGAGTAGTTGGCTTCGCATTGGAGCATGATGGACGGTTTGTTCCAACGGCGGCTGGGCATGTCGCAGGCTTCACGACCACGAACGACTTGCGTCAGGTACTTCTGACCGCTGAACAACACTTCGATGTCTTCATGCAGGCGGCCGCCTCCATTGAAGCGGGTGTCGATGACGATGCCTTCGCAGTCATTGTATTTGCCGAGAATGTCTGAATAGATGGTACGGAAGCTGCCATCATTCATGCTCTGGATGTGCACGTAGCCCAGGCGTCCATTCGACCATTTTTCGACATCGGCTGCGCGCTGTTTCACCCAGCGGTCATAGAGCAGTGAGTTGAATTGGCCGTTGCTGATGGGCTTGATGACCTCATCCCATTGTTCGCCGTTGGCCGGATTGCGGAAGGAGAGGAGTGTCTTCTTGCCGGTCAGTCCATTGAGCAAGGTGAACAGGTCGGTGTCCGCGTCGATTTCCACGCCGTTTACTTTCTCCAGGATGTTGCCTGCGGCTACTTTGGAGCTGGCACGGTCGAACGGGCCTTTCTCCACAACTTCGGAGATGCGTATGCCTTTGCTCGAATATGTCCAGTCGTAAAGCAAGCCAAGATTGGCTGTTGACTCTCCGCCAAGACGCGCACTGTAGCGTCCGCCGGTGTGGGACACGTTCAGCTCACCGAGGATTTCGCTGAGGAGTTCGGCGAAGTCATAATTGTTATTGATGTGAGGAAGGAACTTGCGATAGGCAGTAGCCATCTTGTCCCATTGCACGCCGTGCATACGGGTGTCGTAGAAGCGTTTGGCTTCCTGCTTGCAGACGTGGTCGAACATGTAGGCGCGTTCGGCTGCCAAGTCCATCTTCATCTGGGCTTGATAGCGCACGGGGGTAAGTTTTTCGCCGGCGGCGGCCATCTTTTGGATGCTGCTTCCGCTCAGCAGGAAGATGTTTCCTTTCTCGTCCATCTCCATGCCGGCCCAGCCTGAATTGAGCTTATGCAGCAGGCGGGTGTTGTGTTTGCGCAATTCTGTCTTCCACAAGTCGAATCCGCCTTCGAAGGAAGACAGGTAATAGAGGCTTTCGCCGTCTTTGGAGAGGATGGCAGACGCCATGTTGGACGAGTTGGGCGTGAGGCGCACGATGCGGTCTTCGATGCCGTCCAGTTCGACATTGATTTCCTTGGCAGCTTTCTTCTCGTCGGCCTTGTCATCCTTCTTGTCGTCTTTCTTCTTTTCTTCTTTGGCTTTGCCTGCGGCTTCTTTTTTCTCGGCCTTCTTCTGTTCGGCTTCCAGCTCCTTGAGCAGTTCGTAGTCTTCCTTGTTCAGGCGGAAGCGGTCATAGGCGTCTTGGTTGAGGAAGACGAGCATGGCGTCGCTCAGCGAGCCCCAGGATGCATGGCTGCGCATGCCGTAGCGGTCGGTCTCGAAGAGGATGGCGTTGCCGTCGAGCACCCAGCGGGGCGACTGACTGAAATAGCCGCTCTGGGTCAGGTTGATGATGTCCCGGCTCGAACCGTCGGCTTTCACCAGGCCTATGTCAGAGTAGGGGTCGTGACGGTTGCCGATGAATGTGAGGGCGAACCAGCGTCCGTCGGGCGACCAGGAGTAATCAAAGCCGCCTCCTGTGTCGTACCACGTCGAGCCGTCAGTCACTTGGCGCACTTTTTTAGTCTTCAGATTGACCACCATCAGGCGGCAGCGGTCTTCGATGAAGGCCAGTTCCTTGCCGTCGGGAGAGAACTGCGGGTAGGTGCGCTCGACGTCTTTTGAGGGCAACAGGGCTTCTTCCTCGATGAGCGTAGCGTTGGGGAAATTGGCATCTTCCGTGCGGGAGATTTTTGCAAGATAGAGTCCCCAGTTACCTCCACGCTCGCTGGCATAGGCCAGGGTGCGGTTGTCCGGGGCGAATGACAGGCCTTGTTCGGCTTCCACTGTGTGGGTGATTTGTTTCGTCGTGCCGTATTCGACGGACGTGACGAATACTTCGCCGCGCACGATGAAGGCGACTTGCTTGCCGTCGGGCGAGGGTGTGGCGGACGTCGCGCCGCGGTTGTAGCTGAGCATGGCGGGGATGTCCTCATCGTCACGGGTGAGCGTGACTGCCAGTTTGGCCGGACGGCCACCGGTCTTTTGCGTATAAATCTCGCCGTCATAGGTGTAGCACAACGTGCCGTCGGCGGCGACGGAGAGGAAGCGGACGGGGTGGGTCTTGAACGACGTCAGGGCACGCGCTTCCGAGGGGCGGTCGAGCGGGAAGGAGTAGACGTTGAATGTGCCCCCGTCACGTTCGCTCAAGCAGTAGACCTGGTTGCCGTCGGGTGAGAACACGGGGTTGCGGTCTTCGCCCGCGCGGTCTGTGAGGTTGGTGTGACGGCCGGTCGCTGTGTCGTAGAGCCAGATGTCGCGTGTGATGGACGACGTGTGGTGCTTGCGCCATTCATCCTCGAAACCTTTGCGGTCCTGATAGAGGAAGCGTGTACCGCGTTTGTCGTAGCTGACCATTTCGGCCGGTGTGGCGAGCACTTGCGTGATGCGTCCGCCGCTGACGGGCACACTGTAGAGTTCTGTCAGCGCACCTGTCGGGAAGAGGGCGCTCGTGGCGGGGTCCTGGATGGAGGCATTGAACAGGACGTGTCGCCCGTCGGGCGTGAAGGCTGTGGGCAGTTCGGACGCCGAATTGAACGTGAGCTGCCGGGCCGGTCCGCCTTCGGAAGGCATGAGGAAGACGTCGAACTGGCCGTTGCGGTCGCTGGCGAAGGCGAGTGAACGCCCGTCGGGCGACCAGACGGGCGAGGATTCGTAGGACTCCTGCGTCGTCAGGCGCACGGCTTCTCCGCCTTTGGCTGATACCTTATATATATCGCCTTTGTAGCAGAAGGCGATTTCGCTGCCGTCGGGCGAGATGCGTACGTCGCGCATCCAGAGGGGAGTCACTGCTCCCGCGCCGGTGGCGGCTAGCCCAAGGGCCAAGGAAGTTAGTAGTTTCTTCATACGATATGATTTGTTATAGGTTAAAAAATAAAATGTTTATAGTCAGTCATTTCCATCCGGCTGCTTCTCTTCCGGCGTCGGCCCGGGCGTCGGCTCAGGAAACCACAGGCATGTTTCTCAAAAAAAGAGCAGCGTGTAGCTGAAAAAAGAGTAGCGTGTAGCCGGAAAAAGAGCAGCGTCTTTTTTCAGGAACATGCCGAGGGCGTCACGGACGGATAGGTATCCGGCTTCCGGCGCATGCCGGTGCGGGTGGACGCGCACAGTTGTGTAGGCAGAATTGGACAGTTGTGTAGGCGGAGCTACACAGTTGTGTAAGTTTGGCTGCACGCCTGTGTACGTCCGCCTGCACAACTGTCCGTCCCAGACCGGCCTCCGGTGCGCTTCAGACGAGCAGCTCGCCCAGTCCTTGGCGGACGATGGCGGGCTCGTCGCCGGTGCAGTCGACTACGGTGCTTCCCTCGTAGCTCCCGATGCCTCCGTCGATGACGAGGTCGACCTGGCGTCCGAACTTTTCGTCGATGAGTTCGGGGTCGGTGACATATTCGATGTCCTCCTCTTCGTCGTGGGGCAACGTCATGGTCAGTAGCGGCGCGTCGAGTTGGCGGACGATTTCGCGCGTGATGGCGTTGTCAGGCACGCGGATGCCCACTTCGCGACGGTTGCGGAAGATTTTCGGCAGGCGGCTTCCTGTGGGGAGGATGAAGGTGAACGGCCCGGGCAGGTTGCGCTTCATGAGCTTGAACGTCGGGGTATCCACCTTGGCATACTCGCTGATGTTCGACAGGTCGTGGCAGATGATGGCCAGGCGGTTCTTTCCCGGGTCAATGCCCTTCAGGCGGCAGATGCGCTCGACGGCCCGTTCCTTCAGGGCGTGGCAGCCGATGGCGTAGCGCGTGTCCGTCGGGTAGATGATGAGTCCTCCGTCGCGGAGCAGGTCGGTGATGCGGAGGAGGTCGGCCGGATTGTTGTTCTTTTCGTAAAGTCTTAGTCGCATATTTTTTTCATGATTGGTTCTTTTTTTCTCGCAGACGCTCGGCAATGGCCCACTGGATGGCAGCTTCGTCGGTTTTCCCGGAGCGTGAGAGGGCGTCGCCGTAGAGTTCATGGGCGCGGATGTGGTCGGCGTTGAGCGATGTGGCCCGGTCGAGGTCGGCGACGGCCCCGTCCACGTCGCCCATCGCGAGGCGGTTTTTTCCCCGGTTGTACACCGCCTTGAAGAGCCTCGGACTGAGGCGGACGGCTTCATTGAGGCAGTGGGCTGCTTCGTAATACGCTCCTTCGTCGTGGAGCGTGACGCCCTTGCGCACCCAGGCATCGACGAGTGTGGGACACAGTTCCAGCGCCTTGTCATAGTTGGCCAGGGCGGCCTTCGTGTCGTGGGCGAGCGTGATGCAGTCGTTTCCCATGCGGTAGTATTCGCGGGCATACTTCTCCAGGCTGGCGCGCAGGGCGTGCATGTCGTCTTTCAGGCGTATGTTTTCTGTGCGCAAGCGGTTGATTATCCCCAGCTTACGGCGTATGAGCCGCTTGATGAGGGGCTTCTCGATGTCGTAGCGTGCGTGTATGGCGCGGAAAAATGCGTCGAGGAACGTGTCGAAGTCGCCGTCGTCGAAGGCCCGGACGGCTTGCACGTAGAGCACGTCGGCCTGTGCTTGGCGGAGGGCGCGGTCGATGGCCTGCCGGTTGTTGAACTTCTCGGCGAAGCGGACTATCTCGGGACGGACGAAGATGTCGCTGCGCGTGACGGGCTTGCGGAGTGTGATGCCGTCGAGCGAGGTGCACCGGCTGAGGGCGACATAGGCCTGTCCGCCGGCGAAGACGCCTCCCGTGAAGTCGATGTTCACGCGGCTGAACGTGAGCCCTTGGCTTTTGTGTATGGTGATGGCCCAGGCCAGCCGGAGAGGGAATTGGGTGAATGTGCCGAGTTCTTCCTCTTCGATGCGTTTTTCCTCTTCATTATAGGTATAGCGGATGTTGCTCCACACTTCGCGGCGCACGTCATATTCCCGTCCGTCGTCGGTGATGACATAGATGATGCCGCTTTCTTCATCCAGTCCGGACACTACGCCGATGGTGCCGTTCACCCAGCGTTTGTCCGGGTCGTTTTTGATGAAAATGATTTGTGCTCCGGGTTTCAGTTGCAGTTCAAGGGCCGTCGGGAGGCTGTTGGTCGGGAACTCTCCTTTGATTTCTCCCGTGAGGATGACGGGGTCGCCTTCGAGTTCGGCCAGGCGTTTGTCGTTGATGTAGTCGACCTGGTCGCGTCGGGTGGCCAATGTGATGCGCATGTCGTCGGTCTTCTCGTCACTGGAATCTACACGGGTGTTGAGCAGTTGCAGGTCGGGGACGCCGGCCGTGTTCGTGCGGATGCGGTTGAGCACGCCGACAAACACCGGGTCGCTCTGCCGGTAGACCTTGTGCAGCTCGATGCTCACCAGTTCCATCTCGCGAAAGACATAGGCTGAGAAGAAATACGGAGTGGGGTAGAAGCGGCTGAGGATGTCGCGTTCGTCGCTCTTCAACACCGGTTCCAGTTGGAACACATCGCCGACGAGCAGCAGCTGCTTGCCTCCGAACGGCTCCCTGAAATTGCGTGAATAGACACGCAGGATGCGGTCTATGAAGTCGATGATGTCTGCGCGGACCATCGAAATCTCGTCGATAATGATAAGCTCCACCTGTTGGATGATTTTCCGCAGGCTGGAAGGGTACTTCAGGAAGTCCTTCAGCTTGGCCGCGGAGGCGAACTTCGGGTCGTCAGGCAGCAGTGGATAGAAGGGCAGCTTGAAGAAGCTGTGCAGCGTGCTTCCCCCGGCATTGATGGCAGCAATGCCGGTTGGGGCGAGCACAATATGCTTTTTCTTCGTGTGCTCGCAGACGTATTTCAGGAAAGTGGACTTTCCGGTTCCTGCCTTTCCTGTAAGAAATACCGATTGATGCGTGTACTGCACCAGCTTCAAAGCGTCTTGAAACTGGGAATTATCCTTATCGATGGTCTCTGATTTCATAAACAAAGCAAAGATACGGACTTCTTTTGAGGTAATCAGTTTCCCGTTTCAAGATTTTGCTATACTTTTACCACCCGAAAAACTAAATGTGCTATGAAAGAACTGATAACCCTTACATATTGGAGGCAAGGCCATCCGTTGCCTGTGGAAAGTGCCTCTGATTTCTATTATGTGAACTTGGCCCGTCATTTATATAATACAATCTGCGCTACAGAGATAGGGCGCCAGAGCACCAAAGTCTGGGTGGCGGAGACCGCTATGAACGTGGCTTACTATATGGAAGATGTCATCAGCGGCTTGGGATTCTGGCGGGTGTTTGTCGAGAAACACAAGTCTTTGTATGGAAAATATTTGCCCTTTTATGCGATAGATGAAAGTGATTATTACATGGATGAGGTCAATCTGCCGGATCTCTGCTTTCTGTTGTGGATGTCTGTACAGAACAATAAACGGGAGACACTTGTCAATCCGGAGAATCCCTATTTGATGGACTTGGCTTCGGCTCTCTATCGCCAGCTTGACAAAGAGTTTGAGAAAGCGCCTATTAATGATGTTCTTATGGGTTATCTGAAAAGTCCGGATACATACAAGACCTTTGACAAGCTGGTGTTGACCGGCATGAAGATGATGAGTAGCACCTACTTGTTCCGTCCCTTTACAGCTTTGACCGAACGGCTGTCTGCTTATGAAGTAGATCGTTTGCTTGTTCCCGGTTCGCAAAAGTCGTTACGCGAATACACCATTCGTTTCATCCAAACCTTCTGCAAATGTACGGGGCCACTGGCTTTAAAAGGGACAGAATGGCTGTCAGCACTGTTGGAATATTGGGGACTGGGCGAAGAAAGTCGGCAAGTGGGACAGTTACAAATCACTCCTTTGTCTTATTATCGCTTGGGAGCATGTGACGAACAGCAATTTACACTTGAAGCATATGATGGAAAACAGTTTGTCATGCCTCGTGACACATTTCAACCTGTTATCGAGCAATTGGCGGGTGTAAACAAAGTTTGTCTGGCGACATTGGTGCGTTATGGAGATGTCTGGACGACAGCAGGTGTTGTTTCTTGGTATGCGAACGAGAATTTGTTTGAGCAATATAAGTCCATGGAGACAGAACGTCGCCGAATCAATGAAGAGGCCTATCGCAAGGTGCTTGACGCAAATGGACATCCAATGGTTTATTTCCAGGACTGGAATGCATTTATGGAGTGGGCCAAACAACATTTGGATATAGGAGAAGAATTCAAGCCTTCACGTGAAATGATAAATGGAAAATGTCTGGCTTTGTTCGCAAATCCGGAAGAAGGCATGACATTAGTGCCGAATGAGGCCCGTTTTATCTGTGATCCTGAATACAACCCGTGCTATAACGCGGCTCAAGCACGTCGGGGAAGCCTGGCACTTTTAATAACGCCGGGCAATGTCTCTACGCATATGTTGCATTATATCCTCGACAATAAAATGTTGCCGGATGCGGCGTTGTTATCTGCAAAGGATGCTACACATGGGAAATGCTTAGTTCAGGAAAACATGGACTTCATTGCTCGCTTTATGCGTACTGTAGATTATTAATATAAACCTTAAAGACAAATTACAATGAAAAGAATCTTTTTATTGGTGTTCGTATGCTTATTGGGAATCGGAACATCAGCTCAGATTATACGTACATTTGACGTAAAGGCCAATTTCCGTTCGGACTTTGGTGTGGGAGTTGGCATGACAATCAATCTGATGGTTCCTCATTTAGATTTGGCACCTTCATATAATTATTATTTCCGTAGTGGAAAGAATGCTTGGCATATTGACGCTGATCTACATTATAATTTTGATGTAGCTCCTTTGGTGGAGCTATATCCTTTGGGAGGTGTCAGCTATTACTATTGTGGCAAGGGTTATGCCGGTTTGAATTTGGGAGCAGGTGTCACCTATAATTTTGCACCAGAATGGGCTTTAAAAAGTGAATTAAAATATCAATTTGTAAAGCATTGGGATGATTTATATGTCAGCATCGGTGTCGCCTATCGCTTTTAAGGCTTATTGATTTGCTGATTTATATAATTGAGGATTGTGGCTTGGTCATCGGGATGAAACCAGGAAATTTCCTGATCCCGTTTGAACCAAGTCATTTGTTTACGAGAATAAATACGTGTATTTTGCTTGATTTTTTCGATAGCAAAGGGTAAATCCCATTTCCCATCAAAATACTGAAATAATTCTTTATATCCGACGGTATTGAGTGAGTTCAAGTGTCTGTAAGGATAAATGTGGCGTGCTTCTTCGATCAGTCCTTCTGCAATCATTTGGTCAACACGCCGATTGATGCGTGCATACAATTCTTCTCGTTCGCGGCGTAAGCCGATTTTGATAATTTGGAAAGGGCGTGTCTTTTTCGTCTGAGTGCGGAAAGATGTGTATGATCGTCCAGTCATGTAACAGATTTCAAGAGCATGAATGACACGTTTCGGATTTTTCCGGTCCACGATGTCATAATAAGCAGGGTCAAGCAGTTTTAACTCTGCACACAATCTTTCCAACCCCACTTCTTCATAATGTGCCAACACATGAGCGCGTGTTTCGGCATCTACAGTCGGAATATCATCAATACCCTTGCATACAGCGTCAATATACATCATGGAGCCTCCTGTCAACAACAGGACTTCATGTTCCTGAAAGAGTTGATCTGTGAGGCGCATCACGTCTGTTTCATATTGAGCTGCGCTATAATAGTCTGTCAACTGTAATGTCCCGATAAAGTAATGTTTTACTCGTTCCAATTGTTCCTTTGTGGGAGCTGCTGTTCCGATTTTTAAGTCAGCATACAGTTGGCGTGAATCCGCCGATAAAATAGGAGTGTGATATTTCTCAGCCAGAATAAAACTTAATTCTGTTTTTCCTACGGCTGTCGGGCCTATCAGGACAATGAGATGTTTCATGCGTGAGTGGTTCAAGGATGTCGATGAGAAAGATTTTTCTGTGTCCGACATAAGTTTCTTTATATCGGACACAGGAGAGAGACCTCTTCGTCAATAGCGGTCATCGTCGTTGCCGCCTCCTTCCATCTCGTAACCTTCCGGGTCGAAATCTTCCGGATCAAATGATTGGTCACCGTAGAAGTTCTCGTCAAGATCAATAGAGCTTGTCACATTATTTTTATTGATTTCATCGAAATCTATGGATTGTTTGGGCGCTTTACCGTGTTTACGGGAACAAACCGGTTTGTCCAAGCCTTTTCCTGGAATAGTCTCGGTTAGTTCGATGAAGAATACACGTTCGGTGAGTGGGTCGAAGACATAAAGCAAGCGTTGTTTTTCATCCTCCACCAAGTCGCTCAAGCGGGTATCTTTCATGATCCAGCTATCCTCATCAGAACTGCTGCCCATGTCTTCAAGTGTCACCTCTTTTTCTTTTTCCCAATCGTCATCGCAGATGAAAAATGAAGTCATTTGGTCATCTTTGTAACCACATGAAGCCAATATAGCTTTGTGAAGGTCAAAGAATGTCGCATCCGAATCAATTTTGATTTCTCTTACAAAGTCATCGACTTCATCAGAGACTATTGTAAATTTATATATCATAGCAGTACTCTTTTTTGTATATTATCGGATTATACCTCTTTGTGACTCGGTTATGAAAGAAATTATGTATTCTATTTCTTTGCTCATAGGCACTTCCGTTTGTATCTTCTTTAAAGCATCGCTCACGTTCAGGCCACTTTGATAAATGATGCGATAGGCATTATGGATGTTTTCAATCAGTTCGTTCGAGAAGTTACGACGGCGCAAACCGACGATGTTGATGCCTGCGTATGTGATGGGTTCACGGCCTGCGATGATGAATGGGGGAATGTCTTTACTGAAGCGTGAGCCTCCTTGCACCATCGTGTAGCCGCCGACGCGACAGAATTGATGCATCAGGACACCTCCGCTGATGATGGCATTGTCATCAATGATGATTTCACCTGCCATCTTTGTGGCGTTGCCGATAATACATCCGTTGCCGACATGTGCGTCATGAGCCACGTGTACTCCTTCCATCAGGAGGTTATTGTTGCCGACAATGGTTTTTCCTTTGGCCGCAGTTCCACGATTGATGGTGACATTTTCACGGATGGTGTTGTTGTCTCCGATTTCCGCAGTGGTTTCTTCACCACGGAATTTCAGGTCTTGCGGGATGGCTCCGATGACTGCTCCTGGAAAAATACGGTTGCCATTGCCAATGCGTGCTCCATATAGGATGTTGGCGTTCGGCATGATGACATTGTTGTCACCTATTACAACATTTTTATCTATGAAAACGAAAGGGCCGATTTCGACATTTTCACCAATCTTCGCTTCCGGATGAATATATGCTAACGGACTTATCATAAGCGTATCTGTGTTTTTTATAAATTATGAGGAATGAAAAAATCCATTCCTCATAATAATTCGTATTGTTACTTGTTCTTTACGATTTGTGCCATGAATTCAACTTCGCACACGACTTTCTCACCCACAAAGGCATAGCCTTTCATTGTCGAGATACCTCGGCGGATGGGGGCCAATAGTTCTACACGGAAGATAAGTGTATCTCCCGGAACGACTTTCTGGCGGAATTTCACGTTGTCTATTTTTAAGAAATAAGTAGAGTATCGTTCAGGTTCGTCGACCGAATTCAGGACCAGCAATCCGCCCACCTGAGCCATGGCTTCAATTTGGAGTACACCAGGCATGACGGGTTCTTGTGGAAAGTGTCCTTGGAAGAACGGCTCATTAGCCGTGATGTTTTTTAGCCCCACGATGTAGTTGGCTCCAATGGCGATGACTTTGTCCACTAACTGGAATGGATAACGGTGAGGCAGGAGTTCACGGATGCGGTTCACATCCATTACGGGAGATTCATTGCAGTTGTAGATGGGAGCCTGTATTTCATGTTGCCGGATTTCTTTACGAAGCAAGCGGGCAAATTTATTGTTTACAGTATGTCCCGGACGGGTTGCAATGATTCTTCCTTTGATGGGTTTACCGATGAGGGCCAAGTCACCAATCAAATCCAATAGTTTGTGGCGGGCAGGTTCGTTGGGCCACACTAAAGGTTTATTGTTCAGATAGCCCAATTTGGTTGCGTCATGATGTTCTACTTTCATTACATCTGCCAAGCGGTCAAACTGGGGTTGTGTCATCTGGCGTTCGTAGATGACGATGGCATTGTCCAAGTCGCCACCTTTGATGAGTCCGGCAGCTAAAAGCGGTTCGATTTCGCGCACGAAGACAAATGTGCGGCTTGATGCGATTTCTGCCGGGAAGTTTGCCATGTTGTCCAGTGTGGCAAATTGGTTTGACAGAATGCGGGAATCGTAGGAAATCAGCACATTTATGCTGAAATTTTCATCAGGAAGCACGATGATGGAAGAACCGCTTTGCTCGTCCTTGTATTCGAGTTTAGACTTGATGATGTAGTAATCTTTGACAGCATTTTGTTCTTCTATGCCGACACGCTCGATGTTTTCCACATACGCTTTGGCACTACCATCAAGAATCGGAAATTCAGGTCCGTTCACCTGGATGAGACAGTTGTCGATGCCTGCTGCATAGAGAGCCGCCAATCCATGTTCCACAGTGCTGACTTTTACACCGTTTTTAGAGAGCACTGTGCCTCGCGTCGTTTCAGTTACGTTTTCGGCAACGGCGTCGATGATGGGTTGTCCTTCCATATCGATGCGTTGAATCTTGTATCCATGATTGTCTGGTGCAGGATTGAAAGTCACTGTCAGATTCAGACCAGTGTGCAGTCCTTTGCCATAAAGGGAGAAACTGCCTTTTAGTGTTTTCTGTTTCAACATGGGTGTTATGTTTATTTGTTTAATTGTTTTTTTAGTTCTTCCACCTCTCTTTTCAGTTGGGTGATGGTTTGCAACATTTCAGGAAGCTGTTTATAGGCTGCTGCACATTTGAAGAATTGTTTAGCATCGATAGCCGGGCTTCCCATGATGTTACGGTTGTCGCCTTTCACGGTACTGGGAATACCGGATTGAGCTCCTATATTGATGTGGTTGCCCACGTGGATATGCCCGGCCAGTCCTACTTGTCCGCCAAACATACACCATTCTCCCACTTTTGTCGAACCGGCAATACCGACTTGGGAAGCCATGACTGTGTGGCTGCCCACTTCCACATTGTGGGCGATTTGGATAAGATTGTCCAGTTTCACGCCTTTATGCACGATTGTTGCTCCCATTGTCGCACGGTCAACACACGTATTTGCACCGATTTCAACGTCGTCTTCCAGGATAGAAATGCCTATCTGAGGTATTTTTTCATAACCTTCCGGTGAAGGAGCAAAACCGAATCCGTCTGCACCGACGACACTGCCGGCATGCAGGATGCAACGTTTGCCAACACGGCAATCATGGTATACGGTGACATTGGGATAGAGGATGCTGTTTTCGCCGATGAAAGCATTCTCGCACACTGTGGCGTGAGGATAGATGGAAGCGCCGTCTTCGACGACAGCGTTTTCGCCGATGAAGGCGAATGCTCCGACATACACATTCTGGCCGACCTTTGCCGTCGGATCGATGAAAGCCAATGGATGGATACCAACTTTCTTAGGCTTGCTCATCTCGTAGAGCGTCAGCAGTTTGGCGACAGATTCATAAGCATTGTCCACTTTGATGAGTGTGGCACTTATTTCTTTTTCTGGAACAAAATCTTTATTGACTAATACGATAGAAGATTTTGTATTGTAAATGTAGTGGGTATATTTGGGGTTGGAGAGAAAAGAGATGGCTCCCGGAACTCCTTCTTCTATTTTTGCGAAGGTATGAACGGTCGCATTCTCATCTCCGACAATAACTCCATGAATAAATTCTGCAATCTGTTTTGCTGAGAACTCCATATTCTGCTACTATTTCTAAGTTTATTATTCTTATTAATATTTTAGTGAAAAGCACAGGCAAAAAGCGTGTAGGCTCTGCACTAACATGCAAATTACGCTATTTTTTTTCGTATAACCGTCGATTTGACTAACTTTTGTATGGGATTATAGTTGATAAAGTGAAGTCCGTGTTTGTTTAAGGTGATTGAGGTATAGTCAGAAAAGGGAGATTTCAGTCTTATTAATAGCGTGGTCGGCTACCCTCCTTTTCGCTCTCGGACGGAAAGGAGGGTAGCCGACCACGGAAAGGAAGGTGCGCAGAGCTACCTTTAACTTGTAGTCTGCATGAAAGATGGAATCGAAAAAGCGGATATAAGTGTTCTCTTTGTGAATAGTTTTTTCATTGATTAGGGAAAATGTTTAATTTTGCGCGTTTTTTTGTTGTTTACAAATATGATAATAAACTATATAAAAGCTATGAAGAAAATACGGTCATTATGTATTCTTTTTGTCATGGGAGGAATTTGTCTCTTTCCTTCCCGCCTCTATGGACGAGGCACATCCGGCGATGAAGGAGATGCTCGAGTCAATGTAAAGCTCAACGGACTGGCCCTTATAGGTATTGTCAATCCAGCTGTGGAATTTCGGGTGTTTGACCGAGGAACGGTGCAACTGGAAGGCATTGGCATTTTTTATCCCTCCGGATTTCCGGGCACGGATAAACCTATGACTTTGGGCGCGACATTCGGTGAGTTTCGGTTCTATCCGAAAAGAGCATTTGAAGGTTTTTATGCCGGAGCAAATGCGGGTTGGGGTGTCTACAGGCTGGCTAAAAGTTTATCGCCAGGCTATTCGCATCAGCATCCGGATCAATACCAGGTAGGTCATAATATGATATTTGGTGCCACATTGGGGTATACATTCAACTTCGGACGACATTGGTCCATAGAAGTCAGTTGGAGCGGCGGATGGCAGGACTCGACCTACGAGGGATTCAACAACGACGGCACACGTTATGTCAAACTCAATGGGAGCGGGGAGTGGTTGCCCATCTATAAAGGTGGCATATTTGTAGGATATAAGTTTTAATAAGATGAAAAAAGGCCTGTCAAAATGCAGCACACGCATGTGACAGGCCCTTTTTGTTTGTCGGACCAGCTTATAAAATAGCTTTCAGCTGTTCTTCCATCTGCTGTTGCACTTCTTTGGCTTTCTCTGCAGCTACATGGGCGAAGTTGCGGCTCTTGTCGGCATAGATGATGGCGCGGCTGGAGTTGACGATAAGTCCACACATGCTGTTCATGCCATATTTGCAAACGTCTTCGAGCGAACCACCCTGGGCACCGATGCCGGGTACGAGCAGGAAATGGTTGGGCACAATGCGACGGATGTCTTCAAACATGCGTCCCTGTGTCGCACCCACAACGTACATCATATTTTCGTCATTTCCCCACTGTTGTGACACGCGGAGTACCTTCTCAAAGAGGCGCTCACCGTTGGCATCCGCTGTCAACTGGAAGTCCTGCGAACCTTTGTTGGAAGTCAAAGCCAACAGGATAACCCATTTTCCTTCATAGGCGAGGAAAGGAGTGACACTGTCTTCACCCATGTAAGGGGCGACGGTCACAGAGTCGATGTCCAACTCGCTGAAGAAAGAGCTGGCATACATGGCTGACGTGTTGCCGATGTCGCCACGTTTGGCGTCTGCGATGATGAACTGGTCGGGATATTGCAGTTTGATGTATTGGACTGTCTTTTCGAATGCCATCCAACCCTTCATGCCCAAGTGCTCGTAGAAAGCCAGGTTAGGCTTGTAGGCGATGCAATAGGGAGCAGTGGCGTCAATGATGGCTTTGTTGAAGGCAAAGACGGGGTCTTCTTCATCCAACAGGTGTTCGGGGATTTTCTTGATGTCCGTGTCGAGTCCTACACAGAGGAACGATTTCTTGCGCTTGATGTTTTCAAAGAGTTCTTGTTTGTTCATATTATTAATTACATTTTTGGATTATGATTTTGTCTTTGTCGAACCGGTAACCACAGATAGTGACATCGGCTTTCCCGTCACCCCTGATGAAAATGTGGAACGAGGTCAGCATGAAAGGGGCTTCCCCTTTTACGGTGCGGAGCACGAGCGGGGGCTGCGAGCCGTCGGCATCCAGCGGGCACAGGGCTTCAAGGCGGATGGCCAAGGTATCTTTAATGTCGCTGAAAGGGAGGCGGATTTGTCCATTTGTCATGGAAGCAGCTACGTCTTTGAGACGAATGAGCGTGCAATAGGTATATCCTTGCGGTATGTTGACAGCTACCCCTTCCGGTTGCTCATAGTGCAACCTTTCGATGACTCCCACTTCTACGTCACCTTGTTCGTTAGGGATGTTGTAGGGGACGTAGAAGCCGATGATGTCGTCGACGCTTTGCTTTCCATACCAGTCTTGCAAATACGCCAGTTTGCCATTCAGCCGCTCTGCATCTTCGGCAGGGAGCGATGCCATCCAAGCTTCATACGCTTCTTCCGAAAGCGGCAGCGTCTTGTTTTCCAAAGCCTTCAGGATATCTGCCCGCAATGCGTTACGCGTGATGCCGGCGTAGTTGACAGGCAACACCGATGTCAACAGGAAGAGGGCTGAGAATGAGATGGGTATCCAACTGATGCGTCGGGCACCGGTCGCCAGCAGGCCGATGCAGACGAAGTAGAACCAGGCATTGAGCGTCGCCAGATAGAGGCGGTTGATGGTGATGCCATAGTCCATGAAGCGACGCGCGATGCCGATGCTCATCAGCAGGAGCAGGGGCAAGGCCAAGGCCGGAAGCAGACGGGCAATCAGCCTGTCTTTCCGGTGTCCGTATTTGACGCGTGCCGGATAGAGGGCAAACTCGATAGCTATGCAACCTGTCATCAGCGTCACCACGAGCCACGACACCCAGCCGTCCGGCAGCTCCCAGCGGGCAATAATCGTGCCGGCATAGACATAGAGCACGACCAGATAGCATCCTGCCAAGGGGAGAAACAGGTAGTGAATGATGCCGCTCAGGAAGGCTGTGGGTTGCGGCGTACGGTCGTGCTTAGCTTCGTCTTGCGGCAATAGGCCGAGGAAGAGCAAAGCTGGCAGCAGCTCGCCGCAGAGGATAAGTATATATAAGTAGCATTTGTGACTGATGTCGATGTCGAACAGTTTGTGCAGGGAGAATGCCAATAGCGACAAACCGCCGCACATCGTTGCTGCCACGAGGGCTACGATGGCTAATGTGCCGATGGCATTTTGGGTAAAGTTCCATGCGGGGATGTCATCCTTTTCGCGGAAAAACGGCAGGAACAGCACTGAGAGCCCCAAGGCCAGGATGCCTGCGGCATGGGCGATGGCAATGTCGACGAAGCGCGTCCCTGTCATCTGGTGATAGAGGAATACGGCGTCGGCCACCAGCAGCGCATGCAGCAGGAGTTGTGTCACGATTGCCGTGCGGCGGCTTTTCACTTCTTCCGACCACAGGTGCAGGCTCAGCGACAGCAGTGCGCCGACCGAGAGGTAGTAGCCCCACACGACAAACTGTCGTTCCTGAAAGGGGGCTGTATGGTCGGTCATGAGAAACAAATAGACTGTCAGGGCCAGGATGAAGCCCACAGTCACCGGAAAGCGTGTCGCGCAACGGCGGAAGGCCGTGCCCAACGTGTGGGAAAGTTGGAGTATATGCATCTGTTTCATGATGTATGGATGTATGTTTCGCGTTCATAGATGCGAAGATGGAATCACCGCTACTGTGGACACCTCGCCTTCGCTACTGTCTCGATTTGGCGTCCATCCCGGCCTTGCCCGGACGTCCGCCATATTCTTTTATAACTCGCTCTCTTTCAGTCGTTCGGCGTTTTCAGCCACGATGAGGTGGTCAATGCAGTCCTGGATGTTGCCGTCCATGAAAGAGGCGAGGTTGTAGATGGTGTAGTTGATGCGATGGTCGGTGATGCGCCCCTGGGGGTAATTGTAGGTGCGGATTTTGGCCGAGCGGTCGCCCGTCGACACCATCGTCTTGCGCCGTGAGGCGATGTCATCGATGTATTTCTGGTGTTCGCGGTCGTAGATGAACGTGCGCAGGCGGGCGAGGGCCCGTTCCTTGTTTTTGGGCTGGTCGCGTGTCTCGGTACACTCGATGAGGATTTCCTCCGTCACGCCCGTGTTCGGGTTGCGCCAGTTGTAGCGCAGGCGCACGCCCGACTCCACTTTGTTTACATTCTGCCCACCGGCACCGCCGCTTCGGAACGTGTCCCACTTGATTTCCCCTTCGTTGATTTCGACGTCGAAGGGTTCGGCCTCGGGCAATACGGCCACAGAGGCGGCCGACGTGTGCACGCGCCCCTGTGTCTCCGTGGCCGGCACACGCTGTACGCGATGTACCCCCGACTCGTATTTCATCGTGCCGTAGACCTTTTCGCCCGATATGGAACAGATGATTTCCTTGTAGCCGCCGGCAGCTCCCTCTGTGAAACTGGATACTTCCATCCGCCAGCCTTTGCTTTCGCAATACTTGGCATACATGCGGAAGAGGTCTCCCGCAAAGATGGCTGCCTCGTCGCCGCCGGTGCCGGCACGTATCTCAAGGATGGCGTTGCGGTCATCCTGCGGGTCGGCGGGAATGAGCAGGAGCTTGATTTGTTCTTCAATCTCCGGTATGCGCTTCTCACAGATGAGTGCTTCCTCCCGGGCCATCTCCTTCATCTCCGCGTCGGTCTCGGTCATAAGGATCTGCTTGGCTTCGTCCAGCGTAGCGAGACATTGGACATATTCTTTCCTTGCGTTCATCAAGTCCCCCAGCTCCTTGTATTCCTTCGTCAGCTTCACATAGCGTTTTTGGTCTGCGATGACGGAAGGGTCGGTAATCAACGTGGAGACTTCTTCAAAACGGGCGACGAGGTTGTCGAGCTTTTCCAGTAAAGTGTTGTGGTCGGCCATGTTTAGTAAGTAAATTCTCCGTATTCGCTTCTGATGATAAGCTCCTTATGGTCGCATTCTTCGATGCGTCCGATGACTTGTGCATCGATGTTGAAGCTCTTGCTGATGGCAATGACTTCTTCTGCGTGCTCGGGTGCGAGGTAGACTTCTAAACGATGTCCCATGTTGAACACCTTGTACATCTCGGCCCAGTCAGTGCCGCTCTGTTCCTGAATGGTCTTGAACAAGGGCGGGACGGGGAAGAGATTGTCCTTGATGACTCTCACATTGTCCACGAAGTGTAACACTTTGGTTTGTGCGCCGCCAGAACAATGCACCATGCCGTGGATATGCGGACGCAGTGCGTCCAGCAGTTTCTTCACCACAGGAGCATAAGTACGGGTCGGGGAGAGTACCAGTTTTCCGGCATCGAGCGGACTGCCTTCCACCGCGTCGGTCAGCTTCAGTTTCCCTGAATAGACCAGCTCTTCAGGCACGGCTTTGTCGTAGCTTTCCGGATATTTGTCGGCCAAATATTTGGCAAACACGTCATGACGGGCAGAAGTAAGTCCATTGCTACCCATGCCGCCATTATATTCTTTCTCATACGTGGCTTGTCCGTAAGAAGCCAACCCGACGATGACATCCCCCGGGCGTATGTTTGCATTGTCGATGACATCGCTGCGTTTCATGCGGCAAGTCACGGTGCTGTCCACGATGATGGTACGTACCAAGTCGCCCACGTCGGCAGTCTCGCCTCCGGTGGCATATACGCCTACGCCCATATCACGAAGTTCGGCCAGCAGTTCGTCCGTGCCGTTGATGATAGCAGAAATCACTTCGCCTGGGACGAGCAGTTTATTGCGCCCGATGGTAGAGGACACGAGGATATTGTCCACAGCTCCCACGCATAGCAAATCATCAATATTCATGATTAAGGCGTCTTGTGCAATACCTTTCCAGACGCTCAAGTCACCTGTCTCTTTCCAATACATGTAAGCTAAGGATGATTTGGTCCCCGCCCCGTCGGCGTGCATGATATTGCAATACTCAGGGTCTCCTCCCAGGATGTCTGGGATGATTTTACAGAATGCTTTGGGGTAGATGCCTTTGTCGATATTCTTAATGGCATTATGTACGTCTTCTTTAGAAGCTGATACGCCTCTCATCATATAACGTTGATTACTCATATTATAGTTGGTTGGATTTAGTGTTCTACATTCTTAAAACTTCACTTCTGGTGCTTTCTCATTGCCGCTTTCCGCTTCAAAATATGGCTTCTTCTCAAAACCAAACATATTGGCTATGAGATTTTGAGGAAACTTGCGGATGAACGTGTTGTAATCCTGGGTGGCTTGATTGAAGTTTCGCCGCTCCACACTGATACGGTTTTCTGTGCCTTCCAGTTGAGCTTGCAGCTCTTGGAAGTTTTGATTTGCTTTCAGTTCCGGATAGTTTTCGGTGATACGCATCAGGCGTCCTAATGCGCTTCCGATTTCTCCTTGTGCTTTTTGATATTGTTGCAGCTTTTCCGGAGTAAGATCTTCTGCATTGAGTGTGATTTGTGTTGCTTTGGCACGTGCCTGAACTACGGATTCCAATGTCTCCGACTCGTGTGAAGCATATCCTTTGACCGTGTTGACCAAGTTCGGAATCAGGTCAGCCCTGCGTTGGTACTGGTTTTCTACATTACTCCACGCTGTATTGACTGCTTCTTCCTTTTCCACCATGCTATTGTATCCGCAACTGCTGAATAAAATGGCACTTATGGCAACAAAAATAAACTTCATTAGATGTTTCATATCTGCTCCTTTAATATTAATATGTTTTTAGTTCTATATCACTCATAGACGATTTAAAATTTCGAACCAGCACCGCCACCACCGAAATCTCCACCTCCGAAACTTCCACCGCTGAAACCTCCTCCATGACCGCCACGGCCACCGAAGAAACCTCCGCCAAAGATAATCGGTCCTCCTCCACGTCCTCCGAATCCATCATGACGATTGTCTTGTGACTCTTCTTCCCGCACGACTGTATAGCCACAGTAGGTACACGTATAGACAACTTCTTCACGACGAATGCCATTTACTTCAGACAATAGTCGGGACGTAGAACGTTGCAAAGTATGCTTTTTGCAATGAGGGCACCGGCTCTTGCGCCGCAAACGCCGGTAAGCAAAGACAAAAAACAACAATAGAACGGCGGCAATGAAGATAAGCGGAGGATAATAATCCGTGGCGGACGTTTCTGCTCTTTCTGTTCCGTCACGGTAGTCAATGAGATAACGGTTGACAGCGCGGATTCCGGCCATCATACCTGTGTCCCAGTCTCCTTGACTGAAAGGTTGGTTCATGTATTGGATTTGGATGCGCTTGCAGACCGCATCAGGCAGTGTGCCTTCCAGGCCATAACCTGTTACAAACTGAATACACCGTTCTCTAGTGACCAAAAGAATGACTAGTCCATTGTTCGTTTCCTTTTTTCCCACCCCTTGTTGTTTTCCAAGTTGTAGGGCAAATTCAAAGCAATCGCCTCCTTCTATTTCATTTACAGCCACCACCAGCGTTTCAATACCGGTTTGCTGTTCCAAGTTATAGAGAATGCTATCAATGGCTGTTGTTGTCTGGCTTGAAAGGATTTGATCGGGATTGGAGACATAACGTGTGCGATCCTGCAAATGTACCATAGGAATCTCATTCACTTTATAAGGATGAGCCCATGCTTGCAGAACACCGATGGTGCAACAGATGATGAATATCGCAAACGTTTTCTTCATATCATGCAAATATACAAAACTTTTGTGTTCAATCGTTTTTTGCTCGTTCTTTTGTTCAGAGTCTTTCACATTCTTCTATCCACAAAGATGAAGAAGCATCGCTAGGCATACGCCAGTCTCCTCGCGGTGAAAGGACGACCGAGCCTACTTTGGGGCCATCGGGCAGGCAAGAGCGCTTGAACTGTTGCGCAAAGAAGCGTTTGAAAAAAGTCTTTAGCCATTTCTTTATGGTGCTGTCATCATACTGATTGCGGAATGCGATTTGTGCTAGGTAGAAGATTTTTGCAGGTCGGAAACCGAAACGGAAAAACTGATAGAGGAAAAAGTCGTGCAATTCGTATGGCCCGACCAGATCTTCTGTTTTTTGACGAATATTTCCTTGTTCATCTGCAGGTATCAGCTCCGGGCTGATCGGAGTATCTGCAATGTCAAGCAGGGTTTCACGGGATGAAGAGTCTATGTCATGCTCTGCAACCCAAACAACAAGGTGCTTGACAAGCGTTTTGGGAATGCTGGTGTTTACAGCATACATAGACATATGGTCACCATTGTATGTAGCCCATCCTAAAGCCAGCTCGGAAAGATCACCCGTGCCTATGACAATGCCGTTTGTCTGATTGGCCACATCCATTAAAATCTGAGTGCGCTCGCGGGCTTGTGAATTCTCATAAGTCACATCATGCTTGTCAATGTCATGATTGATGTCCTGAAAATGCTGGATACATGCTTGCTTGATGCTGATTTCACGAATTGTGACACCTAATGATTCCATCAGATGCAGTGCATTGTTGTAGGTGCGGTCCGTCGTACCAAACCCGGGCATGGTGATTCCGATGACGCCTTGTCTGTCCAAGCCCAATTTGTCGAAAGTCCGTGTCGCAACCAGTAAAGCCAACGTGGAATCCAATCCGCCGGAAATGCCGATTACGACAGTCTTACAATGTATATGCGTCAGGCGTTGGGCCAGTCCTGCGACTTGGATGGCAAAGATTTCTTCACATCGTTCGTCAAGCTCTTTTCCGGAAGGAACAAACGGGTGAGGTTCGATGTGTCTTGTCAACTTTAGTTCGCTGGGCACGTGCGTCTCGACAGGTGTATGATGATACGTAATATTGTGGTAGGCACGGTGTGCCGCCTTGCATGCTGCAAAAGTTGTATTTACCCGACGTTCTGTGCGAAGACGTTCCACATCTATTTCGCTTGTTATAATTTGAGGTTCCAATGAAAACCGTTTGGAGGCAGCCAATAGAGCCCCATTTTCATAAATCAACCCATTGCCACTGAATACAACATCCGTTGTAGACTCGCCAAAGCCGCACGAGGCGAAAACATATCCAGCCAGACAACGTGCAGACTGTTGGCTTATGAGTGAGCGCACATAATCCTGTTTCCCCGTGCCTTCATTGTCTGCCGACATATTCAATATGATGTCTGCCCCTTCCAATGCCAGGTAGGAGCTTGGGGGGATTGTGGCCCACATATCCTCACAAATTTCAATGCCAAAACGGCAAGATGGAGTTTCAAAAATCTGATAAGGGCTTACACGGACGGTCTGTTTGCATAAAACTACGTTTGTATCATAGTGAAGACCGGAAGCAAACCAGCGCATTTCATAGAATTCCTTGTAATTAGGTAGATATATTTTAGGAACTACACCCAAAATTTTGCCGTTATGGATGGCAATGGCACAATTCAATAAAGAGGCTTCTACTTCAAGAGGCATTCCTATTACAAATATGAGATGCTTGTTTGTGCTGGCCGTCACCAGGCTTTCCAGTGCTGCCAGACTCTCTTCCAATAAAAGCTGTTGAGCAAAAAGATCAGCGCATGTATAGGATGTGACAGATAATTCCGGAAAAATCAGAATTTCCACTCCTTGCCTTTCTGCTTCTTCTACTTGCAGGAGTATTTGTCGGGCATTATATTGACAATCAGCTATTTTAACATGCGGAACAGCTGCTGCCACTTTTACAAATCCGTAGTTCATAATGTATAATTCCATTGTTCAGACTGCAAAGATAAAAAGAATCGTGTGAAGGACAGCCAATCTGGTAATACCAAATCTATAAACCGTATGAAAGCGGAAAGGAGACCGGCCGAGAGCCGAAAGGAGGGTAGCCGAGCACGGAAAGGAAGGCTGGTTTGGCTAGCCTTAATAGGAAGGTGTAATAGCCTCTTATGAACAATTAGGGTTAAAAATCGCAAAAATAAGGGCGCATTATTTGCATAGAATCGTAGCTAATTATACATTTGCAGTGAAAACGAAGATGAAACAATTACAACTTTGAAAAGATGAACTCTATTGCTGCCTATGATAACTTGATAAAGCATGAAGTGAAGCCTTCAGTTCAGCGTATGGCTATCATGGATTATATGATGACACATTTTACACATCCAAGTGTTGATGAAATCTATAATGCTTTGAGTCCAAAATTTCCGACGCTTTCGCGGACTACAGTATACAATACATTAAAGTTGTTTGTAGAACATGGAGCAGTTCGGATGTTGACAATAGATGAACACAATGCATGCTTTGACGGCGACACAAGCCTACACGCTCATTTCTTATGTAAAAAATGTGGTAAAATATATGATATGCCACTCCAAAACAAAGAAGAAGAGTTGATGGGAACGATGATTGACGGCAACGAGATTACAGAAGTTCATCAATATTTCAAAGGTGTATGCAAGAAGTGTAAGACGATTATATAATACATATAATAGATATTTTATTGACTAACTTATTAAAAAGTGACGATTATGAAAAAGTTTATTTGTACCGTATGTGGTTACATCTATGAAGGTGAAAAAGCTCCTGAGCAATGTCCGATGTGTAAAGCTCCGGCTTCCAAATTCAAAGAAATGGATGAGACTTCCTTGGAGTTTGTATCAGAACACACTGTTGGTGTGGCTAAAGGCTGCGATGAAGAAATGATTAAAGACCTGAACAATCACTTCATGGGTGAGTGCACAGAGGTTGGTATGTACTTGGCTATGAGCCGTCAGGCTGATCGTGAAGGCTATCCTGAAATCGCAGAAGCTTTCAAGCGTTATGCTTGGGAAGAGGCTGAGCATGCTTCCAAATTCGCCGAATTGCTGGGCGACTGCGTTTGGGACACCAAAACCAATTTGGAAAAACGCATGAATGCTGAAAGCGGTGCTTGCGCTGACAAGACTCGCATTGCAAAACGTGCTAAAGAATTGAATCTGGATGCTATCCATGACACTGTTCATGAAATGGCTCGCGACGAAGCTCGTCACGGTAGAGGATTCGAAGGCCTGTACAACAGATATTTCAAGAAATAAAAGGATGTTTTTTTCCCGTTAATATAAAGTCGCCGTAAGATGAAAACTTACGGCGGCTTTTTTGTTTCAGGACTTTGGAGCTTGGGTTAATAATGTTATTTTTGCATCCATCACAAGAATATTGAAATATGATAAGCGGAATGGATTATGTAGACAAACATTCAGTAACAATTCGATGTAGAAGACCCATCACATCGCAGGAGATGTTTGAGATGATATTTTCCAATTATCCTCCATCGGTCAAATTCCTTTTTGGTTTGCGTAACAGATTGGCAACATTGTTTGGTTTAAAATCAAGCGAAGGCTTTCATAACTATATATCTGAACAAACATCTAGCCATACCCGTATAAATAAAGATGATAAGCATCTGTCTGTGAGTATAATGTTGGAATGTGGTGATTGGACTGAGGGGTGTCAGCTTGTTAGCTTAGCAACATTCGTAAAGTTCCATAACCAGATGGGAAAAATTTATTTTTTTGCTTATAAAGCGAGTTCATGGCTTGTTATGCAGAATGGCTCTGAACAGAGTCGTAAAAGCCGTAAAAACAACAGAGGAGAAGATAAATGGAAGCAATGAAAATAGTTGAAATAAAAAGCAACAAGAAACAATACTTGGACCTCCTTCTGCTTGGCGACGAACAGGAATCCATGATAGACCGTTATCTGGATCGAGGTGAAATGTTTGTCATGACAGATGTCCATGAGCATGCCGTTGCTGTGGCTGTGGTCACGAATGAAGGAGATGGTGTATTGGAGCTGAAAAACTTGGCTGTAAGCCCTTCTTACCAGCGAAAAGGCTACGGTCGACAGATGATTGATTACCTGTGCAAGCATTATAGAAATGTATATCAGATGCTACAAGTTGGTACAGGAGACAGCGTGCAGACTATGTCATTTTACCAAAGTTGCAATTTCATCTATTCTCATACGATTCCCGATTTCTTTACGAAACATTACGACCATCTGATAATAGAAGGAGGTCGGGTATTAAAAGACATGATTTATTTTAAGCGCAATCTTGAGTGATTTATTAAATGATGTTGAGCAGATGCAGCACGGTCGGAGTAAGCAATGCTGTCAGAAGGCCGTTAAGAGTCAACCCTAAACTTGCAAAAGCGCCATATTTACGCCCGCGTTCCATTGCCGTGGAAGTGCCTACGGCATGGCTGGCCGTTCCCATGGACAAGCCTTGGGCGATAGGACTGGCTACATGACCTAAACTTAGCACTCGAAAACCAAAAACTGCCCCAAACAATCCGACACAGACGACCACGGCTGCTGTCAGGGACGGAATGCCGCCCACGCTCTTGGTTACTTCCATTGCGATAGGGGTAGTTACAGACTTTGCAGCCAATGACGTAATAATGGCAGGAGAAGCACCCAGCCATTTTGCTGTGAAGATTACGGAAACGATTCCGACCAGGCATCCGACCAGCTGGGAAAGGATAATAGGAAGCAACTGTTTGCGTATATCCTTTAATTGCAAATACAAAGGAACTCCCAGAGCCACGACAGCAGGTTTTAGCCAAAATTCGATGAGATGTCCCCCTTCATTGTATGTCTCATAACTGATGCCCGTCACCTTCAAAAAGATAATAAGCATGGCTATTGTAAGTAAGATCGGATTCAGTATGACCCATCCTGTACGTTTCTGAAGGAATTTTGAAAAGAAAAAGAGTCCAAATGTCAGGGCTAGTAAAAAGAATTGATTGCTGAAGTATTCCACGGTGTATTATTTGTTTTCTTGTTGATTATCCTGTTGGTTATTGTTCGTGTGGTCATGCTTGGAAAAATGCATGTGTCGTCTGATATATTGATGTGACCATCCTGTGCACACCAGCACCAAAATAGTGCTGACTACAGTCGATACGACAATCGGGATGAATTCAGCTTGGATAATATCGAAGTAAAGCATTAGAGCGACACCGGGAGGGACAAAGAAGAAACCTAAATTGGCAACTAAAAAATCGCTTAACCCTTGGACCCATTGAAGTTTAACCCACTTTAGTTGGAGGAATAGTGTAAGTAATAACATGCCAATAATGCTTGACGGTAATTTGATGCCTGTCACATAAACAATCAATTCTCCCAAGGCGAGGCATCCAAACAAAATGAAACATTGACGTATCATGCGTTATCCTTTGATTTTTAAAAACCGGGCAAAATTAATGGTTCTTGGAAAATCCGCCAGAGATAGCATGGATTTTTCTGCAATATGCATTCTTTTTTTGATGCAAATCAAAAAAATATCTTTGAATATCCGGCAATCCAAAAGAAATAGGTATTTTTGAAGCCTAATATGATTATCTAACCTAAAACTTACATTATTTTATTATGGGAGGTTTCTTTGGAACTGTTTCGACAAAAGATTGTGTGACTGATCTGTTTTATGGGACAGACTACAATTCTCATTTGGGCACGAGGCGTGGTGGTATGGCGACTTATGACCGCGAAAAAGGATTTATCCGTTCTATCCATAGTCTGGAAAACGCCTATTTCAGAAATAAATTTGAAGATGAATTGCCAAGGTTCAGTGGCAATGCCGGCATTGGTATTATTAGCGACACAGATTCACAGCCGTTGGTCATTAATTCACACTTAGGTAAGTTTGCTATTGTTACAGTTGCTAAAATCAACAATATAGAAGCTCTAGAGAAAGAATTACTGGAACGCAATATGCACTTTGCTGAGCTGAGTTCTGGAAAAACAAATCCCACAGAATTGGTATCACTGCTGCTCATCCAAGGAAAAAACTTTGTGGATGGCATTGAAAATGTCTTTCGCTCCATTAAAGGCTCATGTTCTATGTTGCTTCTCACGGAAGACGGCATAATCGCAGCGCGTGACCAATGGGGACGTACGCCAATCGTTGTAGGGAAAAAGGAAGGAGCTTATGCGTTGACGAGCGAATCAAGCAGTTTTCCCAATCTGGACTTTGAAATCGAACGTTATGTCGGTCCGGGTGAGATTTTGCGGGTACGTCCTGATGGTATCGAACAGATGCGCAAGCCTAATGAAGAAATGCAAATATGTTCATTCTTATGGGTTTATTATGGGTTTCCTGTGTCTTGCTATGAAAATAAAAATGTCGAAGAGGTGCGCTTCGCGTGTGGTTATAAGATGGGGCAGAAGGACGAATCCGAAGTGGATTGCGCTTGCGGTATTCCAGATTCGGGCGTAGGCATGGCATTGGGGTATGCGGAAGGCAAAGGTGTTCCCTATCATCGTGCAATCGCTAAATATACCCCAACGTGGCCTAGAAGTTTTACTCCGAGCAATCAGGCCATGCGTTCGCTCGTAGCGAAGATGAAACTGATTCCTAATCGGGCCATGCTGCAAGGCAAACGCATCTTGTTCTGTGATGACTCCATCGTACGTGGCACACAGCTTCGTGACAATGTGAAGATTTTATTTGAATATGGAGCTAAAGAAGTACACATGCGCATAGCTTGCCCTCCGCTGATTTACGGTTGCCCATTCATTAATTTCACTAGTTCCAAGGGTGATCTGGAGCTCATCACGCGTCGTATCATTCAAGAATTTGAAGGAGACCATACCAAGAATCTGGATAAATATGCGACGACAGATTCGCCGGAATATAAACGCTTGGTGCAGACAATAGCAGATCGTTTTGGCTTAAGTTCTTTGAAATTTAACACACTTGAAACCTTGATAGAAGCCATCGGACTGCCCAAATGCAAAGTCTGCACGCATTGCTTTGACGGAAGCAGCCATTTTTAAAAGAATCGTCTAATCTTAAAAATATTATTGCACTATGACAGTCATAGAACGTTTTCTGAAATATGTAAGCTTTGACACTCAGTCGAGTGAAGACTCACAGACTACGCCGAGTACGGCCAAACAAATGGTTTTTGCTGAATACTTAAAAAGCGAACTTGAAGAATTAGGACTGGAAGAAATTTCTTTGGACGAGAATGGCTATTTATTTGCCACTCTGCCGGCAAACATGGATAAAGATGTCCCGGTCGTGGGATTCATTGCCCACATGGATACCAGCCCGGACATGAGTGGCGAACATGTCAATCCTCGTATCGTGAAAGACTATGACGGGACGGATATCCAGCTCTGTACCGAAGAGAACATAGTGTTGTCCCCGAAACAGTTCCCGGAACTGCTTGATCACAAGGGAGAAGATTTGATAGTGACGGATGGAAAAACTTTGTTGGGAGCTGATGACAAAGCAGGCATCGCTGAGATCGTAGGAGCTATAGCTTATCTGAAGGCACATCCGGAGATCAAGCATGGAAAAATCCGTGTAGGTTTCAATCCGGATGAAGAAATCGGTATGGGAGCACATAAGTTCGACGTGGAAAAATTTGGTTGTGACTTTGCTTATACGATGGATGGAGGTGAAGTGGGAGAGCTGGAATTTGAAAATTTCAATGCCGCTTCTGCTAAAGTTCTTGTCAAAGGACGCAATGTGCATCCGGGATATGCCAAAAACAAGATGATCAACTCCTTGCTGGTGGCCAGCAGATTCGTGTCATTGCTTCCTCCGGTTGAAACGCCTTCTCATACTCAAGACTATGAAGGGTTCTTCCACTTGGTTGGCATGAAAGGAGAAGTGGAGCAGACCACCATATCTTATATCATCCGCGACCATGACCGGACAAAATTTGAGGCTCGTAAATGCCGAATGCAGCGTGTTGCCGATTTCCTGAATGCCGAGTATGGTGAAGGTACGGTGACAGTCGAACTGAAAGACCAGTATTACAACATGCGTGAGAAGATCGAACCGGTCATGCATATCATTGACATTGCTTTTCATGCGATGGAAGAAGCCGGCGTGACTCCGAAAGTAAAAGCTATCCGTGGAGGAACTGACGGCGCACAACTATCATTCAAGGGACTTCCTTGCCCGAATATCTTTGCTGGCGGGCTGAACTTTCATGGTCGCTATGAATTTGTTCCTGTCCAGTCTATTGAAAAAGCTATGAACGTGGTTATAAAAATCGCAGAACTCGTCGCAAAACGTTGAATAAAGGATGTCTGAATTATCTCCGTTAATTATTGATTTGGCGTTAATTCTGACATGTGCAGGAATCACGACGATCATCTTCAAACGGCTTAAACAGCCATTGGTATTAGGGTACATTGTTGCGGGCTTCATTGCAAGCCCGCACATGCCCTATACACCATCCATCCAAGACGTGAATGACATCAAACTGTGGGCCGACATAGGTGTTATCTTCCTGATGTTTGCCTTAGGCTTGGATTTCAGTTTTAAAAAGTTAATGAAGACAGGCGGCACAGCCATTATTGCCGCATGTTCTGTCATCCTGGCAATGATTGTGCTGGGCGTAGTTGTCGGGACATCGTTCGGATGGAACCGTATGGACTGCATCTATCTGGGAGGTATGCTTGCCATGTCGTCCACGACCATTATTTACAAGGCTTTCGACGACATGGGGTTGCGCCAGCAGCGTTTTGCCGGTCTGGTGCTCAGCGTGCTTGTTCTGGAGGACATCTTGGCCATCGTGCTCATGGTGATGCTTTCCACGTTGGCTGTCAGCCAGAACTTTGAAGGTACAGAGATGGCTGCAAGCGTGGTGAAACTGGTTTTCTTCCTCGTACTGTGGTTTGTGGTCGGCATCTACCTCATCCCCACCTTCTTGAAACGCGTACGCCGTTGGATGTCTGCCGAGACCTTGCTGGTGATGTCGGTCGGCATGTGTTTCCTGATGGTAGTCCTGGCTGCGAAAGTAGGCTTCTCCGCTGCCTTCGGCGCTTTCATCATGGGTTCCATTCTGGCGGCGACGGTCGAAGCCGAATCCATTGAGAAGCTCGTAGCCCCGGTGAAAGACCTTTTTGGGGCTATCTTTTTCGTGTCGGTCGGCATGATGGTCGACCCCGCCATGATTGTAGAATACAAATATCCCATCATCGCCATCATTCTGACGATTATTTTAGGGCAGGCGATATTCGGCACGGGCAGCTTTGTCCTGGCCGGACAACCGCTGAAAGTCGCAATGCAATGCGGATTCAGCTTGACCCAGATAGGTGAGTTCGCCTTCATCATCGCTTCGTTGGGAGTAAGCTTGGGCGTGACGAGCGACTTTCTCTATCCCATCGTCGTGGCCGTATCGGTCATCACGACCTTCACCACGCCTTATATGATACGCCTCTCAAATCCTGCCTATGAGTGGGTGAGCAAGCACTTGCCGGACAAGTGGCTGAGCTTGGTGGAGCATTATGCCCTCCGGTCGCACACGACGGTCAACCAGGAGAACAACTGGAAGAAGTTCCTGAAAGCCATCCTGCGCATCCTGTTCATCTACGGCATCGTGACTGTGGCGACAATCGTCATCTGCATACAGTTTGTCTATCCCTTCCTGTCGGCATGGCTGCCGGACAAGTGGAGCGAGTTCGTCGGATTGGTCATCACCGTCCTTGCCATCTCGCCTTTCCTGCGTGCCATCATGGCGAAGAAGAACCATTCCGTGGAGTTCCAAGCCTTGTGGCGTGACAACCGTTTCAATCGTGCTCCGCTTGTCTCCATCATCCTGCTGCGCGTCTTCGTCGCAATAGGCTTCGTCATGTATGTCATCTCCTGTTTTTACCAGGCCTCCGTAGCCTTGGCCGGCGGCATCGCCCTGGTATTGGTGTTGCTGATGATTTATTCCCGCCGGCTGAAACGGCAGTCCATCTTCATCGAACGCACGTTTATGCAGAACCTGAACGTGCGTGAACGTTATGAAGAATACCGCGGGGAAAAGGCGCCCGAATATGCCGGCCACTTGCTGTCACACGACATGCACTTGTCCGACTTCGACGTCCCGGCTGACAGCCTGTGGGCCGGACAGACGCTGAAGGAGCTGAACGTGGGAAAAATCTATGGCGTGCACGTCGTCTCCATCCTGAGAGGCAGCGGACGTGTCAACATTCCCGGAGGGAACGAACGCATTTATCCTAACGACAGACTCCAGGTCATCGGCACGGATGAACAGCTTTCGGCATTCACGAAGGCGATGGACGAGATGAAGGCTTCGCGTCAGACACAGCCTGACTGGGAACAGCAGGAAATCTGCCTCAAGCAGTTTATCGTCGATGAAAACACCGGATTCATGGGCAAAAGCATCCGCGAAAGCGGCATCCGCAGCGAACACAACTGTCTCATCGTCGGCATCGAGAAGAACGACGGGACGCTGATGTCGCCTGTGGCTGACGAAGTGCTGGAGAAGGGAGAAGTCGTCTGGGTGGTCGGAGAAGAAAACGATGTCGCCCACCTGCTCGACGGGACGAAAGAGAAGAATGCTTAATTATTCACTTTTATAAATAAAAATACTATGAGAAGTAATCCTAACGAGTGCCTTTATTGTCAGAACAATGAAGCACTGCACAACCTGATGATTGAGATTGCCCCCCTGAGCGTCTCACGCGTGTTCCTCTTCAAGGAGCAGACCTACCACGGACGTTGCCTCGTGGCCTATAACGGACATGTCGATGACCTGTGCGAACTCAGCGACGAGGAGCGCAACGCCTTCATGGCCGACGTGGCCCGCGTCACCCGCGCCATGCACAAGGTGTTCCACCCCGAGAAAATCAACTACGGAGCTTACAGCGACAAGCTTTCCCACCTGCACTTCCATCTCGCGCCCAAGTATGTCGACGGGCCGGACTACGGGGGCGTCTTCCAGATGAATCCCGGCAAGGTCTATCTGACGGATGCCGAATACCAGGAGATGGTCGAAGCGATGAAAGCTGCCCTCTGAGACATTCCCGAACTTGCATTTACTAACCATAAAAACACGATTTTCTTATGTCCATTTTTCTTAAACCTGTCCAGCGGTATAACCCGCAAAAACCTGACGAACCGCAGAAGTGGTATCCGGTACAATACACCACAAAGTTGGTGGACGAGAACGAAGTGGCGATGATGATTGCCGACGAGACGACGCTCAATCCCATGGAGGCCGCCATGGCCATCCGCCAGCTCCGCAAGGTCGTCGAGCGGCTTTTGCTCGACGGCAAGAGCGTCAGGCTGGGCGACTGGGGCACATTCAATGTCTCGCTCAACACGGAAGGCGCTGACACGAAAGAAGCTCTTACGGCGAGCAACGTGAAGAAGGTGAACGTGAATTTTCAAGCGGGTGCCGACTTGAGAGCTGCCATGCAAAAGGCTGATTTCGTGTGGCTCAATAAGATTTTCGAAGAAAATGGAAATGCGTCTTCGGACGACAATACGGAAGAAATCCCGGGAGGAAGCGATGACGGAAATGATGATGGAGAACTCTGACCGGTAGTCGCATGACAAAAAACGGGCTGCGTATCTTGCTGACTGCAGGATGCGCAGTCTTCTTTTTTATGTCCGTACGACCCGGAATGAACAAGTCGTACGACTCGGCATGGACAAGTCGTACGACTCGGCATGGACAAGTTGCACGACTCGGCATGGACAAGTTGCACGACTCGACATAGGACAGTCGCGTCCGCCATTTTCCCCGAAAAAAAAGAACCGGGGAATGCCGAAACGGCTTCTTGCGCAGCATTCTTTCTGCCGGAGTGTTGTCACGTTAATTTAATTCCGTATCTTTGTGGACATTATCACTAAAACGCATTTTTATATGGGAATATTTAGTTTCTTCTCCAAAGAAAAAAAGGAAACCTTGGACAAAGGTCTGGCAAAAACCAAAGAGAGCGTCTTTTCCAAAATCGCACGTGCCGTGGCCGGCAAGTCGAAAGTCGACGACGAAGTGCTTGACAATCTGGAAGAAGTGCTCGTGACGTCGGACGTCGGCGTGGAGACTACCTTAAAGATTATCAAGCGTATCGAAGAGCGTGTGGCACGCGATAAATATGTGACGACAGAAGAATTGAACCGTATCCTGAAGGAGGAAATCGCAGCACTGCTGACGGAGAACCATGCGGTGGACAACACGACGTTCGACATCCCCATCGAGAAAAAGCCGTACGTCATCATGGTGGTCGGCGTGAACGGCGTCGGCAAGACGACGACCATCGGCAAGCTGGCCTACCAGTTCAAGAAAGCCGGCAAGACGGTCTACTTGGGCGCTGCCGACACGTTTCGTGCGGCAGCCGTCGAGCAGCTCCTCATCTGGGGCGAGCGGGTGGGCGTGCCCGTCGTCAAGCAGAAGATGGGAGCCGACCCCGCGTCCGTGGCATACGACACACTCAG
>ERZ827088.1164-NODE-1164-length-34061-cov-4.885461_pt1 | contig 34061 bp, 29 predicted proteins | sample MGYA00519922_ERZ827088 | MGnify/ENA primary metagenome ERZ827088 (study PRJEB31778, sample SAMEA3449254) | human gut metagenome | biome: human gut; feature: human-associated habitat; material: faeces | place: United Kingdom | collected 2010/2012 ...
GTCTACAATGGGGTATGCACAGATGGCTCCGGTGCCTTCTCCCAGACGCAGGCCTAAGTTCAATAATGGGCGTGCTTGCATATAGTCGAGCACGAGTTTATGTCCGGCTTCGTCACCTTGGTGGCCAAAGATAGCGTAGGCTTGAACTGCCGGATAGAGCTGGATTGCCGCCAGCAAGCAGTTGGTCATGATAAACCCGTCGATGAGAATCGTCATGTGTAGTTCTGCCGCTTGCAGCATTCCGCCGATAGCCATCACCATTTCATATCCACCGAAGTAACGGATAATGTCTTCGGCTGTATGATCTCCTTGATAATTGCCCCATGCGGCCTTTAGTACGTTATATTTGTGGCGTATTCCATCCGAACTGAGTCCGCTGCCGGCACCTGTGCATTGTTCCAAAGGTATGCCCGTGAAGGCATGCATCCAGAGAGAGGATGAGGAAGTGTTGCCGATACCCATTTCGCCGAAACTGATGATGTTGCATCCTTCTTCGTGGCAACGTCTGACGACCTCGGCCCCCCGTTCCAGGCAGAGGTTCATCTCCTCGGATGTCATGGCCGCTTCATGCAGGTAGTTGCGTGTGCTCTTGCGTACTTTCATGTCGATGATGCCGCTTTGGGGAGGGAAGTCATAGTCCACGCCTGCATCGACAAGTTTCAGGCTGAATCCATGTTGGCGGCACAAGAAGTTTACTCCGCCCCGCTGGCCGTAAGCGAAGTTCATCATTTGCTGCCAGGTCACTTCTTTCGGTGAGAAGCTCACGCCTTCTTCCACGATGCCGTGGTCAGCTCCGAAGAGGACATTGCAGGGATGGTGTAGGGCAGGAGACAAGGTCTGCTGGATTAATCCCACTTGAAGGGCAAGTTCTTCCAGCCTTCCCAATGCTCCTTTAGGTTTGGTCAAGTCGTTGATTTTATCGATAAGTGCAGGACGTATGTTTTCGTCGGGTGTGTTTATGCGAAAAGTTTTCATTGTGTTATTTGATTTTTAAAGGTATTCCACTGACAAGAAGATACATTTCGTCAGCATGCGATGCGATGTATTGGTTGGCCCATCCCTGGAGGTCTGTGAATTGGCGTTGCAGTTTGTTTTCAGAAACGCCTCCTAGTCCGATTTCGTTGGTCACGAAGATGAAAGTCGCATCTTGCGCAGTAAATCGGTCGAATTCTGCCTTGACGGCTTCGAGTGCAGAGCTTACGTCAGAATGCAGGTCAAAAAAGAAATTGGTGCACCACAATGTGACACAATCAATGACGATAGTCCTTTTGTCAAGTTGGTGTTTGCTCAATTCTTTTTCTTCTTCGATATTGGTCCACTGGGGCCCCCGATTCTGTTGATGCCGGATGACGCGTTGCCGGAATTCATCATCCCACACACGGGCTGTGGCCAGGTAGACCGGGGTGGGGGAAAGGCTGAGTGCCATCTTTTCGGCAAAAGCACTTTTGCCGGACCGTTGTCCTCCGGTGATGAGTATGATTCGTTTCATGTGCGTATGGATAAACTAGAAAAATTCCCGTGCAAAGTTAACGGATTAATCACAGGAAGAGGGCATCTTCTCATAGGAAAAGATGCCCTCTTATAATCAGGATGAGGAAAATTTGTTAGAAGTTGAAGAAGTTCTTGGCGTTGTAATAGCAGATGTCTTCTACCATTTGATTCACGCGTTCCATTTCTTCAACGGGGATTTCTCCGTTTTCGACGTCATTACCCAGCAAGTTGCACAATGTGCGACGGAAGTATTCGTGACGTGGATATGAGAGGAATGAACGAGAGTCCGTCAACATTCCGACGAAGCGGCTCAGCAGACCCAATAGTGACAATGCGTTCATTTGTTTTTCCATACCGTCTTTTTGATCGAGGAACCACCATCCCGAACCGAACTGGATTTTGCCCGGCACAGATCCATCCTGGAAGTTGCCCAACATTGTTGCAATGACTTCATTGGCGCAAGGATTCAGGTTGTAGAGGATTGTTTTGGTCAGTTTTCCTTGTGTGTTCAGTTTATCAAGGAACTTCGCCATTGATTTTGCGGTGTTGAATTCTCCGATGGAATCGAAGCCTGTGTCAGGTCCCAGCAACTTAAACATCTTCGTGTTGTTGTTGCGGATAGCTCCGTAGTGGAACTGTTGTGTCCATCCCTTTTCATAGTCCATGATGGCAAATTCGATCAACATGGCTGATTTGTATTTCAGGATTTCTTCTTTTGTCAGTTCCTGGCCTCCATATACCTTATTAAATATAGCTTCAATTTCAGCCGGTGTATAGTCTTCTGCATAGAATTCTTCAATACCGTGGTCAGACAAGCGACAACCTTGTTCCGCAAAGAAGTCGTGACGTTTGCGCAAAGCGTCGATGACATCCTGGAATTTGGAGATAGCCACGCCGCTGACTTCTGCCAGCTTTTCGATATATGCGCGGAATTCGGACGGCACTTCCACAGCCATGGCTTTGTCCGGACGCCATGTCGGAAGCATCTTGATTTCAAATCCGCTTTCACGGGTCTGGATGTGATATTCCAGCGAATCAACGGGGTCGTCAGTCGTGCAGACGGTTTCTACATGATAACGGCGCATCAAGTTGCGTGCAGACATTTCCGGCTTTTGGAGTTTCTCGTTACATTCGTCGAAGATTTCACGTGCTGTTTTAGGATTCAAAATCTTGTTGATGCCAAAAGCCGTTTTCAGTTCCAGATGAGTCCAGTGATAGAGCGGGTTGCGCAATGTATAGGGGACTGTTTCTGCCCATTTCTCGAATTTTTCCCAATCCGTAGTATCTTTTCCTGTGCAGTAGCGTTCGTCGACACCGTTGGAACGCATTGCACGCCATTTATAGTGATCGCCACCCAGCCAGATTTCGGTGATAGACTTGAATTGATAGTCCTCTGCTACCATTTTGGGGATTAGATGACAGTGATAGTCGATGATTGGCATCTTGGCCGCATGTTCGTGGTATAACTTCTGTGCAGTCTCCGTTTGCAACAGAAAGTTCTCATCCATAAATTTTTTCATAATACTTAGAATTAAATCGTGTATAGTAAATATAAGTTGTACATAATTTGGACAAAACCTGGCTAATATTGCCAAACTTATGCTCTAAAACATAGATTTAACTTTATTAACCGTTATCGAACACGAAAATAGATATTTTATTTGTCATAGCAAAATAAGTTCGTATATTTGTAGCAAAATTTAATGATTTTACTGCCTTTAGAAAACACAGATGCTTTAGAACAAGCAAAAGACTATGGATAAAAAACAATACACAATAAAAGATATAGCGCAAATGGCTGGCGTATCGACAGGTACAGTCGATCGGGTATTACACCAGCGAGGCGAAGTTTCTGAAAGCAGTAAGAAGAAGGTCGAGGAAATATTAAAAGACATCGACTATCAGCCGAATATGTATGCCATCGGATTGGCGCGTAAAAAGAAGTATCATTTAGGGTGTTTCATCCCTAAATATGTGACGAATGATTATTGGTGTTCGGTTGCCAACGGCGTAAAGAAAGCTTTGGAAGAAGTTATGCCGTTCAATATCAGTTTGGATTTCATCTATTATGACCATTCCGATAAAGCCTCTTATGTGGCTGAAGGCGAGAATCTGCTAAAGAAAACGTTTGATGCGGTTCTGATAGCTCCCAATTACAATGCTGAAACTTTTAATCTGGTGCGGCGTCTGAAAGAGCAAGGCACGTTGTTTGCTTTTATAGACGTGAATGTGGAAGGAGCCGGAGCGTTGACGTATGTCGGGCAGGATTCCTTTCGTAGCGGGTATATTGCAGCGCGTATCTTTTGTGACACAAGATTTGATGGCCAGGAGATTGTCCTGTTGAGCACGGAAAAGAACCCGGATTCACAAGAACTCCAGATGCAGCGTCGTCTGGAGGGATTTAATGCATATATTCAAGAACAACATCTGAATGTGAAGATGTATGACGTCATCTTGAAGCGGGATGGCGATGAGAATGACCAGATTCTGGATACATTCTTTGAGCAACATCCGTCTGTGAGCGGAGGAGTCGTGTTCAATTCCCGTGTGTACAGAGTCGGAGAGTATTTGAAGAAGCGCAATCATCCTCTTCGGAGCCTGATTGGATATGATTTGCTGCCTCAGAATGTGAAGCTGCTGAAGGATGGCGTGATCAATTACCTGATAGGCCAACGTCCGGCCATGCAAGGATATAGCAGCATTAAGATGCTGGTGGACAAGTTGGTGTTCAAGCGGGATGTTCCGCCTTTCTGTTATATGCCTGTGGATATTCTGATAAAGGAGAATATCGATTACTATGTTGAATCGTATAATTTGTAAATCACATTTTTAATATTAACATATTATGAAACCGTTAAACAAAGAAACAGCCGTTAAGGCTCAACGTCCTGAAAGGATTATTCAGTTTGGTGAAGGAAACTTCCTTCGTGCTTTTGTTGATTGGATCATTTACAACATGGATGAGAAAACAGACTTCAACAGCAGTGTTGTTGTCGTTCAGCCGATTGCCAAAGGAATGGTTGACATGTTGAATAAGCAAGACTGCTTATATCACGTCAATCTGCAAGGTTTGGACAAGGGCAATGTGGTAAACAGCTTGACTATGATTGATGTCATTAGCCGTGCCCTGAATCCTTATACTCAGTTTGAAGAGTATATGAAACTGGCTGAGCAACCTGAAATGCGTTTTGTTATTTCAAATACGACTGAAGCCGGTATTGCTTTTGATCCTTCTTGCAAGCTTGACGATGCGCCGGCATCCTCTTATCCGGGCAAACTGACTCAATTGCTTTATCATCGTTTCAAGACCTTCAATGGTGACAAGAGCAAGGGTCTGATTATCTTCCCCTGTGAATTGATTTTCTTGAATGGCCATAAGTTGAAAGAATGCATCTATCAGTACATTGACTTGTGGAACTTGGGAGCAGAATTCAAGACTTGGTTTGAAGAAGCTTGCGGTGTCTATGCGACATTGGTAGACCGCATCGTTCCGGGATTCCCTCGTAAAGATATTGATGCCATCAAAGAAAAACTTCAGTATGATGACAACATGGTGGTTCAGGCAGAGATTTTCCACTTGTGGGTTATCGAAGCTCCGAAAGAGATTGCAAAGGAATTCCCCGCAGACAAGGCTGGCCTGAACGTATTGTTCGTGCCTTCTGAAGCTCCTTATCACGAGAGAAAGGTTACTTTGTTGAATGGTCCTCACACAGTACTCTCTCCGGTGGCTTATCTGTCCGGCATCAATATCGTTCGTGATGCTTGTCAGCATGAAGTTGTCGGCAAGTTTATCCATAAGGTCATGTTTGACGAATTGATGGAAACGTTGAATCTGCCGAAAGAGGAGTTGCAGCAGTTTGCCAAGGATGTATTGGAGCGTTTCAACAATCCGTTTGTAGATCACCAGGTGACATCCATCATGCTGAACTCATTCCCGAAATACGAGACACGCGATCTCCCGGGATTGAAGACTTACTTGCAGCGTAAAGGTGAATTACCGAAAGGATTGGTTCTTGGTTTGGCAGCAATCATTACTTATTATAAAGGTGGAACACGTGCTGATGGTTCTGAAATCGTTCCGAACGATGCTCCGGAGATCATGCAACTGTTGAAAGACCTTTGGGCTACGGGTGACACTCGTAAGGTGGCTGAAGGCGTTTTGGGTGCAACATCCATCTGGAACGAGGACCTGAACCAAATCCCCGGCTTGACTGACATGGTCGTATCCTTCTTGAACTCTATTCAGGAAAAGGGTATGTTGGATACAGTAAAGACAATTCTTTAAGAGATCGTATAAGATATTCTTAGACATTATCTGATGAGAGCCAGCTCTTTTTTACAAGGAGCTGGCTCTTTTTGGTTTGGTATGTATGGTTTGTCAACGGCTTTTATGGAAAGTTTGTCGAAATGGGTCGTGTGTCCCTTTAACCCAAATCGGTCATTAGACTTTGGGTAGATTGTCCACTCATGTCTTGCGTATTGCTTTTCGACTTGCAGAAGGCGTAGCGGGCTACGTCGAGGCAAGGCGGGGAGCAAGACGCTGGCAGAAGTGGGCAAGATAACCGAAGAGCTTTACTTTAGTTAGAAAAAAGAATATTTGAGCGGTCTAATGACCGATTTGGGTTTAATTGAATATTCACAAACATTTTAAACCCCAATTTGTCGGGACGCTCGGTCGGAGTGTCCGCATACCGTACAAAACGGCTAACGTTTGCGAATAATACCATCTCCCGGACGCTCCGACCGAACGTCCCCGACAAGTGGGTGGGGATAATGAATGTGTTTGAGTGCATGTAGGCAGATTGTGGATAGTTCATTTTATGTTAATCCACATCGAAGTGTCAGTCCCGGAATGTAGGACTATTGAGTGAGTCCTAATCTTAAAAAATAAGAATATGTAATCGGTGTCTAAAAGAATTCTCACGTGGTGTAACCGTTTTGTAGCACCTCTATATAAGAATTGTCATTCACAGTGGTGAATACAATGTACTATGACGGCGCAAATATAGTTAAAAAGAGAATATTAGCCACAATAAAGCAGCCATAAAAATCATTACCTTCTGTACCGACAACTTGTCCTGAAGCTTGCAAAATATTTTCTTTCTTTACGCAAGTGTTTGATAATCAATGTATAATAAAAGTATAACCTCTTATATAGAGGTGTTACAACGAGGCTGTGTCCATGCTGAAAAAGACCGTAATCCCTGCTAATGTATCAGGCGGGGAGAGAGGGATTCATGCAGGACCGGGTTCGTTGCCCTCAGGCAGACTAATGAACATAAAAGGAATGGAAAAACAGGAGCAAACAGGCATCAGGCGCGTGTGGCACGCGTTGCAGACGTGGCATTGCCGCGAGCAGCAGGTGGAGTCCTACCTGCAGTCTCACGGCCTGTCCCCGTTCCTGCCGCGCCTGTACAAGGAGCGCGTGTCGTTGGAAGGCGTTCGCACGCGCGAGCTGGTTCCGGCGGTTCACAACCTCCTGTTCCTCCGTAAGGAGTGGCATGATGGGTCCTATCTGTCCAGGATAGTGTCCTCGTGCCCGTATCCGCTGCGTGTGCTGTGCCGCTCCGGCAGCTGTGACTACTATGAGATTCCGGACTCCCAGATGTCCGAGTTCCGTGCGGTGTGCGACCCGTCCTACAGCGGCACGCTGTACACGGCCCGCGAATTTGCGGAGGCCCGTCCGGGCCAGCCGGTCCGTGTGGTGCACGGGAGCTTCAAGGGCCTGACGGGAAAGCTGGTACGCTACAAGAACCGTTCTTACGTGGTGGTGGTGCTGGCGACGGTAGGCGTGTTTGTCCATATCCCGAAGTGGTATTGCGAAAAACTGTGATCTGATGAAGGAAGAATTATCCCGTTTCAAGGAAGGCTTCGTGCCGATGTCCCGCCGTGCGGAGGGCTACGAGGTGTTGCTTCGGGGCGGCGTGTGCGTGCCTGCATCCTGTTATGCGTCACACCTGCGCTCGACTCCGGACTATGTCCTGTGCTGCTACCCTGTGCGTGACTATGCGTACAACCGCCCGACCGGCTTCGGCCGTGAGGAGCGTGACTCCCGGGGCCGCCCCTACATGCGTTCATGGGGCGGTTTCTGCGTGTGGGCGTCGGACCCCCTCAAGGCCTACCGCGTCTACGGCGTGGATGGCGACACGCTCTACCTGAAATACGGGCCGGGGTATTACAAGTCGACCGGTATGCGTCCCCCCGTCCCCGATCGCGTGGGCGTACGGCGCAAGCTGGGCCTCCTTCCGGCACAAGAAAAGAACAAAGACGAAAAAACAAGAACGAAGATATGCTGATAGCCGTAGATTTCGACGGTACGATCGTCGAGCACCGTTATCCCGCCATCGGTCGGGAGATACCCTTTGCGATAGAGACGCTGAAGCGCCTGTCGTCGGAACATCACAAGCTCGTCCTCTGGACGGTGCGCGAGGGGCGTTTGTTGGAAGAAGCCATCGCGTTCTGTCGCGAGCGAGGGCTGGAGTTCTATGCGGTCAACCGCGACTACCCGGAAGAGGAGTCCGGGCGCAACAACCACTATTCGCGCAAGCTGAAGGCGGACCTGTTTATTGACGACCGGAACCTGGGCGGGCTTCCCGACTGGGGGACCATCTACGAGATGGTCCACAACTGCTTGAGCTATGAGGCGTTGCTGGAGCGCGAGGCTCCGGCCGTGCCTTCGGGGAAGCGCGGCCTGCTGTCGCGCCTTTTCAAGCGGGGATGACAAACACCATCACAAGCAATGAAAAAAAGAAAGACATATGAAACTGAAGAACCTGTTGATGCTGCTGGCCTTGGCCGGCAGCCTTGCGGGCTGCACGTCGTATAAGAACGTGCCCTACTTGCAAGACCCGGAGAGTGTGAACGCGGCGGTCCAGAACGAACCGCTGTACGACGCGCGCATCATGCCGAAAGACCTTATCTCCATCACGGTGAACACGACGGACCCGCAGGCGTCCGCGCCGTTCAACCTGACGACCCAGACGCCCCTGAACGCGTCGATAACGAACATCAACACGACGAGCGCTCCGACGCTCCAGCAATACCTGGTGGACAACGACGGGCAGATAGACTTCCCCGTGCTGGGGCGCCTGAAGGTGGGAGGCCTGACCAAGCGCGAGGCTGAGGGGATGATCCGCGAGAAGCTGCTCCCCTACTTGAAGGAGACCCCCATCGTGACCGTCCGGATGACGAACTACAAGATTTCGGTCATCGGGGAGGTGAACCGTCCGGGGACGTTCACGGTGAGCAACGAGAAGGTGAACGTGCTGGAAGCGCTTGCGATGGCGGGCGACATGACGGTGTATGGGGTGCGCGACAACGTGAAGCTCATCCGCGAGGACGCGGCGGGCAAGCGGGAAATCGTGACGCTGAACCTCAACAAGGCGGACATCGTCCTCTCCCCTTACTACTACCTGAAACAGAACGACATCATCTACGTGACACCGAACAAGACGAAGGCGAAGAACTCGGACATCGGCAACACGACGAGCACGGTCATCTCCGCGACGTCCATCCTCGTGTCCATCGCGAGCCTGATAGTGAACATCGTGCGCTGACGCCGCGGAGCCGGACTCCGGAGTTCCCAAGTCAGACTCCGGAAGTTCCAAGTCCGACTTGGGGAATACCGGAACCGGACTTGGGTTTTCCGGAGTCGGACATGGAAACTCCGGAACAGCATTCCCCGTTCTCACCGGACAAAACACTAACTTAAACCACTAAAAAGCCTGAATCGATATGGCAGACGAACAAACATCCCTTCAAGAAAGCAACAAAGAAGAGAGCATCAACCTGTATGAACTGTTTTTCAAATACCTGGCCTACTGGCCCTGGTTCGTGGCCGGCATCCTGCTGATGGGTGTCGCGACGTGGGTCTGGCTGCGCTACCAGGCGCCGGTCTACAACGTGACGGCCTCCGTGCTCATCCAGGAGCAGGACCAGCGCAGCGGCGGCACTCCGTCGTCGAGCCCCCTGGCGGCGATGCAGGACCTCGGCATGTTCTCTGTAAGCAACAATTTCGACAACGAGGTGGAGATCCTCCGTTCCCGCACGCTTCTGAAGAAAGTGGTGACGACGCTGGGCCTGTACTCCGCCGTCTCCCAGGAACGTATCTTCGGTTATGACATTCCTTTATACAAGAAGTCTCCCGTGAGCGTGTTCATGACACCGGAGGAGGCTGAAAAGCTGTATGCCCCCGTGGAACTGTCCCTGCGCTACACCACGGACGGGAAACTCTCGGTCAAGGCCGTCTACACGCCCGACGAGGAATCCGACGAGGAGACCCTGAAGCAGGATTTTGACAAGCTCCCCGCCGTCATGAACACTCCGGTCGGGATTCTCACGTTCATGCGCAACGATACCATCGCGGTGGAAGAAGACCTGTCGATGAAGGCGTACGTCCGGTCTCCGGTAGCCGTTGCGGAGGCATACGGCGCGGACCTCGCCGTGGAGCCGGCCTCGAAGACGACGACGATAGCAAAGCTGTCAGTCCGCAACACGGACCGTTCCCGTGCGATTGATTTTATCAACTGCCTGGTGTCCCTTTACAACCAGGATGCGAACGACGAGAAAAATGAAGTGGCCCAGAAGACGGCGGAGTTCATCGAGGAGCGCCTGGTCATCATCAACGACGAGCTGGGTTCGACGGAGAACCGCCTGGCCGACTTCAAGCAGCGTTCGGGCCTGACCGACCTGGTGAGCGACGCCCAGCTGGCCTTGCAGGAGAACTCGAAATACAACCAGCAGCGCGTCCAGAACGAGACCCAGATCAGCCTGGTGACGTTCCTCCGCGACTATATCAACAATCCGTCAAACCGCAACGAGGTGATACCCAGCAATGTGGGTCTGGAGGACAAGGGCCTGAGCACCGCCATCGACCAGTACAACGCCCAGCTGGGCGAACGCAACCGCCTGTTGCTCACCTCTTCGGAAGAAAACCCGGCGGTGGTGAAGCTGGATGCGAACCTGGAAGCGATGCGCCGGAGCGTGCAGACGACGGTGTCGAGCGTGTTGAGCGGGCTTCAGATCACGAAAAAGGACCTCGACCGCCAGGCCCGGAAGTTTGAAGGCCGTATCAGCCAGGCTCCGGAACAGGAGAAGGAATTCATGAGCATTTCCCGCCAGCAGGAGATCAAGGCTGCCCTGTACACGATGCTGCTCCAGAAACGCGAGGAGAACGCCATCACCCTGGCCGCGACGGCGAACAACGGGCGCATCATCGAGGAGCCCCTTCCGGACCGCGACCCTGTGTCCCCGAAGAAGAAGATTTATTACTTGGCCGCTTTGGTTCTGGGCTTCGGCATCCCCTTCGGCATCATCTACCTGGGCGACCTGCTGAAGTACAAGATAGAGAACCGCACGGACGTGGAGCGTCTGACAGACGTGCCCGTCGTGGGTGAGATACCTTTGGGCAAGAAGCCCGAACAGGGTGCCATCGTGGTGCATGAAAACCGCAACGACATCATGGAGGAGACGTTCCGCGGCTTGCGCACGAACCTGCTCTTCATGCTCCGTCCGGAAGAACGCGTGATCATGTTCTCCTCGACGATGCCGGGCGAAGGCAAATCGTTCGTGGCCGGCAATCTGGCCGTGAGTCTGGCGTTCATGGGCAGGAAAGTGCTTATCATGGGCATGGACATCCGCAAGCCGGGCTTGAACAAGGTGTTCAACCTCACGCGCCGCGGGCTGGGCATGACAAGCTACCTGAGCGACCCCGACCACACGGACCTGTTTGACATGATCCAGCACTCCGACATCAGCCCGAACCTGGACGTGCTTCCCGGCGGCCCGATTCCGCCCAACCCGACGGAGCTTGTGGCCCGCCACACGCTTGACGAGGCAATAGCACGTCTGAAGGAGCGTTACGACTACCTGATCCTCGACACGGCGCCGATCGGGATGGTGACGGACAGCGTGCTCATTTCCCGCGTGGCCGACATGCTGGTGTATGTCTGCCGTGCGGACTATACCCCGAAAGGCGGCTTCAGTTTCATCAACACCTTGCGTGACGAGCACAAGATACCCCACCTGGCCACGGTCATCAACAGCATCGACATGTCGAAGCGCAAGAACTCCTACGGCTATGGCTACGGTCAGAAATACGGCTACGGCTATGGCAAGTCGGGCTACGGCTACGGGTATGGCTACACGGACAAGGAGAAATGATTTTTAGGTTGTCCGTTCGCGTTTTAGAGATGATTTTCTTTACGTTTTTGACTATTAAATAATGGTAAATACAACTGAGAATAACAAGCGGATAGCGAAGAATACATTGTTATTGTATGTGCGGATGCTGTTCATGATGGCAGTAAGCCTTTACACTTCACGGGTTGTTTTAAACGTGCTCGGAGTGGAAGATTTTGGCATATACAATGTGGTAGGAGGCGTCGTGACCATGTTTGGATTCTTGAACGGTGCAATGGCCAGTTCCACGCAGCGTTACTTGACATTCGAGTTGGGTAGGAATGATTTTACCAAGCTGCATAAAGTCTTTTGCACCAGTATAGCTATTCACGGGTTGATTTCGGCTGTTGTGGTCGTGTTGGCCGAGACTGTGGGTCTATGGTTTTTATACAATAAGATGACTATTCCGGAAATGCGCATGGACGCTGCGATGTGGGTTTATCAGTTTTCTGTTTTGTCCTTTGTGGTGATGATAATGAGTGTGCCCTACAATGCGACAATCATTGCGCATGAGAAGATGTCGGCCTTTGCCTACATATCCGTGTTGGAAGTTGTTTTGAAGCTGCTTGTTGTATATTTATTGTTGATAGGAGACTTTGATAAACTGAAACTATATGCAGTCTTGATATTTTTGGTGCAGCTGAGCATCCGTTTTATATATAGCCTATATTGCAATCGTCATTTTCAAGAAACAAAGTATAAGCGGATATGGGATTTAAGACTATTTAAAGAGATGTTGGGTTTTGCAGGCTGGAACATGTGGGGCAGCTGTGCGGCCATCGCGTTTACCCAGGGTGTAAACATATTGCTGAACATGTTTTTCGGGCCGGTGGTCAATGCAGCCCGTGGAATAGCGGTTCAGGTTCAGAATGCCATCACGCAGTTTTCGATTAACTTCCAGACAGCTTTAAATCCACAGATTACCAAGTCGTACGCCATGCAGGACTATGCTTATATGCACAGCCTGGTGTTCCGCAGTTCGAAATTCACTTTCTTTTTGCTTCTGTTCCTGTCCCTTCCGGTGATGGTGGAAACTGAAATCATTCTTCGGATTTGGCTGAAGACAGTTCCGGACTATACTGTTGTTTTTCTGCGTCTGATGCTATGTGTGACGATTCTTGATGCCGTAGCAAATCCCCTGATGGTGTCGGCTGCAGCCACCGGCAGGGTGAGGCGTTACCAGTCTGTCGTTGGTGGAATCCTGCTTTCCATATTGCCATTGTCTTATGTTGTTTTGAAGTTGGGTGGAGCACCATATTCCGTGTTTATCGTGCATTTAAGCGTTTGCCTGTTGGCCTTTGCCGTACGCTTGTTTATCATCCGTCCGATGATTCGTTTGTCTTTGAGTGCCTATTTCCGGGAAGTGGTTGTAAAGGGATTGTCTGTTACCGTGTTGGCTGTCATTTTGCCTTTGTTGCTTAAATCATTGTTACCGGTAAATTACTGGACATTCGGTCTGGTGTGTGTCGTCTGTTTGTTGAGTGTGTTGTTTACGGCCTACGGTGTCGGTCTGAACGGTTCGGAACGTGAGTTTGTAAGATCGAAATTACATACAATGTTGTTAAAAGTGAGGCGATGATAAAGATACAGGAGAAAAACCGTTGTTGCGGCTGTTCGGCATGTGTTCAGAGATGCCCGAAGCAGTGTATTCAGTTAAAGGAAGACTCGGAAGGATTCCTTTATCCGGAAGTAGACCAATCTTTGTGTATAGATTGCGGGTTGTGTGAGAAAGTGTGTCCGTTTCTTCATGTTGATACGCCCGTGCAGGTTTTGGATGTTTGGGCAGTCAAGAACCGGGATGAGTCCGAGCGGTTACGCAGTTCATCAGGAGGTGTTTTTATAGCCTTGGCAAAGGAAGTAATACGGGAAAACGGAGTGGTTTTTGGTGCTGTGTTCGATGAAAAATGGGAGGTAAAACATATTCATGCAGTCACCCTTGATGAGGTCTATCCGATGATGGGCAGCAAGTATCTTCAAAGTCGGATAGGAAATGTTTATAAGGAAGCGGAATCCTATTTAAAGCAGGGGCGCAAGGTGCTGTTTACAGGTACTCCTTGCCAGTTGGCCGGTTTGCGGAAGTATTTGCGGAAAGATTATCCGAACCTGTTGGCTGTGGATTTCCTGTGTCATGGCGTTCCCAGCCCTAAGGTGTGGCGGAAATATCTGGACGAAGTAACCACCCGTCAGGGTGGTGGAAAAAATTCAGTTTTGTCTCACCCTATAGGAGGAAACGGACCGATACGTAGTATCGAATTCCGTTCAAAATCAAGTGGATGGAAAAAATACAGTTTTGCTCTCGCCCTCTCCGAGGCGTCAGCCGATGGAGACAAAAATACAGTTTTGCTCTCGCGTATGCATCGTGAAGATCCTTATATGCAGGTTTTTCTGTCAGACATCATCCTTCGCCCCAGTTGTTATGCTTGTAAATGCAAGAATGGAGTTAATCACAGCGACCTGACCATAGCCGACTATTGGGGCATAAACCAGTTAATGCCTGACTTTGATGATGACAAAGGGGTTGGTTTGGTGCTTGTCAATACATCCAAAGGAAAGTCCTGTTTTGAAACTCTTCCATTGGAAAGACGGAAGTCAACTTTGGATGAAGCCCGTCGTTTTAATAGCGGTTTCAAGGAACATTTGCGTGTTCATCCTAAGCGTCGTCGTTTCTTTGAGCGGTTAGACAGTTGCGATGATTTGATTGAATGGATGGAACAGTGTGTAAAACCGTCTTTAAAAGTTCAAATACGTACATTATTAAGCAATATATATAATAAGGCGTTTGATTAAGAAAAGTTTTGTTTATGAGAATAGGTATATTAACTCTTCCTCTGCATACTAATTATGGTGGGATACTACAAGCTTATGCTCTTCAGGCTGTATTAAAGCGTATGGGGCATGAAGCCATTCTTCTCGATAGAGGTTGGTTAAAGAGAGGTTTTGTTCGTGACTTGTTAAGTAGAATTAAATGGGATTGTAAATCACTTATTTCAAGCAAAAATTTGATTACTCCTCAACTGCAAGAAAAGATGGGGCTTAGGATTAGAGGTTTCATAAGGAATTATATTAATCCGCGAGCTGAAATTCGAACTATTTCAGATATAAAGCGATTAAATTTGGAAGCGATTGTAGTAGGTAGTGATCAAGTGTGGAGAAAACATTATAGTCCAAGGAACATAACTTTTTATTACCTTGATTTTGCGAAACAGTGGAATATTAAACGGTTAGCATATGCGGCATCCTTTGGCATAGAAGATTGGGATTATACACCAGAACAGACTTTGCTCTGTAAAGAGTTACTTGAAAAATTTGTAGCAGTTTCTGTGCGCGAAGATTCCGGCAAGAAACTTTGCAAGGAATATCTTAATCGAGAAGCAGAAGTGCTTTTAGATCCAACATTGTTGTTGGAAGCAGGTGATTATAAAAAGATGATTCTGATGGATGAAGAGCCAATAAAGGGAAATCTATTTTGTTATGTGTTAGATAAAAATCATAAGGTTCAAGATATTATTGGAGGCGTGGCTGAAAAGTTGGCTTATAAGCCTTTTTATATAGATGGGGGTGATTCTTTTTCTACTGTTGGCATCAAACCTTCAGTCGAATGCTGGTTGAAAGGTTTTGCTGATGCAAAATTTGTTGTTACAGATTCTTTTCACGGCTGTGTGTTTTCTATTATATTTAATAAGCCATTTTTAGTATATGGGAACGAGAAAAGAGGTAAAACACGTTTTGTTTCTTTACTTTCAAAATTTGGCTTAGAGGATAGGTTGATTACTTCAGTGGATGAGATTGATATGAAGGTGAAAAAAGCAATAGATTGGCGATATGTTAATGAACGTTTGATCATGTTCCGTCAAGAATCTTTGATTTTCTTAGAAACTAATTTATCGAAGAACTTATGATTTCCGTAGTAGTTCCAGTATATAATAAACAAAATTCGATAAAACGTTGTATAGAATCTGTTCTTAAACAGTCTTATATAAATTGGGAACTTTTGTTGATAGATGATGGGTCAACAGATAATAGTGCTAAAATCATACAACCCTATTTGAAAGATGATAGAATACATTATTATCATAAAGAGAATGGAGGTGTTTCATCAGCTCGGAATATGGGGATACGAAAAGCAAAAGGCGAGTGGATTATTTTTCTAGATTCAGATGATTATTTTTTGCCTAATGCTTTGAATTCGTTATTGCAAACAGCTGAGCCTAATCATGTTTTGATTAGTGCTGGAAATTATTTGTTGGAAAAAAATGGAAAGAGGATAGAAATTTGTTTTGGACGTAAACGATTAGTGAAGAATAATTTTAGAAGCTGGTATTTTATGACTTGTTTTGTTCGTACCGGTAATACTATGTTTCATAGTTCAATATTTGAAAAGTATATCTTCAATGAAAGTTTGAGCCGATATGAAGATGCTGAATTGTTCTTTAGGATAATGCGAGATTATAAAATAACTTATACAGATGATTTTGTGTTCATTTATTCTTTAGAAGATTTAGGATTAAGTCGAAAATCCAAAGATATATCAAAAGATTTTATATTTTCCATGAACTTTCAAGGGAAATCCTTTTGGGAAAAGATGAATCTATTATATATGCTAAATCAGGGGCTTCGTTTATACCCGGAACATAAAAGGATGTTATATATGAGATATTCATCTGTAATGTGGATGACTTATATAGAATCATTAGTTTGGTTTATGGGGCGATCATACAGAAAATTGAGAAGGACTTTAAGGATAAAGTGATATAAATTTAATTTATTAGTGTCTTGTACGAATGTTGATAACACTTTTATTTATATTATTAGTTACCATCTTTTGCTTGAGAGGTCGGGTTGAGAATATTATATGTCTACTAATATGTATTTTACCTTTTCATGGTTTTATTTCTGATTTGCTGACATATTATATTGGTGATCCTGGCCTTTTTCCAATGTGGCGTGATGTATGCTGTCTTTTTTTATTCGTGAAGGTCTTTTTGGCAAAGAATAAATCTTCTCGTAGTAGCATTTTAAATGCGTTTATCATCATGTCTATGGTATATATAACATTTATATTGATGATATTTTGGGGTAAATATGAAAAGGGCATTTCCTTTTATCGAATATATATGGATGCTTTATGTATAATATATGTTTTAAGTCAGACCAATTTATCTTCTATGGCTTATCGTCAAATAGCTAAAACATTTATTTTTATATCCCTTTTAGCTTGTATTTCTGGTTTTGTTCAATATTTTATATTGCGTGAATATCTGCATATAATTTTTGACCATTATGAAATTACTCCGATGGGGACTTTAGCTTTCAAATCTCCATCATGGACTATTATGGGTTATGAACGAATGGCGGGTTTTGTTGGTGGTCCCAATAATTTTGGAGTATATATGTCCATAGTCATTTTAGTTAGCTTTGCTTTAAAAGATGAATATGGCAGGATACTTCATAGAGCAGAGAGTCTTTTATTGACGATTGTGTTATTATTAAGTTGCTTTTGTTTGCTACTTTCCTTTTCAAGAGCAGGTTGGGGAATTGTTTTTGTTGCATTCCTTTTATATCAATATCGAAAATATGGAATGAAGAAAATAATTCCTATAATGATTTCATTTGTGTTATTTGTTGGTTTTGTATTGATACTTGTTTATTTGGCATTTCCAGAGGCCAGTGAAATTATAGAAGGAACTTTTAGTGGTCAAGAATCAAGTTCAGCTTCTCGTGCGAGTATGGTACAGGATTCTTATGAAATACTTTTAGGTTCATTGTATGGAAATGGTATAGGAAGTGCAGATGTAGAAACGGGACGTTTTTTTGCTGAATCTTCTATGCTTAATTTGACATTTGAATTAGGAATTCAAGGAGTTATATTGTGGTATTTGATATTATTGATAGGACTCTTTATTTGTTTTCGGAAGCATCGATTTTTACCTAATGTTGCATATTCCTTACTTATTCCATCGATAATAGTTTCAATAGCATCTGTAAATGTGATGTCATGGCCTTTCATATATTATTTATATGGAATTATTGGATTAGGGGTAAATATTAGTCTAATAAAGCAATAAATATATTATGGAAATAGAAAAGAGATTAAAATGGATTGATACAGCGCGTGGAATAGCATTTTTAATGGTAATCTATTGTCATATTGATTATTGTAATTCTTCAATTTTGCGTTTTTGTTTACCTATTCTATTGACAACATTCTTTTTTGTGTCGGGATATTTGTATAAAGAAAAATCATTTCTTTTTATTTTAGAACAGAGAACTAGAGGTTTGTTATTACCATTTTTAATATTAGGTAGCATAATGATATTAATGAGTCAAATAATATCATTAAAAAATAATTCATTGGTTGAACTTATTAGAGGATTTTTTTTTCAATATGGCGACAATCAAACCTTATGGTTTATTGCGGCTCTTTATGTATATAGTTTGTTTTTTTCTGGATAGAGAAATTGACTATTTATTGGAATGCACTAGTTGTAGCATTGATATTATTTATTGGTAATTGTGCTTATTTGTATTGGTGGAATGGCTTTGAACTGCCTTGGCATTTATCTACAATAGGTTTCGGTTGTTTTTATATGTTGATAGGAAAACTGTATAAAAAACACGAAAAACAAATAGATGATTATATGAATAAGAAATTATTGGCATTAATAGTCGTATTATATATATTGTTAATTATTGTTTTAAATCGAGGATTCAATTTTAGAGGTAGTCCGTATGTTGGGGATTCTTTGATTGTGACTATTTTAGGTTTGATAGTGTGTATATATATATCTAAGTATTATTTATTTAATAATAGATTGTTATGTTTTATTGGAACAAATTCGTTGTTCTATTTTGCTTTTCATGGTAAAGTATATGCAGCACTTCAATTATTAGCAAATAAAATTGTTATGTTATACTCTATTGAGATGACATGGTATATGGAATTATTTATAGGGTTTATAATTGTTTTGTTTGATGCTTTACTCTTAATATTACCTGCAATGTTCGTCAATAGGTATTTTCCTTGGATATTAGGTAAAGGGTTTACCATTTGGAAAATAGATAAATAAGTAGTTTATACAAGTATGCTAATATCGATAGTAATCGCCACATTCAACGCTGCTAAGACATTGTCAAGAGCATTAGATAGTGTTCTAAATCAATCGTTTCAAGATTGGGAATGTATTATAGTAGATGGTGCTTCAAAGGATGGCACGTTAGAGGTAATAAAAGAGTATGCGGAAAAGGATTCTCGTATTCGATATATTTCTGAGCCAGATAAGGGGATCTATGATGCATATAACAAGGGCTGGAAAATAGCCTTGGGTCAGTGGGTTTTATATCTTGGAAGTGATGATGAATTGACGTTTAAGGGGGTAGAAATGTTAATAGATAGTTCTGGAGATGCTGACATAGTTTATGGCAATACGTTATTTCGTAAAGCGGGTATTTCCCAACTTAAATTGCAGGTTTCATCAAAACCTAAAATGGGTGGTTTTTGTTGTCATCAGTCATTGATAATGAAGCGTGAGTTAATATCAAAATTAGGTGGTTTTGACATGCAATACAAAATATTAGCGGATAAAGATCTTATGTGTCGTGTAATGAAAAATCATTGTAAGATACAACAGATAAATGCAATTATTTCAATATTTAGTTTAGGGGGAGCTAGTTCGCCAAGTATGAAAAGATATCGAGAAAGTTTTAGTATAAATAAAAAATATATGCCGATACTTTTGGCTTTATATGATTTGTTCATGAATGTATCGAAGAATACTTGTCGCATGATGTTAGATAAAATGAATCTATTAAAATGAGGATATATAGGTATAAATTCAATTTTGATGTATTTTTTTATTTTCCAGTAATAATCTCATGATTTTTTATGCTCAATTTCATTAATGACAAGATCGTGTTTGACTACTTTCACTGTCAGCAGTGCGGAGCGTGTGAGGCTGTGTGTCCGAAAGGTGCGATAACATTTCGTATGCGTGATGATGCAACGCATGACGTGATGGTAGATGGTAATAAGTGCATACGTTGTCAACGATGCGTGAAAATCTGTCCGGCAAACAAGGAAGAGGATTACAAGGACTATTTTAAGGGCTTCGATAAGAGACTTTTTTTTCTTGGATATAATGCTGATGACGAGATTCGACGCGAAAGTTCGTCGGGGGGTGTTTGTAAGACTATAATCATTGAAAGTTTAAAACGGAAGTTAGCTGATGGCGTTTATACGTTACATCGTACAGGGAAATTTCCCTTTGCAGAGGGCGAGTTCTTTACCCAAGAAAACATTCCTGATTACGACGACATCCCGAATTCGGTTTATCACACGCTTTTAGTGTGTCGCAATATTAACAAGGTAGAGCGATGTCGCAGGCTGATTGTAGTCGGTACGAGTTGCCAGCTTCGTGCGATGAGCGCTGCATTGAAAGGAAAAGCAGATGAGATGATTCGTATCTGCATTTTTTGCAAGCAACAGAAGACACTTGACTCAACACGCTTCCTTGCAAAAATGATGGGAACGAAAGTGTATGGAAACAATGAATTTTTTGTCCGTTATCGTGGATGGGGGTGGCCGGGAATTGTTCGGGTGAACGAATCTGAGCTGCCCTGGAATAGGGCAGCTCAGATTCCGTTTGGCCGTAGATTGTGGACGGTTTCGGGTTGCAACGTTTGTGGCGATCCGTTTGGGATTAATGCCAATGCAGACATATCACTTATGGATCCGTGGAATATATCCCAGTCCAATGACCGCGGCGAAACCCTTATAATCGTTCACACCGAGCGAGGCATGGAATTGCTCAGGCAGATGGCGGAAATCCGACTTGAAACTAAAACGTTTGAGGACGTAAAGTTGGCTCTCGATTTGAAAGACATTTGGCGTAAGCAACAGCTCGTCCCGTTCTTTCGCGGTGAAGAATGCAATGCGCTTGTCCGCAAGGCCGGTATGGCAGAAGAGCGACAACGTAAGTTCCTTCGTTTTGTTGTCGAAACATTGCCTCGGATGCCGGTTTTGTTTTACAGAACGTTGTGCAAACTTCCAGATCAAAGAAATCAAATACTGAAATAATCATATGGACATTAAAGTTATAACACGTCATGCTCCATCAAACTACGGTTCGCTTCTCCAAGCTATTGCTACACAAACTATACTTAAGCGGTTGGGTTGCCAGTGTGAGATAATAGACTATGTGCGCAATGACGAACGTGGATTGCATGGAGTGTTGACTGCTCTTGACCGCAAGGAGGAATGGCGTGGCAATCTGTTGAAAAAGGTTGCCTATGTGGCTATGCGCTATCCTGAAGAAAAGTTGGCCGAAATAAAGTTTGAACGTATGCGTCGCCGATATCTTGACATGACGCCTCGTTGTCGTACTCATGCTGACTTGTCGCAGTTGGAAGCTGACGTATTTATGACAGGGAGTGACCAAGTGTGGGGACCGACGCAGAATGGATGCTATGATGACGCTTATTTCCTGGCTTTTGTTAAAGAAAAGCCTCAGATAGCGTATGCTGCCAGTTTTGGGCGCACTGAGTTTACGACAGAAGTTGTTGATAGTTATAAAAGGTTGCTTTCTCGTTATAACGCAATATCTGTTCGAGAGGACGCAGCAGTCCGGTTGCTTGCTGATTGGCACACAAAGTGTGCAGGGCAGGTGCTTGATCCAACGTTAATGCTTACGGGTGAGGAATGGAGTAAATATATTGCCAAGAGGATACGTCGTAAATATGTATTGGTTTATCAAATCCACAACGATTCCAAGCTGGGTGAATATGCTTTGCGTTTTGCTCGTCATGTGGGGTTGCCATTGTTGCGTGTCTCGCCCTACTTTCACCAGATCTCACGTGAAGGCAAACTGAAGTGGTTGCCTTGTATGTCGGATTTTCTCACGTACATAAGAGACTGTACATATCTGGTTACCGATTCTTTCCACGGCACGGCGTTTGCTCTTAACTTCAATCGTCAGTTTATAGAAATTCTGCCGAACAATAGGACTGGAAGTCGTAACCAAAGCATCTTGCAACTTACTGGATTGCAAGATCGAATAGTGACCGATTATAGTGATTCCTCATTTTGTAAAAGATTGATTGATTACAATCGGGTTAATACTATTCTGGATTCAGAGAGGCAAAAGTCATTAACGATTTTGAAAAGTTTATTAGCCTTGGATGATAATTCTTATTCTAAATAAAGAAAAGAATGAGAAAAGAGTTTCTTTTTAAAAAAAGTAAGAAGCAATTTTACGGAATTCATCATTGAAACATGGCTTCATTAGCGAAAGTAAATAAGGTATCACATCACCTCCAGGAAATCTTCAATGTTTTGTGGGGTAATGATTGTGAATGTGGCTTCAGGGTATGCTGAGGCAAACGCATCCGGACACTTCGTTTTTGCCTTTTTTTCATTCCATTTGAATTCAAAAGCATGTAGTTTGCTGTTTTCTTCTTCTATATAGTCTATTTCTTTTTGCTGTTTGGTGCGCCAAAAACCGATTGAAGCAAAGCTGCTGTTGTATGCGTTTTGTTTCAATCGTTCAGCTATGATGAAATTTTCCCAAAGTTCTCCGACATCATTACGGTTCTCTATTTGAGCAAAATTCCCGATAACAGCATTACGTATGCCGGTATCCCAAAAATATATTTTACGACTGGATTTCAATTCGTTGCGCATGTTGCGTGAGAAACTGCCAAGACGGAAAATGATGTATGCTCTTTCTAGAATATCAACATATCGTTCAACTGTTTTTGAATCAAGTCCGATTAAATTGCCCACTTCACTGTAAGATACTTGACATCCTATTTGTAGTGCGAGTGCTCTTAACAACCGCGATAGCTTATCAGGCTTGTTTATGTTTTCAAATGAAAGAATATCTTTATATAGGTAACTGTCAGACAGTTCCTTGAGCAGAATCTTTTCGTCACCTTCGCTTGATACTATTTCTGGGTAATAACCATAAACTAAACGGTGTGGTAACATGCGTAGTTCGTCAAGAAAACTTGTATGTTGCACCATCTCACGAAATGAAAATGGAAACATGCGAAACTCTCTTTTTCTACCAGTTAACGGTTCATTAACTTTCGATGCCAGTTCAAATGAACAGCTTCCGGTCGCTATGACTTGCACGCCTGTCATTTGGTCGGTAATGAGTTTTATGCGTAGCCCGATGTCTGTTATTCGTTGTGCTTCGTCGATTACTATGATTTTGTTATTGCCGATAATCGCGCGTAGGCGCGTTGATGATATATTGCGAAACATCTCTTGCACGTCTGTATCATCGCCGTTAAGCCATAATGTGTCATTGCTGTTGTCTAACATCATTTTAAGTAATGTGGATTTTCCCACTTGGCGTGCGCCCATAATGATTATTGCCTTGTTGCCATGGAGCAAAGGGGCCAATTTTTCTTCAAGTATACGATGTATCATAATAAACTATATGTCTTTGCGAGCAAAGTTAAGGATAAATTCTGCTAAATCCGAAAAAGTTATAACCTTTTTGGAATGTAATCCGAAAAAGTTATAACCTTTTTGGAAAAAACATATTGTATCTGACTAAACTGGTTGCTGACATAGTGGGTTGGCAACATACTATATTAATTATATATTTTCACGATGAAAGTTCTTTTAATTGACGTTTACAATTTTAATAAAGGTGGAGCGGAGACAGTGTGCTTCAATACGGGCCGACTGTTAGAGGAGCATGGCCACAAAGTTATTTATTTTACATTGAAATGGCGGGAAAACAAACCTTCGCCTTATAGTAAATATTTTCCCGAATCGAAGGAAACACGACGAGGCAAGTTACGGCAAGTTAAAAATGTAATAAACTATTTCTATCATTTTGAAGCCGTTAGAAAGATTGAGTGGTTGATAAGAGATGAATGTCCCGATATCGTACATATACACCTGCTGTGGGGACAGATTACTCCATCTATATTCCCAGTGTTACGGAAATACCATATTCCAATACTTTTCACCGTTCATGATTATCGTATTGTTTGTCCGGCTTATACGTTTCGTGACGGTAGCGGACAGATTTGTGAAGCTTGCCAAGGTAAGCATTTTTATAGATGCTTTACACATACGTGTTGTAAGGGTAGCAAGTTGATGAGTGCAGTTATGGCGGCTGAACAGTATTTTCGTAATGCTTTTTTTTCTCCGGAGAAATATATTGATGGCTTTATTTACGTCAGCAATTTTGCTCGAAGTATACAGGAAAAATACATGCCTTCACTGAAAAGCAAGCCTAACATTACATTGTATAATTTTTCCACTTCGATAGTAAATGAGCCAAAGATGATGCCGAAAGAAAAGTATTTTCTGTTTTTTGGGCGTCTTTCATACGAAAAAGGTGTGATAACCTTGCTTAAAGCGTTTAGAGATTTGCCACAATATCATCTAAAAGTAGCAGGCATTGGACCAAAGGAAGATGAGTTGAAAATGTTCGTAAAGGAGAACGATATGCATAACGTGAAATTCCTTGGTTATAAGACTGGCGAGGAATTGATGAATTTGGTAAACAATGCATATTTTGTAGTTGTTCCGTCAGAGTGGTATGAAAATAATCCAATGACAATAATTGAGGCATATTCAGTCGGTACGCCTGTTATCGGAGCATATATTGGCGGAATACCAGAGATTGTTATAGATGGTTATACTGGTTTTCGGTTTAAGAGCGGTAATGCCGATGACCTTCATAATACCCTATTGAAGGCTGTTGCTCTTGATGATAAAGCATACATGAAACTCAGTCGCGGAACTATCAACTTTGCTAACGACAATCTGAGTAAGGAAAGTTATTGGACAAAGTTGATAGCATTTTATGACCAATTTGTTGCAATCACATGACATACAGCTCGTTTTTTATTAATAACGAGTAATTGGAGTAAGAAAGACATGATATGACTATTTATCATGGTATAAAGCGAGTATTCCTTTATGAATCCAATTCTACCAACCATTTCCATACAGGCACAATCTCAATCGTGTGACCCTCTTTTATGAGTGTGTTTTCCTCATTGTAGGTAATGACAAGCATGCGTTTCAGCGGTTTGTAGGCATTCAGCTTGAGGAGAGCCGTAATTTCACGATTACAGGTTTGTGTGTCGGCGATGCTGTAAGACACTTGTATGCCGAGCTGCTCGTCGGGGATGTAGAAATCCACTTCCACACCGTAGTTATAGTAATACAGCCGTTCGCCGTGGTGGTGAAAAAGACTGATGGCAACTAAATTTTCAAGCAACTTGGTTTCCGGCTGGATAAGAAACAGGTTGAGAATGCCGTTATCGTAGAAATAATGCTTGCGAACGGTTTCCCGCAATGGGATGGTGTCCGTAAAATTGGGAATGGAAAAACATAAGAACGCTTCTTCCAGGTAAGAAATGTAAGTGCCGATTGTTGACCGGTTGATTTTAGTACCGTCACCTTGCAGGATGTTTTGAAGGCGTTTCATGGCCATGGGCTGCATGACGGAATCTGCCAGTTTGCGTATGAGGAGCGAGATGCTGCGTTCGTTGCGTATGCTTTTTCTTGTGATAATATCAGAATAAAGGACTTTTTGATAGAGCGACGTCAGCCATAGACGTTTGTCGGCAAAACGAAATGATTCAGACAATCCTCCAAAATAGAAATAGTCGGACAGCAGACGTACGACATCGGCCTTTTGGGGAGATAGTGACCAATGTTCTTTTAGCATGACGCCTTGAAACTGAAGATACTCGGTAAATGTGAAGGGCCAGATTTCACGGATGAGGAATCTTCCTCCGAGTGTTGACGCTATTTCACGGCTGAGCATGTGCGCATTGCTGCCGGTAATGAACACGTTTCGTCCCTCGTCGGCCAGCCTGCGGGCAAAATGCTCCCAACCCTCGATGTTTTGTATCTCATCAAGAAAAATGATGGGTTCGTAGGCAAACAGTTCGCGATAAGCATCGATGACAAGATGCAGGTCTTCCTTACGCATGTCTGTGATGCGTTCATCTTCAAAGTTGATGAAAAGGATTTCGCGGATGTCATGTCCTTGCCGGAGAAGTTGCCGGATGTGTTGGTAGAGCATGTAAGTTTTTCCGGCGCGGCGAAGCCCTACAAAAACATAATTGCCGCCAGGCTCAATGTTTATGTCGCGTTCCTGTAACTGTATGCCGGGAATGAAGCTTTGCTGCCACAGGATGATTTCTTTTAAGATTCTTTTGTCGAGACTCATGATAGAAAAGGTGTTTGGAGGTACAAATATACGAAAAATATAATGGTTGAGTCATGTTTGGTCCAAAATATGATTCCCATAGGAAGCATATAATGGCTTTTTATGCATCCTATAAGGTCTTTTCTCTGATTTAAGAACACATTGTTTTTTTGATTTATATATGCGGAAAATGAAAATCGTAGTAACAGGCACCCGTGGTATACCGAATATCATGGGCGGGGTGGAAACACACTGTGAGGAGCTCTTTCCACGTGTCGTGGAGCGTGGTTTCGATGTGACTGTCGTGAGAAGGAAAAGCTACGTCCGCGACACACTGACAAGTTACAAAGGTGTGAAGCTGCTTGATGTGGAAACCCCCAGGAAAAAATCGTTTGAAGCAATCATTCACACTTTTAGAGCAATCAGAAAGGCGAAACAACTTCATGCTGATGTCGTGCACATTCACGCCATCGGGCCGGCCTTGCTGGTGCCTTTTGCCCGCATGCTGGGGATGAAAGTCGTGTTCACGCACCATGGCCCGGATTATGACCGTGACAAATGGGGGCTTGCAGCCAAGACGATGTTGAAGTTGGGCGAACGTATGGGTGCTACCTTTGCCAATGAAGTGATTGTGATTTCAGAGGTGATAAACAGGTTGTTGATAAAGAAGTATAACCGCCGGGATTGCCATCTGATATATAACGGTGTGCCGAAGCCAGACGTGTGTGATTATCCTGAGTATTTTGAGGAACTTGGCATTGAAAAGGGCCGGTATGTGCTGGGCATGTGCCGCTTTGTGCCGGAAAAGAATCTGCACCATTTGGTGGAGGCCTTTTCCCAGATAGATGCAAAGGGTTGTAAGTTGGTTTTGGCCGGTGATACGGATTTTGAAGACGATTATTCCCGCAGCCTGAAGCGTATGGCCAAGGAGCATGGTGTCGTGTTGACTGGTTTTGTGAAAGGCCGTAAGTTGCATTCTCTTTTGACGAATACCCGTTGTTTTGTCCTGCCGTCTTCCCATGAAGGCCTGCCCATAGCCTTGCTGGAAGCAATGAGTTACCGTTTGCCCGTCATCGTAAGTGATATTCCCGCTAACTTGGAAGTAGGACTGGATAAAGAGGCTTATTTCCCGGTGGGAGATGTGGAGGCGTTAAAAAACAAACTCCAGCAAAACATAGATGCGGATTATCATTCGGTCGACTATGATATGTCGAAATACGATTGGGAAGTGATTGCTGACCAGGTGGCGGCTATATATAGGTCATTATAGAAATCAATGGGTTGGGTATCATAAATGTAAGCAAGTCGCAATTTTCCGGTAATTTCTTCGGCGCAGATGACGCGGATTTATAATTCACAGGCTTCGTCAAGGTTTCGGCATCATGACAGAAACAATCCGCGCTTTCCGCGTCATCGTCGAAAGAATGAATATGGACATTTACTTATTTGAGTGCATAATTCATCAATCAAGAAGGCAAAAGCTTCAGCTTTTATACCCCAATTCATTTCGGAAAGAGCTATTGAATATTATTCGACATAGTTGTATCTTTGCAGAAATAGCACTTATAACAAATTGAAGAATGAACCAACTGACCATAAAAAATTTGGGTCCTGTCAAGGAAGCGACTGTCGAATTGAAGCCGTTTCTTGTGTTGATAGGCGGACAGGGTACAGGTAAAAGCACCATAGTGAAAGTATTGACCATCTGTTTGGATGTACTGTTCTATTTAAGGGTGTTAAAGGGAGACGATCCTCATGTGTTGTTTCGTGAATTTGGCATTGACGAATATTTTAAAGAAGATTCTTACATAAGTTTTCGCTTTGGCGATGTCTCGCTTGAATACAAAGACGGACAGTTCCGATGGACAAGCACTGCATTGTCTGATACGGACGAGGCCTTTAAGATATTCATGCACCTTTTGAATTCCAATACGAAAAAAATACTAAAGTCTTATATTGGAGAATCGGAAATTACCTCTGACGTCATGCAAAAATATGGGAGATTCATCCGTTCGAACAGTCGGATGGCTCTGTATATTCCGGCAGAGCGCAATTTAATTGGTAATCTGTCTCCGGCTTTGGCCAGTGTCTTGACTGCCGGCGTGCCTTTGCAGAAAACGTTGTTGGAATACATGAGTCTGTTTGAAAAGGCGAAACAGGAATTTCAGATATACCCCGTGGAGTTCCTTCATTTAACATTTAAGAAAGGCGGACAGGATGAAGGTGTGGAAGTAGACGGAGAGGCGCATTCGCAACCAATACCATTAAACCATTGTTCTTCAGGCATTCAGTCAGTATTGCCATTGTTGATGGTTGTAGATTATGCCATGAAGTTGAAGTGCTTCAACCACTTTGTGCTCGAAGAGCCTGAGCAGAATTTATTTCCCAAAAACCAGACGGAATTACTTCGCTTTCTTATCTCAAAGACTCATGAAACCGAATTTTCAGCCGAAGGACTGATGATAACCACTCACAGCCCTTATCTGTTGTCTGCGCTTAACATTTCTCTCTTGGCCGGAAAACTGGCAAAAGAAGAAGCCCTGACAACCGAAGTGGAAGCGATTTTGCCAAGAAAATATCATGTTGACCCCGAACAGGTGGCTGCGTACGCCTTGGGTGATGAGGATGTGTATTGTAGGAACATCATCAATGAGAAAACCGGAACCATCGACCAAAACTATTTGGACACGGCTTCCGACGTGCTGGGTGATGAGTTTAATCGGCTATACCGTCTGTATATAAAAAGTATTCGCAAATGACTTCATCGGTTGATCTTCCGGAAGCTGTCAGACAGTTACAGTTGAGGAGAGCTTTCAAAGGACATAGTCCGGGTATTGAAAAGTGCATGGTAATAACCTCTGAAGCTAAGCTTGCGATTGCTGATGATGATGTTCTGAAACATTCGGTAATTGTCCCTTTCGAGACAGAAGACAAGTGTTGCTACATATATAATCCAAAAGAGACGGAGGTGGTGTTGTTGCAAATAGACAATAAATTGATAGCCAATCGTCCGGGTGGTATTGCCGATTGTGCAGTATTTAATACAGTTCTCTTTTGTTTTGTGGAATTCAAGACGAATGCGGAAGGTAATACGGATGAAGCCATAAAAGCCACTTATCGGAAGGCGGCAGAGCAGTTGAAAACAACTTTGCAACTGTTTGTTAACAAGGAAAAGGCTATTGGAATAGATTTTCTCAATACAGTGGAGACGGAATGTCATATCATTGTGAATCAAATATTTCCTCGTAGCAGAACGGCTGAACAAACTTTGCAGTTGGAATTTGCGGGGGAAACTGCCACTCTTCTCAGTTTTGAAGATTTCATAGAGTTTTGAAGATGAATTTGCACGTATGTAAAGGATGAGAACCGGGCTGGGTATCATAAATGTAAGCAAGTCGCAATTTCCCGGCAATTTCTTCGGCGCAGATGACGCAGATGACGCGGATTTATAATTCACAGGCTTCGTCAACAAGGTTTGTCATCATGACAAAAACAATCCGCGTCATCCGCGTCGAAAGAATGAATGCCGCATGGTAAGATCCATGAGCGGTGAGCCACATACGACGGCTGTCAGGGTGTCAGTTCACCATACTCTTTTGCTGCATCGAAACACGGACAAGCCTTGTGCGGGTTCAAGTCCCGGTGTCCCACGATGAGTGCATGCGGATACAGGCGCTTCAGGATGGAAAGCAGGTCGCGCAGGCGTTGCAGCTGCTGGGGCGTGCGTGTGTCGGCGGGTTGTCCTTGTGGGTCGAGTCCGCCTTCGTAGCAGATGCCGATGGAGCAGCGGTTGAAACCTTTTGCGTGTGCACCGACTTCGCCCAGCAGGCGCGGATGGTGGAGCGTGCCGTCGCGACGGATGTAGAAGTGGTAGCCTGTCGTGCGGAAGCCGCGGGCACGGTGGTCGCTTTCCAGCTGTCGGGCTGTGTAGGCTTGGTTGCAACGGGTGGCCGAACAGTGTATGACCAGGAAGCGTATGCTGTCTACGGGATGGCGCAGCAACTGCTGTTCGCATTCCAAAAAAGGATGAAAGCTGTTGACGAAATTCCCCGGCAGGCATGCCGCCGGGGAAGAGAGGTTCAATTCGGGTGTTTTCATAGGCTGATGCAGGATTGGATGCCCAAAGCTCCAAGTAGAGCGGTCACGGCGGCAGCCACGACTTTCAGGACAATGTTCCATACGTTTCGTTTTTGTTCAGCTGGTTTAGACATAGGCTTTTATTTTAATTGATAATTGATAATTGAAAATTGACAATTAATCCATGCGGCATTGGGCTTGGAAATAAGCAATTGATAATTGAAAATTGACAATGGACAGAGCAATGGATAATTGAAAATTGACAATTACGTTGCCGCATGGTTAATTGTCAATTATCAATTATCCATTGTCAATTGCTTAAAGTTCTCCGTCGTCTTCACCATCACCTCCGGAAGGCGGAGTCGGGGGCTCTTCCTCTTCGTTTCCTTCGATGGCCGTACCGTCGAAGTTGACTCGGGTAAGGGTCGTCTTCTCGCCAAGGAGAGAATAGCGTCTTGTGCCGTTGACGATGGTGAATGCCGGTGTGAATCCCGGGACGACACGGGTAATCATTTTGGCTTTCACTTCTTCGGGAGTGTTGACTCCCTTGGAGGTGACAAACTTGTTGCAGAGAGTGCCAAATCCCAGGAGTTCGATTTTGTATCCTTTCTGGAGGTTCTGGCTGACGTAGAACTGGTAACGGTCGAGGACGTTGAGCACATCGCCCTTTGTAAGTGACGACTCTTCGGCAATCTGTTTGGCCGCGTCGTCGGTGGTGAGCGTGCCGTAGTAGTAGGGCATCGGTTTGTAGACCTCCTGCAACGGGTCGCTCTTGGGGACTCTGAACTTGCGAACGAAGTAGGCTTGTGGCATGGTTCTGTAGTTTTTTAGTGAGATAATTGGGTTTAGTGAATGGAAAGACCGTGATGTGGCCGGCATCTTGCAGTCTTTCGGGTCACGATGCAAAGGTAAGTCCGGTCGGAGGTGCGGGTGATGCCCGGTGATGCTTCCCGGTACTTTCATGTGAAAATCAATGTCATCGGGGAGAGTATGCCGGCATACGGCTGTCACAGGCTCACCGGTCGTCCTTGGCCGATGTCCGTGATGGTCGTTGTCTGACTATCGCGATTCACTCTCCCTCATCTTCGCGATCATGAGCACCTGACTATCGCGATAGTGACACAGAGTGAATCGCGATAGTCAGACCAGGACCAAGGGGAGGCTCCGAAATTACGGTTCACCCAAGTGTGCTTTGAGGATGTCAAACTGCCGGGGCGTGAAATGCCGTTGCCGCTTCTGATAGCCGGTGTTGTATAATTCTTTCAGGAGGAGCGGACAGTTTATCATCCATCTGCGTAAATGATTGGTCGCTTGGTGTGCTTCCAGGTGCGGAAAATAGAGCAAAGCAACATTTGATTTTGTTAATAGATGTTTCATTGTTGATAATCAGTATATTCCGCTGAAGGATGAAGGATACTGAAGGATTTCTAAGAAAAAGTTCTGAAAATGCAAAAAACAGGGCTTGTCTTTAAAGGGAAGCACCTTTTTTTGCATTTTGGAAAAGTTTGCAAAATATCCTTCATATCCTTCATTCCTTCAGCAATAGTTAATGAATGTGAAATGATATTGTCGTGAAAAATTATCAATCTTCCTCCTGCGGTTCGGGCAGGATACTTCCGATTTCGTTGGCCGTGCGTTCGACAAGGTGCCAGAAATTTCCATGTGCGGTGTGGATGCTCCGGTAGCCAAGTTCCCTTAAGGCCCGCCCCACTTGGGCTGTGTTGAGCCGGATGTGAGGACTGAAGCGGCTGACGATGTCGCTTGCCGTGAGGTAGCGTCCCCGTTCCGTGGGCAACGGCTTGCGGTAGTGGGTGAGGATGAGTTCCCGGGCCGAATTGGGCGTTTCGAAGCGTCGGTTCCGGCGGTTGATGATGTCGATTTCCTTGTCGTCAAACCAGTAGCGGAACTTGTTCCGGAGCAAAGCATGGGCCTGCGCGTAGATGCCTTCATAGGGCAGCTGCGTGCTCCAGGGGTTTTCGATGTGCTCGATTTCTGCCACCACCCAACGCCGTGTGCCGGTGTCGTCGTTGAGAAACTGGAGGTTGTTGCCTGTCGCGCAAAATGAGGCCACGTGAGGCAAACGCATTTTGTTCCGTCCGTATGCCGGTCGCTCGTTGATGTGAAGCGTCGTGGTCATGGCTTTCAGCTGGTTCAGTTCGCTGCGTTGCATCGAGTCGATTTCCTCAAAGTTGATGATCAGGTTTTCCGTCATGGAAAACAAGTCATCCTTGTTGAGTCGTTGGCTGTTGGTCTTTGAGACGTAGTATTGCCGCAGGCAGGGAGGCAGAATGTTGGTCATGAACGAACTTTTATAGCATCCTTGCCGGCCGATGAAGACGAGAATGATGTGGTTGACCACCTTTTCGGAGAGTGCGCTGGCCACGAGACCGACAAGCCAACGCCGGAAGTAGCCGGCAAATTCGTCGGGCGTGAAATTGTGGCAATGCACCAGGGCGGCCATTTGGCCGATGTAATCGGTCGTCCCGTCCCAAGGTTCCAGTCCGTCGAGGTAGGCTTTCATCGGGTGGTATTCCTCCACGAAGTCGCTGCAAAGGAGCGTCCGTATATGATTCAAGTCGGTGTTCATGCCACTGCGCTGCATCTCGCACCAGAGGGAGTTTTCCACCAGGTCGGTCATGCGCGTCCACGGCTGTCCGCTCTCTTTCGGACGATATTCAAGTTGGTAAATAAGTTTGTTCATGCGCAGTTCCAGTCGCTCGTTGATGAATGTTTCAATGGCCTCAAGGGGCACTTTGCGCTGTTGACGGTCTTGCCGACGGAGGTAGTGTGACAGGCGTTCGCTGCCATGCTCGTCTGTGCATGCATAGCAGCTTCGGACAATGTTGGCCACGGAGTGGGTGTCAGCCTCGTAGTCGGCAAATGTGTCGAGTGCCCACTGTCCGGCATCTTCCTGCGCGACGCCGAAACGGTTCATCCAGTAGAGACAACGGCAGATGTAGGCGTTGTGTTGGTGAGGAGCGTAGGTGATGCCTGCCTCTTCGACCAGTCTGCGCACGGTGGAAGCGGCGGTACGTGCTTTCGTGGGACGTTTGTTTTTCTGCCCGGGTGTCGCCGTCACCTCATCCGACAGTGTGAAGACTGTTGCTTCCGGGCGGAAAATGACTTCCGGGTCATGGCAGATGACCGACATGCGGGTGGCATTCTTGCATTTTTCGTCGATGGGACATTGCGTGAGCCTTGCATAATAGTCGTTTACAAGTGACCATGCTTGTGTAAAACTTTTACGGTTCTTGACATCCTTGACACGTGCGATGACACGCACTCCCCGGCCTGAGAGCGTCACGTAGCTCAGGAATGTGTGTGGGTCGTTTTTGACCGCCTGGCTGATGAGTGGCACCTGTTCCTGCAAAATGCCGTCAATGTCGACCATGATGAAGCCTGAGTAACCTTGTATGTGTTTGCTCGAGCGTCCGCCTTCCAGGCTGACCGAGGGGACGAAAGCCGGTTGGTTTCCTTTCAGGTTGTCCTTTTGCAGCTTCAGCCGCTGAAGTAACGCGCGGTTGTCATTGGTGGCCGGCAGTGTGTCCTGGAGGTGCAAACTTTCCCGATACGCACGGGTGACAGTGCTGTGTGATTGACTACGGATTTCTTCGACGATGGTTTGCCACTCGGTGGAAACCGGTTGTGTGTCATGGAGCGTTTTAAAACGCGTTGGTTGAAATTTTAGGTTCATATAGTTTGTTGTTTATAGAGAACTCTCTCTAATTTGTATTTGCAAAAATAAGGTATTCTTTTAGCTGGACTTCCCTACATGTAGGGAAGGTGTCGGGTGGCTATTTAGCATAAATTAACCAAATGTTTTGGAAATTGTTTTGAAAACGCATACATCAAGCGGGAAAAAACTTTTTGTAGAAAGTCAAAACAGTTTCTTAATAAAATAGTGTTATTAAACAGATTCTTTAATTATTAAATTTAATTTTATGAGTTACATTAAATCTCGGAATTTCGTAGGTACGATGTTGGAAGTGTTACTGAAGGCTCAAGGGATGACTTCAACTGAATTTTGCAAGGAGTTTCATGTGAGTCCCAAGACGATGGTAGGAATAAAAAAAATGAGGCTACCGTCAAGATAGAAGTGCAACACCATCCCCCTCTTCCTCCGTCCTTGGA
>ERZ827088.1170-NODE-1170-length-33989-cov-4.291183_pt1 | contig 33989 bp, 26 predicted proteins | sample MGYA00519922_ERZ827088 | MGnify/ENA primary metagenome ERZ827088 (study PRJEB31778, sample SAMEA3449254) | human gut metagenome | biome: human gut; feature: human-associated habitat; material: faeces | place: United Kingdom | collected 2010/2012 ...
TGGATATCCCGGTTCGTACTCTGGAGTGCTGCTCCGGTGACCTGGCTGACCTGAAGGTGAAGTCTGTAGACGTAGAAGCATGGTCTCCGCGTCAGAAGAAGTACTTCGAGGTAGGAAGCTGCTCCAACCTGGGCGACGCACAGGCACGCCGTCTGAAAATCCGTATCAACGGGGAAAAGGGGAAGTATTTCGCGCATACATTAAATAATACCGTAGTTGCTCCGCCGCGTATGCTGATCGCATTCCTGGAGAATAACCTGCAGGCAGACGGAAGCGTTCGTATTCCGGAGGCACTGCAGCCGTACATGGGCGGTATGAAAGAGATTCGATAAAAAAGATTCCAGATAAAAGATATCCACATACTCACCGGGTTTTCCACAAAAGTGGATAACCCGGTGGAATTGTGGATAACGGATCCCGAAGGAGGTGATTACAGTGCATGAATATCTGAGAGCCATCGGATTCAGCCGAATCCAGACCAAAGAAGAATTGAATTACCTGTTGAAAATGACAGAGGAAAGCTACCAGAGTGAGCGGACTTCCGGTGAGTATGGAGGACGCGATTTCTCAGAGCGGCGGAAGGAATTCGCACCGGGCATGGGCATCATGCTGCGGGGGGAGTACAATGACCGCGAAGAATATCAGAGCGAATATTATTTTCCCTATTTTCAGGGAAGACAGGAGAAATTCTACGACAATATTACCATCGAGCGCCATGCGGAGAAAGAATCCTACGCGGGCGTCATCGACGATCTGGCCATGGGCGTCACGATCATTTTCTATGTACAAAATGTGGCGGATTATTTGAGTGAACGGCGGCGGAGCCATTTCTCATCCTGCACTGTCACACTGAAATTCGCAGGATTGTCCACAGAAGGCAAGATTCTTCTGCCGGTGGCCCAGAGCCTGACGCCGGAGGAGAACACGAAGGCAATTCTGCAGCGGACGAAGCTTATCAAAGCCGCCCGTGAGGGGGATGAGGAGGCCATCGAGAACCTGACCATTGAGGACATGGACACCTATTCCATGATTTCCCGGCGGATTGCCCATGAGGATGTGTTCTCAATTGTATCCACGTATTTCATGCCGTACGGCGTGGAGTGCGACCATTATAATGTGCTGGGAGAAATTCTCGACTGCAATCTGGTGCAGAACAGCCTGACGAAGGAATGGGTCTATGTTCTGACGCTGGAAAGCCACGATTTGATCTTCGAGGTCTGCATCAACAAGGAGGACCTGCTGGGCGAGCCGGAAGTAGGACGCCGTTTCAAGGGCGTGGTCTGGATGCAGGGAGAGGTTATTTACCATAATTAAAAGTCTGTTATAAAACAGGCTTTTAACACAATACGAAAAGATGGTTTAAAAGTTCTATAGATTCTGTAATATATTTATCTTTATGATAGATCAGATTGAAGGTACGATCCCATACGCTTGTCGGATGACGAAGAATATGGATAGTACCTTCTTTTTTTCATAATTATATAGGATAAAAACGGTTTGTGCATGAAATTTCAGCACCTGAAAGAAATACGTGAAATTAATCTCAAAAATATGTGAAATAATTGACTAAGTTTCAGAAATAACGTATTATGTCAATAACACGCGTGGAACTATATGATAAATTCGTTAGAATGACGAATGGCAAGAAGGTAAAGACAAAAGAAAGTGGGAAAATGTATGAATATTATAACAAATATCTGGACAGTGTTCTTCAATAATGTCCTATCGCAGCCGGCCATCTTTATCGGCCTGATAGTTGTGCTGGGCTACATACTTCTGAAAAGAAAATGGTATGAAATCGGTGCGGGCTTCATCCGTACTGTAGTCGGATACATGATGCTTCAGTCTGGAGCCGGCCTGTTAAAAGGAACGGTAGATCCATTGCTGAACGGTATTCAGCAGAAATGGCAGATCAGTGCGGTAGTTATTGACCCGAACTTCGGTCTGACCGCGGCAAACAGTGCATTGGAGAGTATCGGTGTGACAACCTCTTTTGCAATGGTTACGCTGTTGGTTGCGTTTGTATGGAATATCATTCTGGTATTCTTCCGTAAGGTTACCAAGGTTCGTACCCTGTTTACCACAGGTCATATCATGGTAAAACAGTCTACGGTAGCGACCTGGATTATCTTTTTCCTTCTTCCAAACTTCCGGAATATGACAGGAATTATTCTGGTTGGTTTGCTTTGTGGAACCTACTGGTCCGTATTCTCAAACCTGACCGTAGAAGCAACACAGGAACTGACAGACGGAGCAGGTTTTGCCATTGGTCATCAGCAGATGCTGGGCGTATGGTTCGCATATCGCTTTGGCGGCATCTTCAAGAGCAAGAAAAAAGATGGAGAAAAGAAAGAGTTGAAGCTGGGCGGCGCAATGAAGGTGCTGGACGACTATGTAGTATCTACAACTCTGATTATGCTTCTGTTCTTCGGTTTCATTATGGTAATTCTTGGACAGGATTTACTTCGTGAGATTGATACAGCCAATTTTGGAAAGAATCTGGCATTCCCGGTATATATTTTCCAGCGCTGCGCATCCTTTGCAGTGGCTCTGGTTATCCTGAAAACAGGTATCCGTATGTTTGTAGGTGAGATGGTAGAGTCTTTCGACGGAATCTCCGGTTCTGTACTGAAGGGATCCCTTCCCGCAGTAGACTGTGCGGCTACCTATTCCTTCGGTGATTCCAATGCTGAGACACTGGGATTCCTGTTTGGTGCGGTAGGACAGTTAATCGCAATTGCGGGACTTCTGATTTTTAAATCCCCGCTGATGATTATTCCGGGCTTCGTACCGTTGTTCTATGATAATGCAACCATCGGCCTTTATGCCAATATGAAGGGCGGTTTCCGGGCTCTGATGGCATGTTGTATCGGTTCCGGTCTTTTACAGGTTCTTGGCAGCGCCGTGGCAATCGGACTTTTCCAGATGGGCTCTTTTGGCGGCTACGTAGGCAATCTGGACTGGGCAACACTGTGGCCGCTGATGGGTTATATTATGAAGTATCTGGCAGTACCGGGCGTGATTGTCTGTATCGTGGGAATGCTTGCTATCCCGCAGCTGCAGTATCGCCGCAATAAGGAAAACTACTTTAATGTAGGAGAAGAATAAAGACATAGATGTAAGGAGGCCCAAAATGCTGAAAGTATTAGTTGCATGTGGATGTGGTATGGGAAGCTCACAGTTACTGAAAATGAATTGCGCAAATGTATTAAAAAAGCTGGGAATTGAAAATACTGTTCATCATACCAGCATTGACGAAGCGAAATCTACCGCCCATGACTATGATCTGATTGTGGTAGGCGAGAATTTTGTAGACAGCTTTAAGCTGAAAGAAGGTTCTAAAACTAAAATCATCGGTCTGAAGAATCTGATGAATAAAAAAGAGCTGGAAGAAAAGCTGAGAGAGGGCGGATTCGCTAACTAAAAAGAACAGGGGGCTTTGGAAATGAAACAGTATGGGGATGAGGAATTATCTGTCATTGCCGAGATAGCCAGAATGTATTATGTGGAAGGAATGTCACAGATTGATATTGCGAACATGCTCTTCTTTTCCAAAGCCAAGGTCTCCCGCGCTCTTCGTATCGCGCGGGAAGAGAATATAGTAGAATTTCATATTAATTATCCATTAAAACGTTCTATGAAGCTGGAGACGGAGCTGAAACGGAAATTTGGTTTGCAGGATGCCCGGGTAGTGGTGGATCTCTATGGAAATGAGAGTACGGATATTTCCATTAAACGAATCGGGGAAATGGCTGCGGGCTATCTGGACGAGACGCTGAAGGATGGTGACATCGTAGGCCTGTCCTGGGGCAAGACCATGTATCAGACCATAAAGAATATCACGCCCTCTGAGCCGAAGAAAATCCAGGTGGTACAGGTCGTGGGAAATTCCACAGACAATTATAATCTGGATATCGATGTGACAAGCCTGGTTCAGAAGATGGCTAAGATTTATCAGGGAACGGCCCATTTTCTATATGCACCCATGTATATCAACAGCGATATTGTAAGAAAAGAACTGCTAAAGGAAAGTGTCATCCGACGGGTAATAGAAATCATCCGACGTTCAGATTATGTGGTAACGGGCATTGCGGATGTCTCCACGGAACGAAAAAAGAATACCTGGGCAGGCTATCTGACAGAAGAAAAAATGCAGGACTTGGTAAAAAATGGTGCTGTAGGGTATCTTTGCGGCTATTTTCTGGATAAAAACGGAAAAAAACTTTCAGATCCGATCAATGATAAGATTATTGGAATCTCTTTTGAAGAATTAAAAAAAGTTCCGCATGTTATAGCAGTTGCGGGCGGCATTGATAAAACACAGGCAATTCTGGCGGCGTTGAAAGGAAAACTGATAAATTGTCTGATTACAGACAGCAGGATAGCTGAAAAACTTCTGGACATGTAAAGGAAGGAAGTGTTCAGGGAGGAGTAAGAAAAAATATGGCAGAACAGATTTTGTACAGCTTTTGTGAAAGTCTTGTGAGACGGCAGGCAGAAGCGGAGCGGGTCATGCTGGAGGAGTTCCGGAAGGGCACTTATACCATAGAAAAGCCATTTGTAAAAATAAACCCATATCTGATTAACCCACTGGCAGCGGTCGTAATGTTTATGACAGAGGAAGAGACAGCAGTGACCGTAACAGTATACGGGAAAGAAGCGCGGGGAAATATTGTGCATACATTTCCGCCGGCAAAGGAGCATATACTTCCGGTTCTGGGGCTCTATGCAGACTTTGAAAATAAAGTAGAACTGCGTGCCTACGAAAAAGACGCGCATGAAATTCGAATTCAAACAGAAAAATTAAGCGGCGATGAGCCACGGCTGATTCATATGAAAACAGAACCGGAGTACACTTCCGGAGATCTTATTTTTGTAACGCCGTCATTAAATGCGCTTGCGACCGGTTTTGACTATCGGGGAGACATCCGGTGGCATCTGACAGCTCCGGTAGTTTTTGATTTGAAGCGCCTGAAAAATGGGAATTTCCTCATCGGTACAGAGCGTGTGCTGAAGATGCCTTATTATATGTCCGGATTGTATGAAATGACCATGGCAGGCAAAATTATAAAAGAATACAGCATCCCGGGCGGATATCATCACGATCAATGGGAAATGGAGGATGGCAATCTTCTGATTTTGACAGAATCTCCCACCTATGAAACTGTCGAGGATGAAATAGTTCTTATTGACAGAAAAACAGGAGCAATTTTGAAAAAATGGGATCTGAAGGATTGCCTGACTCCGGGAGACGGCCCGTCAGGCGGCTACACGGATAAGGACTGGTTCCACAATAACGCATTGTGGTATGACAAAAACACGAATTCTATCACCTTGTCCGGCCGGCACACGGACAGTATTATCAACATTGATTATGAGACGGGCGAGTTGAACTGGATTTTAGGCGATCCGGAGACCTGGCCGGAAGAAAAGCTGAAATATTTTTTTAAGCCCGTTGGTGAGGGGGATTTCGACTGGCCATATGAGCAGCATGCCTGCCTTGTGACGCCGAACGGTGACATCATGTGTTTTGACAACGGTCATTACCGCTCCAAGATTCGGGAGAAGTTTCTGTTGAATAAAGATAACTTTTCCAGAGGCGTTCTTTATCGTATCAACCGCGAAGACATGACCATTGAGCAGCGTTGGCAGTACGGCAAGGAACTGGGCGAGGAATTTTTCTCTTCTTATATTGGAAATGTGGAGTTTTATAATGAAGGACATTATCTGGTACATTCCGGTGGAATTCAGTATTACGGTGAACATGCTTCTGAAAAGCCGGCGGCGCTGATGCAGGGAGATCCCAACGTCCGGGCGGAGAGTATTACCGTAGAAGTTCTGGATAACAAGGTCATTATGGAACTGAAGATAGAAGGCAATTTTTACCGCGCGGAAAAGCTTTCGTTATACCATGATCAGGAGAATCTTCCTCTTGGCGAAGGAGAGCGAGTGGGTGAGATGGGTGTGACTCCCGAGTTCGACACCCTGATTCCCATGGAACCAAGCGGAGAGCTGCTTCCTTATCGGTATGAGGCGAGCTTTACCGAGGAAGAGGACAGGTTTACCTTCAAGGCTATTTTCGAAGGCGGCCAGCTGGTGATGCTGATGCTGGAGAAGCCGAACAGTGATGAACAGCACGGATATTTTATTTCCACCTCTAAAAATAAGTTTACAGCTTTGTGTTGCGGAACATTTATTGAGAAGGATCCAAGAAATATAACACTCAGTGTAAATAAGGCGGGCCTGCATGGTGATTTTGATGTTCGGGTAATTGTAGACGATCAGAAATTTGAAACCGGAATTCAGATTCATTGTCCGTAGAGAATGGGAAGGCGAAAAGTATGAAAACGTATGATTTGATTATTGTAGGAAGTGGTCCGGCAGGCATGACAGCATCTATTTACGCAGCAAGAGCAAATTTGTCTGTACTGATGCTGGATAAGCTGGCGCCCGGAGGACAGATTGTAAACACCAATGAGATTCAGAACTACACAGGAATGGGTACAATCAATGGTGCGGAACTGGCGATTCAAATGTATCAGCATACGCAGGAATTGAATGTGGAGTTTGATTATCGGACCGTGGAAGAAGTGAAGGAAGAGAACGGCCTGAAACTGGTATGCTGTAAAGAGGACGGTGCTGTTTATGCGGCTCGCGCGGTGATTCTGGCTACCGGAACCAGACCCAGAACTTTGGGCGTAGAAAATGAGAAAAAATATGCAGGCAATGGAATCAGCTGGTGTGCCATTTGCGACGGAGCTGCCTGCAGGGGACAGGATGTAGTAGTGATAGGCGGCGGAAATTCAGCTGTGGAGGAATCTATTTATCTGGCGGAAATCGTAAAGTCACTGACTATTGTAACCATGTTTGATCTGACAGCAGATCCAATGGCCTGTGACAAATTAAGAGCCATGGATCATGTGACGATTTATCCTTATCAGGATGTGCTTGAGTTTTATGGGGATAAGAAGCTTCAGGGAATTCATTTCAAGTCAACGAAGGATGATGGAACGGAGCGGCGTCTGGATTGTGATAAGGTATTTGAATATATCGGTCTGACGCCGACTACCGAATGTTTTCAGTCGTTGGGTGTACTGAATAAGATGGGATATGTGGAGGTTGACGAACACATGGCAACAAAGCTTCCGGGAGTTTTCGGAGCTGGCGATTGTATAACCAAAAACCTGCGTCAGGTAATTACGGCCTGCGCCGACGGAGCCATCGCAGCCCAGAGCGCAGCGCATTATATTCAGAGTACATTCAAGAGATAAGCGAGGAGGAAAAATATGTTAAAAGAAGTAACCGAAAAAGAATTTCGAGAGCTGGTAAACCAGGGGCTTGTCCTGGCAGATTTTTTCTCCAGTACCTGTGGTCCCTGTAAAATGCTTTCCTTTGTGTTGGCAGATGTGGACAAGACTTGTGGGGATAAGGCTACGATTCTGAAAGTGGATTTCGACAAGAATAAAGAGCTGGTAGAGGAGTATGAGGTATCCGGCTATCCGACTCTGATTCTTATGAAGGATGGAAAAGAACTCAAGCGTCTTTCCGGTCTGCAGCAAAAGCCTTTGATTGTGAAAATGTTGGAAGAGCAGATGTGAAAAATTAGATAAGAAGAAGTAAACGGCAGGGAAAATTCTCTGCCGTTTTTTTGCGAGTGTTCCATTATAAATGCAGTATATCAAAGCTTTGGACTATCTGCTATAATAGATAACGAAATGATACCGAATTTTCCAGGCCTTCTAACAGGAGAGTACATTGTGGAAATCAGAAACAGAATGTTGAAAGATAGATTCTGTTTAACAGAAAATGGGGATAAATGGTATGTATTCAGAATGTGTAAATCAGATAAGAAAAGGAAATGAATATGTCTCATATCATAGAAATCAGCAGTTTTGACGCGCCGGAGCTGGATATCTACGCGCGTACCAGCGAAAATCAGTTAGTCAACCGGGCAAACCCGGCAGAAGCCATATTTATCGCGGAAAGCCCCAGAGTCATCGAACGGGCGCTGGATGCAGGGTATGAGCCGGTGTCCTGCCTGGTGGAAAAACGGCAGCTTGCGGGAGAAGCAAGGACGGTTCTGGAGCGGTTGGGAAATATTCCTGTATACACGGCGGAAATGGAGGTTCTGGCGCAGCTTACAGGCTTTAAGCTGACCAGGGGAATGCTCTGTGCCATGTACCGGAAAGCCCTTCCGTCTGTGCGGGAGGTGTGCGGGAACGCCCGGCGTATTGCCATTCTGGAAAATGTGGTAAATCCTACGAATGTGGGCGCTATTTTCCGTTCCGCGGCTGCCCTTCATATGGATGCGGTGCTTCTGACCTTCGATTGCAGCAATCCCCTTTACCGCCGGGCGGTCCGGGTCAGTATGGGAACGGTATTTCAGATTCCCTGGACCTTTTTCGACAAAGAGGACTGGCCGGAAAAAGGAATCGGACTGTTGCGGGAGCTTGGCTTTAAAACTGCAGCTCTGGCTTTGAAGGACGATTCGGTCAGTATTGATGATCCGGATCTGATGAGTGAGGAAAAGCTGGCACTGATTCTGGGAACCGAGGGGGACGGCCTGGCTGCTTCTACCATTGCGGACTGCGATTATACGGTAAAAATTCCTATGTCCCACGGGGTAGATTCCCTGAATGTGGCGGCGGCCAGCGCGGTGGCGTTCTGGCAGGTGGGACAGAAAAACAGATAAAAATCGAACATCCGTTCTTGAAAATAAGATGCGGCTGTTTTATAATAAGGACAAGAATAATAAGCATAATAAGAAAATCGACACCGGAAGCGGTTGGAGGTGTTTGGAAAAATGGGAAAAGAACATTGCTATGTGGCGATTGATTTAAAATCCTTCTATGCCTCTGTGGAATGTCGGGAACGGGGACTGGATCCGCTGACGACGAATCTGGTGGTGGCAGATCCGGAGCGGACGGAAAAAACCATCTGTCTGGCAGTGACGCCTGCGCTGAAGGCATACGGGATCTCTGGACGGGCCAGGCTTTTCGAGGTAGTAGAGAGAGTACGTGCGGTCAATGCGGAACGGCTTCGGCGGGCGCCGGGAGGAAGGTTTGCAGGCTCATCCTCCGATGCGGCAGAGCTGGCGGCACATCCGGAATACGCGCTGGATTACATTGTAGCGACGCCCCGTATGGCGTATTATCTGGAATACAGCTCGCAAATATATGAGATATATCTGAACTATATTGCGCCGGAGGATATGCATGTCTATTCCATCGACGAGGTATTCATGGATGTGAGCACCTATCTGCATACCTACCGGAAGACGCCCCGGGAGCTGGCCACAGAGATGATTCGTTCCGTTTACCGGGAGACAGGTATTACAGCTACAGCCGGGATCGGAACGAATCTGTATCTGTGCAAGATAGCCATGGATATCCTGGCCAAGCATGCCAGACCGGATGCAGACGGAATCCGGATTGCGGAGCTGGATGAGATGTCCTATCGGCAGAAGCTTTGGACACACCGGCCGCTGACGGATTTCTGGCGGGTAGGGTCCGGCTATGCCAGAAAGCTTCAGGAGCAGGGCATGTATACCATGGGTGATGTCGCCCGCTGTTCCATAGGAAAGCCAGACGATTACTACAACGAAGAGCTTCTTTATAAAATGTTCGGCGTCAATGCGGAGCTTCTGATCGATCACGCCTGGGGCTGGGAGCCCTGTACGATCCCGGAGATTAAGGCGTACAAGCCGGAGAACAACAGTATAGTCTCCGGTCAGGTGCTGCAGTATCCTTACGAATATGAAAAAGCCCGGATGGTGGTCCGGGAGATGACCGATTTGCTGGCGCTGGATCTGGTGGATAAAGGATTGGTGACCGATCAGCTGGTGCTGACGGTTGGATACGATATAGATAATCTGACGGATCCGGAGCGCAGAAAGAATTATCATGGGGAAATTACCGTGGACCGATATGGACGCCGGGTTCCTAAGCATGCTCACGGGTCGAGCCGTCTGGAGTGCCAGACAGCTTCTGCAGAGCTTCTGGTGAGGGCAGTGTCGGAATTGTATGCCCGGATTGTGGATCCGAAGCTTCTGGTACGTCGGATTACAGTGACGGCCAATCATCTGGTGCGGGAAGAGAACGTACAGAAGAAAGAGACCTATGAGCAGCTCAGCCTGTTTACCGATTATGAGGCAGAAAAAAAGGAAACGGAAGCGCAGAAAGAGGCTTTAGAAAAAGAAAAACGGTTGCAGAAAGCCATGTTGGACATCAAGAAACGATATGGAAAAAACGCAATCCTGAAGGGATCGAACCTGCAGGAAGGAGCCACCGCCCAGCACCGGAACAGCCAGATCGGAGGCCACCGGGCCTAGGGCAGAGCTGCCGCTTGTTATGCGGAAAATCAGAAAAAAAATCATTTAGAAAGAAGATTTTGATTTATGGGAAAATCAGATTCATACGAAGATATCATCCATTTACCGCACCACCAGTCCACGGTACATCCCCAGATGTCTCGCGCTGATCGGGCGGCCCAGTTCTCCCCCTTCGCAGCCCTGACAGGTCATGAGGCGGCTATCCGCAATACCGCTGAGCGCGTGGAACAGGAGCGGGACAGCCGGGAGACAGAACCGGTGTGGGAGACTTAGCCAGCGTAAGAAAGAAAACCATAACTGCTTAAGTATCAGCAAAATTCAGAGTTCGGATCATCCGGTAATATACCGGAATCAGCAGTCCGCAGGCTCCGGCCCAGGCCAGAGGACTGGCCAGACAGACGCCCATATAGCCGATAGCTGCCGTAAGGCCGATGGTGGCGGCCAGACGCATGACAAGTTCAATCATACAGGCGGCAAAGGGAGCAGTACCATTCTGCATGCTCTGGATGCTGGTCCGGTAGACAGCCAGAAGTCCCAGCAGCCAGTAGAAGGGAGCTACGGTCAGCAGATAGCCGTTGGCGTAGGAGAAGATTTCATCACTGGGATTTGCGATAAAAAGTGTTACAATGGGGTGGCGCAGCAGAATGATTCCGGCGCACATCAGGAGATTTAGGGCCTCCGTTTGGAGCAGAGAAGCCCGGACACCTGCCAGAATTCTGTCCTTTTTACCGGCTCCATAGTTTTGGGCCACATAGTTGGAGATAGCAGTCATCATGGCGTTATTGACCAGAACGGATACCTGATCGGCCTTGGTAGCGGCTGTATAGCCGGCGACTGCCGCAGATCCCAGAGCGTTAACGGTAGACTGCATGGAGATCTGGCCAATGCACATGACAGACATCTGGAAGCCCATGGGAAAACCGATTTTCAGATGGGAGATAAGATCCGGGCCGATGCCGTGAAAATCCGTCCGGTGGAGTCGTAGTATTTCAAAGGAACGTAAACCCGCAATCAGGCACAAAAAGGCCGAAATAAACTGGGACAGTACCGTCGCCCAGGCAGCGCCTGCTACGCCCATGTGCAGTGGGACGATAAAAACGATATCAAGAACCACATTTAAGAGCGAAGAAAAGATCAGAAAGTACAGGGGTGTCCGGCTGTCGCCGAGAGCCCGGAGCAGATTGGAGATCAGGTTGTAGAAGACCGGCGCGGCGGTGCCAAGCAGGATAACGAACATATAGTCATAGGCCTGCTGATAGATATCCTCCGGCGTATGGATCCAGTCCAGGATCGGGCGGGAGAGCGCGCAGCAAACCAGTGTTACGAAAATGGTAAAAAGGATGCTTAACAGGGTGGACGCAGCTACGCTTCTGCGCATACCGTCTGTGTCTTTTGCGCCGAACCGCTGGCCCAGACAGATACCGAAGCCATTGGTAAAGCCCTGGATAAAGCAGAGTACAAAATATACAATCATACTGGTGGCGCCCACGGCAGCCAGCGCGTCGGCACCCAGCGTCCGTCCCACAATGACAGAATCTGCCAGCGTGTAAAATAACTGGAACAGGTTGCCTCCGATTACCGGAAGGGCAAAGATAAGAAGCGCCCGGAACGGGCGCCCTTCGGTCAGATCTAACATAGATAGCAGGCTCTCCTTTTCGATGTCATAAGAATACGATTTTAAATCTTTCTTATAGTAACGCGGAGAAAAAGAGGGGTCAAGAAAAATTTTGCCAGTTTATGTGCCGCTTTTTCAGGCGCAGATATACGTACTCCCGGAAAAGGGTGTACAAAACGGAGGTCAGTGGGATAAAGACAAGCATTCCCACAATTCCCATCAGATTTCCGCCAATTGTCACAGCCGCAAGCACCCAGATGGAGGGCAGCCCGACAGAGCCGCCGACTACATGAGGATAAATCAGATTTCCCTCCAGCTGTTGAAGAATCAGAAATACAAGAATAAACAAAACAGCCTGTTTGGGACTTACCATGAAAATGAGAAAGGCTGCCGTTGCACAGCCTATGAATGCGCCGAAAATGGGAATTAGAGCGGTAAACGCAATCAGAATTCCGATTAAAAGCGCATAGGGCATTTTTAAAATACTTAAGACAAGGAGAAACATACTTCCGAGAATCACCGCTTCCAGGCACTGTCCGGTAAGAAAATTTGCAAAGGTCCGATAGGTCAGGGAACAGATTCGAAGGGAAGCCTCCGCCTTTTCTTTTGGGAGAAAGGCAAAAAAGACCTTCCTTACCTGGATACGCAATTTTTCCTTCTGAAACAGAATATAACAGGCAAAAGAAAATGCGATAAAAAAGGTCGTGATACTGCTGACGATGGAGCCGACAGTCAGTATGGTTGTGTTCATCACATTTCCGGTTCCTTTTCCCAGAAGGCCCATTCCCCATCTGATGGCCTGGTCCGGATCAAACTGGATCTGATTTACCAGCTGCACGATTTCCTGGTTATTGTGTGAAAATTCCAGGATCCAGGCCTGCATCTGAGGAATAAAGGCAGTGATGTTTGTGATTAGAGTTCCGATGGTTCTGGTAAGCTGGGGAATGACTCCTATCATCACGAGGATAAGGAGGCCGACGATCCCGATAAGGGTGAAAAGCAGGCTTATGGGCCGCGCGAATTTTTCGGCGGCCTTCGTTCCTTTTTCCTTTGCGTTTCCAAAGAGCTTCTTTTCTAAGAAGTTCATGGGGACATTGATGACAAAAGCGATGGCGCCTCCCAGCGCAAAGGGAGACAGAATGTCCCAGATGGTTTTTATTACATCGATCACGATATCGAATTTCCACAGCGCAATGACAAGAAATGCGGTAAATACGATGAGTTCGCGGATTTTTTTCATGGATAAGTTATTTAGCTCCATTGTTTTCTCCATTCTTTTTTAATTTCATACGAATCCATTTCAGCGCCTGAATGAGCAGAAGACTGATAACTGCATACAGGTATACCTGGCCAAGCTGCATCAGGTTCAGGGATTCCACTTTAAACAGGAGATGAAGGCCGGGAAGGGTCAGTACGGCTGTGATAAGCACTGCGCCCAGGGCAAAGGCCCCCAACAGCCAGGGATTGTGAAAGAAGCGGCTGGTAAAGAGAACCGGGTGATCGGATTTGCAGTTAAAGCCGTGGAACAGACGCGACAGGCAAAGGGTTCCAAATGCATACGTGCTTCCAAGCAGCGCGCCGTTCTGATGGTATCCGGTCAGAAATCCAACCATCGTCATGATACCGATGACCAGGCCCTCCAGGCCGATTTTGCTGAGAAAATCTTTTGTCAGAATCGACTCACCCGCAGCGCGCGGCTTTTCCTTCATGACCTCGCTGCTATGGGGCTCTACGCCCAGGGCAATTGCCGGAAGGCTGTCTGTCAGAAGATTGATAAACAGCAGATGTACCGGTGCAAACGGAACCGGAAAGCCTGCTATCGACGCGCAAAGAACCGTCAGGATTGCTCCGAAGTTTCCGGATAACAGAAACTGGATTGCGTACTTAATATTCCGATAGACGTTACGGCCATTTTCCACGGCCTTTACAATTGTTGCGAAGTTATCATCGGTAAGCACCATCGCTGCGGCATCCTTGGCAACCTCTGTTCCGGTGATTCCCATGGCAACGCCAATGTCTGCCTGCTTCAGCGCGGGGGCGTCATTGACGCCGTCTCCGGTCATTGCGACAATCATACCTCTTTCCTGCCATGCGCGGACAATACGGATCTTATGCTCCGGGGATACCCTTGCGTACACCGAAATATTCGGAACCAGCGCTTTTAGCTCCTCATCGCTTAAATGTTCAATATCCGTTCCCTCGCAGGCCTCAGATAAGTCCTGTAAAATGCCGATTCTTTTCGCAATTGCCGCCGCTGTTATCTTATGATCTCCGGTGATCATAACCGGCCGGATTCCGGCTCTGATACATTCGGCAACCGCTGCCTTCGATTCCTCTCTTGGCGGATCCATCATAGCGATCAGACCCAGGAAGATCAGATGATTTTCATCTTCGGCGGTTAAGAGATGTTTTTCCGGAAGTGGCCGGTAGGTAAAGGCAAGCACGCGGAGTCCTTCCATGGAAAATTCCTGATTCTGTTTTTGGATTTTCTCTTTATCGTCCGCTGTCATTTCCCGGACGCCCTCTTGGGTCCAGATCTGTTCCGCCCGTTCAAGGAGACAGTCTACCGCGCCCTTTACGATCAGTCGGTTTTCACCGTCTATCTTATGAAGGGTTGACATCATTTTACGTTCACTGTCAAAGGGAAGTTCTCCGTTCCTGGGATAAGCGCTTCTTACTTCCGCGGCATGAATTCCGCAGCGGCTTCCCAGATTAATCAGAGCAGTTTCTGTGGGATCTCCGATTTCGACTCCGTTTTCATTGGTTGAATCATTGCATAAAATACTGCAGTCCAGAAGATATCGCTGCGCCGGATCCATTACATCAATGGCAGACGCGGGAATCCGTTTTTCATCTATATAATAATCCTCTACGGTCATCTTGTTCTGGGTAAGCGTTCCTGTTTTATCGGAACAGATAATGGAGACACTTCCAAGCCCCTCCACCGCCTGAAGCTTGCGAATGATAGCGTGTTCCTTCGCCATTTTCTGCGTTCCAAAGGAAAGAACTATGGTGACGATGGAGCTTAAGGCCTCCGGAATTGCAGCGACCGCAAGCGCGACGGCAAACAGAAAGGCGTTGCCAGGCTGTTCGCCCCGGAATACGCTGAGGGCAAATAAGATTCCGCAGAAAAACAGAATTAAGATGGAAAGCTTCTTTCCGAAGGCCTCCAGATTTACCTGGAGAGGCGTCTGCTTTTCTGAGGTGGATTTCAAGAGTCCGGCAATCTTTCCGACCTCGGTCTGCATTCCGATGGCGGTCACAACTGCCCTGCCGCGGCCATAGGTCACAAAGCTTCCAGAGAACAGCATATTGGTTCGATCGCCAAGGGGAACCTCTGTGGAAAGAGTATCCAGGCTTTTTTCTACAGCAAGGCTTTCTCCGGTAAGAGCACTTTCGTCAATCTTCAGACTGGCATTCTCGATCAATCTTCCATCTGCCGGAATCATATCGCCTGCCTCAAGCAGGATGATATCCCCGATGACCAGCTCCCTTGCCGGAAGCTGAACGACTGTGCCGTCGCGCAATACCTTGGCCTCCGGGCCGGAAAGCGTCTTCAGACTTTGCAGGGATTGTTCTGCCTTTATGGTCTGAACAGTTCCTAAAATTGCGTTAATTGTGATAACGATCAGGATAACGAGCGCGCTTTCCATGTCTCCGAGCACACCAGATATGATTGCCGACACAATCAGAATCAGCACCAGAAAATCCCGATACTGTTCAAAGAAAATCTGCGGGATACTTTTCTTTTTTCCTTCCGCAAGTTCATTCCAGCCGCAGGTTCCTCTGGCTTTTTTTACTTCTTCGCCGGTAAGTCCGGATTCTCTGCTGTTCACATGTTTCAGAACCTCTTCCGGTGTTTGCTGATAAATTTGTTTCATATGATTTCCTCCTTTTTCCTAAGTATTGCCAACAGGAATTTTTGTATAAAAAAAGAGACCTTTATTGCACCATAAATATGCAATAAAAGTCTCACTGTTTTCTTGTGACACCGGATGCTTCCACCGTATTGACGACGCCACAAACGCAGATTCGCAAGCGTAAGTTACTCCCTTTTATTTAAGAAAACTATATACCATCGCTGTTGTTTCTGTCAAGAAGTATATTTCATTTGCCATTTATTCCCCGCGGAATTCCCTTAATATCCCCAGGTCATGAGCTTCCATTTTCCGCCTTCGCTCCGGGCTAGCCACCAGGACCAGGTGTATTCTTCGTTCGCTTCCCATGCGCCGCCGCCATTTTCCGGTGAGCGGAAGCTACTGTCAAATGCGATGCATTGGGTAAAGGGCTCTTTCTCGTCTTTTTCCGTTCGCAAATCGTTCATCCATGCAAGGGTATCGGGATCACTGCAGGTTTCATCGGATATATAGGAGAGGCTATGTAATTCGCAGCCCTCAAAGGAACGGAACTGTTTTCGTATGACCTTCATGGCGGCGTCCATTTCTTCTTTGGAATAAAGGGAAGAGGTTCCATAATTGATTTCTACCTCTGAGCTATCGGCTTTTCCGCAGCCGACGAAAAGAAGTGTCAGCATAAGGAAAAGGATTGTAGTTATCATTTTTTTCATAGCGGCTGCCTCCCTGTCAGTTTGAATGCATAGCTGTTTCTATACCTTATTATAGAAGACATAAAATTGAAACACAAGGAAAAGTATATGAATATGAGAAGGAAACAGGTAATTGATAGTAATTGGAAATGGGTAATGGTGAAATTTCCAACCAAAACAAAAAAGCAACAATGATTTTTTTCAATCATTACTGCTTTTTTCGGATGTTCCCAGGGGGAATCGAACCCTCAACTAGTGCTTAGGAGGCGCTTGTTATATCCATTTAACTATGGGAACCCATGCCATATTTCCGGGATTTTTCGACCCTTTGGCTCCGGCTGTCATCGGAAACCTGCGAGTCAGTCTTGACTGACCTCACTGGAACAGTGTACCATAAAATAAGAAAACAGACAAGGAGAAAAACGATGGAACGTGAGATTGATATGAAGGAGGTTTCCGACGGAAGGCTCTATGGTCTGCGGGATATGGTGAAGGCTGACTGCGGCGGCTGCGCAGGCTGCTCCCAGTGTTGCGAAAGCATGGGAAGCACAATTATTCTGGATCCCTACGATGTATGGCGGCTGACTGCGGGACTGCAGGTGAGCTTTGAGGCGCTTCTGCAGGACAAGCTGGAGCTGAACCTGGTGGAGGGGATTATTCTGCCGAACATGAAGACCTCTGGGGAAAATGAACGCTGTGGCTTCCTGAATGGGGAAGGGCGCTGCAGCATTCATGCGCTGCGGCCGGGCTTCTGCCGGATCTTTCCGCTGGGCCGGTTTTATGAGAACCACAGCTTTCAGTATTTCCTGCAGGTACACGAATGTCCCAGAGAGCCGAAGCTGAAGGTAAAGGTGCAGAAATGGATCGACACGCCGGATCTGAAGCGCAATGAGAAATTCATCATTGACTGGCACTATTTCCTGAAAGACGTCACAGCGCGCCTCGGGGGACAGAATGGGGAACAGTATCAGAAAATGATAGACCTCTATATTCTGAAAAGCTTTTATCAGGAGGAATGGGAGAAGGACAGAGACTTCTATGAGCAGTTTGACGAGCGGCTGACGAAGGCGAAGGAGATATTGAAAATTTCCGGGTGATGTAATAAAAAACGAGCATTCACAACGATCAGAAAATTTGTGAGTGCTCGTTTTTATTACGAATAGTGAATTTTACAGGTCCAAATCATCCCATCCGCCCCGGTCCTTCGGCGTCCGGTGATACCGGTTTTCCGAATGCTTATTTTTTGCTCCGGTTTTGGATCCGGTGAAAGAGGTGCGTCTTCCACGGGAACGTGCTCGTCTTCGATGGAGCTTCGGCAGATGAATGGAAAACCGGAAGGTCTTCATCAGATGGCGAAGCAAGCGGTAAAGCAGGAATAGAAGCAGAAGGATTCCGGCTACAATCAGAATCATCCGCACATTGATTTTGATAAAATGTGTCTGCTGAATCGGTTTTTCGGTGCCGTCCGTGTCAGCGGTTTCGTCAGAATCAGTTTCTTTATCGAATGTAAATTCCTGTAAATTATCCTTGGTAAGCGAAATATCCGCAGTTCCCACAGGCTCCTCGTTGTAAGTATAGGAGAGACTGGCAATCACGTCAGAATCCGTATTTTCATCCTGGAAGGTTAGCTCCGGAGAGGCGTCTGTAAAGGAAGCTCCGTTTGGAAGCACAATGCCTGCGTTGGTGTCGATCTGAATCAACGGCTTGGACTGACCGAAGATGGCGCTTCCGATATAGGAAGTGCCGGAACCGGCTACCGAGAAATTTGTTTCGTTTTCGGAGACATTAAACCGGGTGAAATTCTCGGAGGCATAATCCAGAAGCAGCGCTGTATCGGTGAACAGGGGTACGCCCTTCTCGCCGGTGGACTGAGTCCGCATGGTCACAACGATGAGCGTCATGCCGTTTCGTTCCGCTACAGTGACCAGAGTACCCTTGGCCACACTGGTGTTGCCGGTTTTTCCTGCAATAACCGAATCGTCCAGGTACTTTGTGACGCCTTTGTAGGGGGCAATCATATAGTGGTGATTGGTCATATAGGTGATTTCATCACGTTTATTGGTGGGCTGCATCTGGTACTTGGCCGTACCGGAGATGCGTAAGAAGTCTTCATTTTGAATGGCGGCCTTCGTAATCAGCGCCATATCGTGGGCACTGGTGTAATGATTATCGTTGTGAAGACCATTGGCGTTGGCAAAATGAGTATTGGTGCAGCCAAGCTCCGCAGCCTTCTGATTCATCATTTCCGCAAAGGCGTCGATGGATCCGGCCACATGCTCGGCCAGGCCGTTGGCACATTCATTGGCGGACTCCAGCATCAAGGCGTAGAGGGACTGCTCCACAGTCAGCTGCTCGTCCTCAGTGGTATAGATACTGCTGCTTCCCGCGTCGATGGTGTGGGTCGCGTTATAGGAATAGGTCACAGTTTCGTCCAGCGAGCAGTTCTCCAGGGTCAGAAGCGCAGTCATGATCTTCGTAATGCTGGCCGGATAATTTTTCATATCCATATCCTTATTATAAAGGATGGCGCCGCTGGAAGCCTCCATGACGATGGCAGATTCCGCGTAGATCTGCGGCCCCTGAGGCCAACCGTCGATGGCGTTCGAGTCGATGGCCTTATTATAAGCGGCCTGGCGTTCCGCCTCCAGCTGTTCGGCGGCAGCCTTTTCAGCAGCAATCTGCTTCGCTGATTTCTTACTGGCCTTCTTTGCAGCTTCTGCGGAAACAGGGCTAAAACAGAGGGAGCCTACCAGGGAAAGGGCCATAAGACCCGTGAAAAATCTAAATTTATGTGAAAATTTCATGTGAAAACGCTCCTGTAATTAAAAATTAAAATATATCTTGAAGATAGAAAAAATTTGGTTCGTAATTGAAAATTGTAACAAATGTAAATTTAAGTATAGGCTATTTCCACTATAGGCGCAAGGGCTTCGGGAAAAAGTTTAAAATTCCTTAAGAAAAAAGTGTGTAAAATCCCTGCCGAACGGTTGACAAAGCCCGCAAAAACGGGTTATACTGGCTAATAGCGACGAAACATAAAGAAAAAGCATTGACGAAGAGAGTAGGAAAGCTCCAAAAGGCAAAGAGAGCCGGGGAGGGTGGAAGCCCGGCGCGAGTAGGACTTTTTGAAAATCACTTCCGAGCTCCGGGCTGAAAGAATCCTGTATACAAGAGGGATGATTAGGTACCGGCGGTACTCCGCCGTTATGGGAGACACATGTGATGGCATGTTGTAATAAGGTGGTTTCACAGAAGCGATCGGCTTTTGTCCTGTTACAGGACAAGGGTCGTTTTTTTTCGCGAAAGGCACAAGTCCCTTCGGACGCAGCCCCGCGAATCTGAAATTCTGGAGAACAGGGTTTTCAGTGATTTCAAAAGGAGGAAAAATCATGTACAACAAAGTATCAACCGATCTGAATTTCGTTGGACGGGAGAAAGAGATTGAAAAGTTCTGGGATGAAAATCACATTTTCGAGAAGAGCATGGACAGCCGCAAGGAAGGCGAGACCTACACCTTCTACGATGGACCGCCTACCGCCAATGGTAAGCCTCATATCGGCCATGTACTGACCCGTGTTATCAAGGATATGATCCCCAGATACCGCACCATGAAGGGTTACATGGTACCGAGAAAAGCAGGCTGGGATACCCACGGACTTCCGGTAGAGCTGGAAGTGGAGAAGGCACTGGGACTGGACGGTAAGGAGCAGATCGAGCAGTACGGCCTGGATCCGTTTATCCGCAAATGTAAAGAGAGCGTCTGGAAATACAAGGGCATGTGGGAGGATTTCTCCGGCACCGTAGGTTTCTGGGCTGACATGGAGCATCCTTATGTCACTTATGATGACAACTATATCGAGTCCGAGTGGTGGGCGCTGAAGGAAATTTGGAAGAAGGGCCTGCTGTACAAGGGCTTCAAGATCGTTCCCTACTGCCCGCGCTGTGGCACCCCCCTTTCCAGCCATGAGGTAGCACAGGGCTACAAGCAGGTAAAGGAGCGTTCAGCTATCGTCCGTTTCAAGGTAAAGGATGAGGACGCATACTTCCTGGCATGGACCACTACACCCTGGACTCTGCCGTCCAACGTGGGCCTGTGTATGAATCCGGATGACACCTACGTAAAGGTGAAGGCAGCAGACGGCCACACTTACTATCTGGCAGAGGCTCTGGCAGACAAGGTACTGGGCGGTCTCGCAGAGGAAGGAAAGCCCGCTTACGAGGTTCTGGAAAAATATGTCGGAAAAGATCTGGAGTACAAGGAGTATGAGCCGCTGTTCGCATGCGCCGGAGAGGCAGCAGCAAAGCAGCATAAAAAGGGCTTCTATGTAACCGTAGACAACTATGTAAGCATGTCCGATGGTACCGGTATCGTCCATATCGCTCCGGCTTTCGGTGAAGACGACGGCCGCGTGGGAAGAAAGTATGACCTTCCCTTTGTACAGTTTGTAGACGGTAAGGGAAACATGACCGCAGAGACACCGTACGCAGGCATGTTCGTAAAGAAGGCAGACCCAGAAGTCCTGAAGGATCTGGACGCAGAGGGCAAGCTGTTTGACGCGCCCAAGTTCGAGCATGATTATCCGTTCTGCTGGCGCTGCGACACACCGCTTATCTACTATGCGCGTGAGTCCTGGTTCATCAAAATGACTGCGGTAAAGGACGACCTGATCCGCAATAACAATACCATCAACTGGATCCCGGAGAGCATCGGTAAGGGACGTTTCGGCGACTGGCTGGAGAATATTCAGGACTGGGGCGTGAGCCGTAACCGTTACTGGGGAACTCCGCTGAATATCTGGGAGTGTGAAGGCTGCGGACACCAGGAGTCCATCGGAAGCCGCGAGGAGCTCTATGAGATGAGCGGTGACGAGAAGGCCAAGACTGTGGAGTTCCACCGTCCGTATATCGACCAGATCACCATGAAGTGCCCGCACTGCGGCAAGACCATGCGTCGTGTACCGGAGGTACTGGACTGCTGGTTCGACTCCGGAGCTATGCCCTTTGCGCAGCATCATTATCCGTTTGAAAATCAGGAGCTGTTCCATCAGCAGTTCCCGGCACAGTTTATCTCAGAGGCCGTAGACCAGACCAGAGGCTGGTTCTATTCCCTGCTGGCAGAGTCCACACTTCTGTTCAACAAGGCTCCTTACGAGAACGTCATCGTTCTGGGCCATGTACAGGATGAGAACGGCCAGAAGATGAGTAAGTCCAAGGGAAATGCGGTAGATCCCTTTGACGCGCTGGATAAATACGGCGCAGACGCCATCCGCTGGTATTTCTACATCAACAGCGCACCCTGGCTGCCCAACCGTTTCCACGGAAAGGCCGTACAGGAAGGACAGCGTAAATTCATGGGTACCCTTTGGAACACCTATGCGTTCTTCGTGCTGTATGCCAACATTGACGAATTTGACGCAACGAAGTATGAGCTGAATTATGATTCCCTGAGTGTCATGGACAAATGGCTTCTGTCCAAGCTGAACACCGTAGTAGGTGAGGTCGACGATAACCTGAACAATTACCGGATCCCGGAGGCAGCAAGAGCCCTTCAGGAGTTCGTGGACGATATGTCCAACTGGTATGTACGCCGCAGCCGTGAGCGTTTCTGGGCAAAGGGCATGGAGCAGGATAAGATCAATGCTTATATGACGCTGTATACCTCCCTGGTAACTATTTCCAAGGCAGCAGCGCCCATGGTACCCTTCATGACAGAAGAAATTTACCAGAATCTGGTAAGAAGCATCGACAAGGACACTCCCGAGAGCATCCATCTGTGCGACTTCCCGACTGTAAACAAGGCGTGGATCAACGAGGAGCTGGAGCGCGATATGGACGAGGTTCTGAAGATCGTTGTGATGGGCCGTGCGTGCCGTAACACCGCGAACATCAAGAACCGTCAGCCCATTGCCCAGATGTATGTAAAGGCTCCCTACAAGCTGGCTGAGTACTACTGCGAGATCATCGAGGACGAGCTGAATGTGAAGAAGGTAGACTTCACCGACGACGTCCGCGCATTTACCACATACAGCTTCAAGCCGCAGCTGAAGACCGTAGGACCCAAGTATGGAAAGTGCCTGAACGGCATCCGCCAGCACCTGTCTGAGGTGGACGGCAATACCGCCATGGACGAGCTGAAGGAGAAGGGAAGTCTTACATTTGACGTAAATGGTACAAATGTGGTATTATCGGAGGAGGATCTGCTGATCGACATGGCACAGACCGAAGGCTTCGTATCCGACGGTGACAATACCATCACCGTAGTGCTGGACACCAAGCTCACGCCGGAACTGATCGAGGAGGGCTTTGTCCGCGAGATTATCAGCAAGGTGCAGACCATGCGGAAAGAGGCAGATTTCCAGGTAACCGACAAGATCGTGATTTCCTGCAAGGGCAATGAGAAGATCGAACAGCTTATCAAGGCCAATGCGGATCAGATCAAGTCCGAGGTTCTGGCAGTGGATGTGAAGTTCGACGAGGCCAATGGCTACGTGAAGGACTGGAGTATCAACGGCGAGAATGTTACCATGGGCGTAGAGCGCGCGTAAGCGCGTTCTGGTCTTGCAGCACGAAATGATGCGGACAGCATAATTTCTGTGCATTGCGAAGCGTGTCACTGTGAACGGAGTGAACAGTGATAAACGGTATCAAAGAGGAGGAAACTATTATGAGTAAGAGACCCTTCGACAAGGAACTCTTTAAGAGAAGCGTAGTTTACAACGTGAAGACTCTGTACCGGACACCCATTGAAGAGGCAACACAGCACCAGATTTTTCATGCGGTAGCGTTGGCTACCAAGGACGCGATCATCGATGCATGGATTGCGACCCAGGAGCAGATGAAAAAGCAGGATCCGAAGATCGTGTATTACATGTCCATGGAATTTTTGATGGGCCGTGCTCTTGGCAATAACCTGATTAACCTGACCTATTATGACGAAGTAAAGGAAGCTCTGGAGGAGCTGGGCTGCGATCTGAACGTGATCGAGGATCAGGAGCCGGACGCAGCTCTGGGAAATGGCGGTCTGGGAAGACTGGCAGCCTGCTTCCTGGATTCTCTGGCAACCCTGGGCTATGCGGCATACGGCTGCGGTATCCGTTACCGCTATGGTATGTTCAAGCAGAAAATTGAGAACGGCTATCAGAAAGAGATTCCCGACGACTGGCTTGTGGATGGCAATCCCTTCGAGCTCCGCCGTCCGGAGTACGCGAAGATCGTCAAGTTCGGCGGCTATGTAGATGTAGAAGTCGATCAGAACGGCAAGAACCATTTTATCCAGAAGGGCTATCAGGCCGTACGCGCTATCCCCTGCGACCTTCCGGTAGTAGGCTATGGCAATAACGTAGTAAATACCCTTCGTATCTGGGACGCAGAGGCCATGAATACCTTCCGTCTGGACGCCTTCGACAAGGGCGATTATCAGCAGGCCGTAGAGGAAGAGAACCTGGCGAAGCTGCTGGTAGAGGTTCTGTACCCCAACGACAACCATATGGCAGGCAAGGAGCTGCGTCTGAAGCAGCAGTATTTCTTTATCTCCGCCAGCGTGCAGGAGGCCATTGCCCGTTATAAGAGAAACCATGACGACATCCGTAAGTTTTACGAGAAGGCGGCGTTCCAGCTGAACGATACCCATCCGACCGTGGCGGTAGCCGAGCTGATGCGTATCCTCATCGACGAGGAAGGCCTGGAGTGGGACGAGGCATGGGAGGTCACCACTAAGACCTGTGCTTATACCAACCACACCATCATGGCAGAGGCCCTTGAGAAATGGCCCATCGAGCTGTTCTCCCGTCTGCTTCCCCGTGTATATCAGATTGTGGAGGAGATCAACCGTCGTTTTGTACTGGATATCCAGGCAAAATATCCGGGTGATCAGGAGAAGATCCGCAAGATGGCTATCATTTATGACGGACAGGTTAAGATGGCGCATCTGGCTATCGCAGCAGGCCATTCCGTAAACGGCGTAGCGAGACTGCATACAGAGATCCTGAAAAAGCAGGAGCTGAAGGATTTCTACGAGATGATGCCGGAGAAGTTCAACAACAAGACCAACGGTATTACCCAGCGTCGTTTCCTGCTTCACGGCAATCCGCTGCTGGCTCAGTGGGTGACCGACCACATCGGCGACGAGTGGATCACCGACCTGTCCCAGATCAGTAAGCTGAAGATTTACGCAGACGACGAGAAGGCGCAGCAGGAGTTCATGAACATCAAGTATCAGAACAAGGTGCGTCTGGCAAAATACATCCAGGAGCACAACGGCGTCACCGTAGACCCGCGCTCTATCTTCGATGTACAGGTGAAGAGACTGCATGAGTACAAGCGTCAGCTGCTGAACATCCTGCATGTGATGTATCTGTACAATAAGATCAAAGAGCATCCGGATATGGAATTCTATCCGAGAACCTTTATCTTCGGCGCCAAGGCTGCAGCAGGCTACCGCCGCGCGAAGCTGACCATCAAGCTTATCAACTCTGTGGCAGACGTGATCAACAACGATGCGTCCATCAATGGTAAAATCAAGGTTGTCTTCATCGAGGACTACCGCGTATCCAACGCCGAGCTGATCTTCGCAGCAGCAGACGTATCCGAGCAGATCTCTACCGCCAGCAAGGAGGCGTCCGGTACCGGTAACATGAAGTTCATGCTGAACGGAGCCCTGACCATCGGAACCATGGACGGTGCAAATGTGGAAATGGTAGAAGAGATGGGGGAGGAGAACGCCTTTATCTTCGGTCTGAGCGCAGACGAGGTTATCAATTATGAGCAGCATGGCGGCTACAACCCCATGGACATCTTCAATTCCGATCAGGATATCCGTCACGTGCTGATGCAGCTGATTAACGGCTACTACGCGCCTCAGGATCCGGAGCTGTTCCGGGATCTGTATGATTCCCTGTTGAACACCAACAACAGCGATCGGGCAGATACCTACTTTATCCTGAAGGATTTCCGGTCTTACGCAGAGACACACGCGAAGATCGAGGCTGTATACCGGGATGAGAAGCAGTGGGCGAAGAAAGCCCTCTGGAACACCGCATGCAGCGGCAAGTTCTCTTCCGACCGCACCATCCAGGAGTACGTAGACGACATCTGGCATCTGGATAAGATGACCGTAGAGCTTCCGAAGGAAGACGAGCCGGTTAAGGCCAAGGCCAAAGCAAAATAAAACAGTTTTTTCAAAGGGGCAGACGTTTTCGGGCGTCTGTCCTTTTTGCGATCCGCCGGTTGCAAAATGGGGTGAAATCGTGTATGGTTAAGAAAAAGGGGGTCAGGCTTATGTACAATGAACATCAGAAACCTTACCATATCGGATTTATCAATGAAGTCGGGGCGCGCTACGCCATCCTGCCGGGCGATCCGGGGCGAGTGGAGAAAATCGCCGCGCACCTTGCAAACCCGCGGTTTGTGGCCCAGAACCGGGAATACACCACCTGGGTGGGCGAGATCGAGGGTGAGCCCGTATATGTTATGTCAACCGGAATGGGCGGTCCGTCGGCGGCCATCGGAATCGAAGAGCTGCATCAGATTGGCGTGGATACGGTCATCCGCATCGGCACCTGCGGCGGTATGGCCCTGCCGGTGAAGGGCGGCGATCTGGTGGTGGCCACCGGAGCTATCCGTATGGAGGGAACGTCCAAAGAGTATGTACCCATCGAATTCCCGGCTATCGCGAACCTGGACGTGACCAACGCCCTGGTCCAGAGCGCAAAAGAGCTGGGACATACCTGTCATGCGGGTGTGGTCCAGTGCAAGGATTCCTTTTACGGCCAACACAGCCCGGAGCGGATGCCGGTGGGCTACGAGCTCCTGAACAAATGGGACGCCTGGATCAAGGCAGGCTGCCTGGCGTCGGAGATGGAGAGCGCGGCAGTCTTTATTGTATCCCAGATCCTGGGTATGCGGGCAGGCTGCGTGCTGAACGTGCTCTGGAACCAGGAGCGCAGGAAACAGGGGATGGATGACACGGAAAGCCAGGACATGACGGCGGCGATTCAGGTGAGCGTCGAAGCCATTCGGAAATTGATTCTTGCGGACAAAGAAAATTAGGTTATGTAAACCATGCGAAAGCAGGCCGGAATCTCAGGTCTGCTTTTTCGTGGCCGCGCATAAGCTGTAGAATGAGAGAAAAAATAAAGACAGCGGCTTCGATTCTGATTATATTGATATTACTGCCCTATGTGGCTGTGGTGCTCTGCATCGGCGAGCTGGCGGGTGGGCAGGCGGAGCCTGCGGAAGGCAACCTGGAGCGCTGTGTGGCGCAGATACTGCCCATGCAGATATCCGTGACCTATGAGACCGAGGCGTTGAAGGCTCAGGCGGTGGTGATTCGGACGAATCTTTTGCGGGCGGCCATGGAATATTATGAAGCGGCGGATTGGCAGCAGGCGGCAGAGGCCATCCGGGAGGAGGATTTGGCAGCGCTGGGCTTTACGGTCTGCACAGAAGGCGAGGCAGAAAAGCTCTGGAGCTATGAAAACCGTCAGCGATACCTGGAAAAATGCCGGACGGCGGCAGAGGAGACTGCCGGACAGGTGCTGGCTCTGGAAGGGGAACTGAAAGATCTGCCCTACCATGCAGTTAGCGCCGGAAAGACCAGAGAGGGCGGCGCATTGGGAGAGGGTTATACCTATCTTACTTCGGCGGACTGCGCGGGCGATGTGGAGTCGGCGGATTATCTGCAGATTTTTTATTTCCCGGAGCTGGAGCTGCCGGTGATTGAAAGCCGGGACAGCGCCGGATACGTGCTGACGGTGCGGCTGGGGGATGAGACACTGACCGGCGAAGCCTTCCGGTTCCGATATGAGCTGAATTCCAGCTGTTTCACGGCGGAGGAGACGGACCAGGGCGTGCGCATCGTCACCCGGGGACTGGGCCACGGCTTTGGCATGAGCCTGTATACAGCTGGGCGGATGGCGCTGGAGGGGCGAACCTACCGGGAAATTTTGTCTTATTTTTATAAAAATCTGGATTGTATAAGCTTTACCGAAAATGGCTATGCTAGGGATAGCACTTAAAAAGCGGAATCATATCATAGAGGTGAAGTTTATGACAACAAAAAAGAAACGGCAGACGAGCCCGGCGGGAAGGCGGATGGCCACAGTGGCGCTGAGCCTGTGTCTTCTGGCGGGCGTGACTTTGTTTGGCATGTACACAGTGGGTAAGACCGAGGAGCAGCAGCGGAGGCTGGAGCAGGAGGTGGCAGACGCGGAAAAAGCGGCGCAGGCCCGGCAGCAGGAGGTGGCGGCGAAAGCCGCCCGGGAGCAGAAGGCAGCGGAGGCCGAGCGGCAGGCGGCTTCGGGAAGCGCCAGCCGGGACCGGACCGGTGAGAGCGCAGCGGAGACCGCGCAGGTCGAAGGCTCAGAGACAGCCGAGACAGACAACGCCGAGCTGGAGGGCGAATACGCGGAAATCAGTGTGGACGAGCCGGTGATCATTGAGGCAAACGTAGGCGCGGAAGCGCCGCCCCTGTCATTCTCGGCCGAGACTGATCAGCTTCTCTGGCCTATTGCCGGCAATATTCTGATGGATTACAGCATGGACAAGACAGTCTATTTTTCGACGCTTGATCAGTATAAGTACAATCCGGCTATTATAATAGAAGGAAGTGTAGATCAAAATGTTTTGAGCGCAGCCAGCGGAAAGGTAATTTCTATTGAAAATGTGGATGAGACCGGCACGACCATCACCATGGATATCGGCAGCGGTTACCAGGTTATTTACGGGCAGATCAAAGAACCGGCCGTGCAGCAGGGCGACTACGTGCAGGCCGGGGCTCTGATAGGCTATGTGGCGGAGCCTACCCGCTTTTACAGTAAAGAGGGCAGCAACCTGTATTTTCAGGTGCTGAAGGATGGGGAAAGTATCAATCCTAAAGAATTGCTCCCATAAATTACTTTTGTACACTTTCTGTAGTGGGTGCTTCATGCTGCTCCGAAGGTACTCCTATCGTATAGAGCAAATTTGCATCGGATTCAATAAGCCGTTCCTTCTGAGGGCGGCTTAATTTTTTGATGGCGCATTCCCGTTTCATGGCCTCCTCTTTCGTCTCAAAGATCTCATAGTAAGCCAGCTCCACAGGCCGGTGCGCTTTCGTATATTTGGCGCCGCGGCCTGCGTTGTGATCCGCCACGCGTTTATTCAGATGGTTGGTCCAGCCGGTGTAGAGCGAGCCGTCGCCGCACCGGAGGATGTAGGTGTAGTTCATAAAAAACTCCCTCGCATATAATAGAAGCTGTTGTGAGTCTTTCTTATTATACGCGAAGGAGTTCTTTTATGCAAATTTTACAACCCAATCGGCATCTTTGCCACAAATACATACATCATAATAAAATGACAGATACTCCCGCCCATTACGAACAGATGGAAAATCTCATGGGAGCCAAAATACTTATGTCTGGCGTTAAACAGCGGCAGCTTCAGCGCGTAGATAATACCGCCCACCGTGTAAATGATGCCGCCCGCCAGCAACCAGCCGAAGGCCGCCGGTGACAGGGCGTTCAGAATCTGCGTGAAAGCCAGCACGCACACCCAGCCCATGGCGATATACAGCACCGAGGAAAACCATTTGGGGCAGGTGATCCAGAACAGCTTCAGGATAATGCCGGCGATGGCGATGCCCCAGACGATGGCGCAGAGGGTATACCCTACCTTGCCGCCCAGCACAATCAGGCACACCGGCGTATAGGAGCCTGCGATCAGCATGAAGATCATGCAGTGATCGATTTTCCGCAGGATGCGGTTGGTTCGTTCGGACAGGTTCAGCGTGTGATAGGTGGTGCTGGCCGCGTACAGCAGAATCATGCTGATGATAAAAATGCTTAAGGAAATGAGATGGATCTTATCGGGATTGCTGGCCGCCCGAATTAAGAGCGGCGTCGCCGCAAAGGCAGCCATCAGCATGCCGATAAAATGAGTAATCGCGCTTCCCGGATCTTTGATTTCAAATTTCATGGTAACAACCCCTTTCGTTTAGCTATAATATGAATACGGTTTTTGATAATTCCATATGTAGTATTTAAAACTATGTGTAACTATATTCATATTATATGCGGAAAATGAAAAAAGTCAAGGGGATTTTTACATGCCCGGAAGGTAGTAAGGCTATCAGGCATGCCAATTCGAGACTGCCGTTGGCAGTCCCTCACTGTCGGGCTGGCGCCCTATAAAAATGTAAAAAAATGGCCCAGAGTGAGCAAGCTCCCTCTGAACCATTTCCTTACATTTTTGCATGCCCTGAAGGTAGTGAGGCTATAAGGCATGCCAGTTCGATTCCGCTGCGCTGCATCTCACTGTCGGGCTGGCGCCCTATAAAAATGTAAAAAAATGACCAAGAGTGAGCGAGCTCCCTCTTGGTCATTTCCTTACATTTTTGCATGCCTTATAGCTTAGCCAAAGTATCTCTTCAACAGACCCTCGAATGCCTTGCCGTGGCGGGCTTCGTCCTTAGCCATCTCATGAACGGTATCATGAATAGCATCCAGGTTAGCAGCCTTTGCGCGCTTTGCCAGGTCGAATTTGCCCTCGGTTGCGCCGTGCTCTGCAGCGACTCTCAGCTCCAGGTTCTTCTTGGTGCTGGGGGTAACTACCTCACCGAGCAGCTCTGCGAATTTTGCAGCGTGCTCAGCCTCTTCGTAAGCTGCCTTCTCCCAGTAGAGACCGATTTCCGGATAGCCCTCTCTGTGAGCTACGCGAGCCATTGCCAGATACATACCAACCTCAGAGCACTCGCCGTTGAAGTTTGCGCGAAGGTCTGCAAGGATATCCTCGCTTACGCCCTGTGCAACGCCTACCTCATGCTCAGCTGCCCAGGTAAGACCCTCAGCCTGCTCCTTGAACTTAGATGCCGGAACGCCACACTGCGGACATTTCTCCGGTGCTGTCTCACCTTCCCAAACGTAACCACATACTGTACATACCCATGTCTTCATAATCTTGTTCTCCTTTTCTTTTTTGATATTTAAGATTGTCAGTTATTTTTTACTAAATCAGTAACAATTCCTGTTACTGATATTAATATAGCATACGTTCCTGATTTCGTCAAGCATTATTTAAAAATTATTATCAATAAATTTTAAATCCTTCACTGTCTCATTTCCTATAATATATAGAAGAAACGGCATCAGGACGTATGTATCTTCGCGCATTCCTCACAGAGCCCGAAATACTGTACCGTATGCCCTTCGATGATTCCTGGAAATACGTTCTGGGCCTTCTCATCGATAAAGGCCTCGTCGTCCATATGGATGTCAAAGAGCGCATGGCATTTCCTGCATATAAAATGAGAGTGGGGCGCCACATGTCCGTCGAAGCGGTCGGCTCCGTCGGTGGTAATCTTGATAATCTCTCCCAGATCCGTCAGCAGCGCCAGGTTGCGGTAGACAGTGCCGAGGCTGATATTCGGAAATTCCTCCTTTACGTGCAGATAGATGGTATCTGCGGTGGGGTGGTCATACCGGGACAACAGAAAGCGCTTGATAGACTCCCGCTGGCGGCTGTATTTTAAAGCTGGCATAAAACCCTCCTTTATTTGATAATAATAACGGTTACTGTTTCTTTTATTTTAGCAAATTTTCCGGGAATGTCAATGGAAAAATATGATAGTTTTGCGAAAAATGAAGCCCTGCGCCCTGCAGAGAAAATCCGGCGAGTCATATTATGAAGTGTAAAATAACTCTGGAAGAATATCTGGATAAGGTTGACAAACAATAATCATGCTGTTATAATTCAGTCATAAGTTTTAATAAATTTGTAACATTTAAACTTTTGAGTGAAGAATAACAGCTCTGTGTAATGAGAAGGACGTAGAGCTGCTACAGATAACATTGGAGGAACGATAGCATGCACAAGTTTGCAATGATATGTCTCGCAGGAGCGCTTTGCTTTAGCTTCAGCGGAATCCGCGCGGAGGCAAGCAGCCTGTCACTGGCGTCAGAGGAAGGAATTGCTTCCGTTATGTCAGAGGCTCAGGCAGCAGATCCGGAGGCAGATGAGAAGGTACTGGAGGACATGACTCCGTCAGAGTTCGACGGTATCTGCATTGCGAAGGTAAATGATTACGTAAATGTCAGAAGTGAAGCTGGCGAGGACAGTGAGATCGTCGGAAAGCTTTACGATAAGTCCGCAGGAACTGTGGACGGAGAAGAGAACGGCTGGTACAAGATTACATCCGGCAGCGTGACCGGTTATGTGAAGGCTGATTATGTAGTGACCGGCGACGAGGCAGAGGAGCTGGCCAAAGAGGTCGGCAAGCGTGTGGCGACTGTCACCACCCAGACTCTGCGTGTCAGAACAGACGCCACCACAGACGCCAGCGTCCTGGGATTGATTGGTGAAGGTGAGGAGTTAACCGTTACCGATGAGCAGGAAGGCTTTGTAAAGGTATCCATCGAGGAAGGCGACGGCTGGGTATCCACCGATTATGTAGATTTGAGAACCGATTTCGTACAGGCGGAATCCAAGGCAGAAGAGGAAGCGCGTCTGGCCAAGGAAGAGGCTGCGAAAAAGGAAGGTAAGAAGAAGGCCGAGGAAGTAGCAGCGAAGACCAAGTCCGACAGCAGTTCAAACGCGGTTGTAGGCAGCGGTTCCGGAAGCAGCAGCGGCAATTCCGTAGTCAGCTATGCAAGTCAGTTTGTGGGTAATCCGTACGTATACGGCGGCACAAGCCTTACCAACGGAACAGACTGCTCCGGCTTTGTTATGGGTGTATACGCGCACTTCGGTGTGAGTCTGCCCCATTCTTCCAGCGCCATGAGAAGCGTAGGATACAGCGTAAGCCTTTCCGAGGCACAGCCGGGTGATATCATCTGCTACAGTGGTCATGTAGCTATCTACTGTGGCAATAACACCGTAGTACATGCCAGCACACCGGCCACCGGAATCAAGTACACCTCTCCGGCGAACTATAAGAGCGTTATCTGTGTAAGACGTATTTTTTAATTTCCAATAGTATAAAATTTAAAGAGGCGGGAATCCGAAATGGTTCCCGCCTCTTGGTGTTTTCCATAGGGAGAACCCCTGGCTGCACGCCGGACTGAATTAAAATCAGACAACATACTACAATTATCAGACACCCATACACAATTTTATGTTACCCATATACGGACCCGGTTACAGATTGCACAAAGAAATCCACCTTTCATAAAAATATGCACGAATCCACGTGGATAAGTGAAAAAGATATCCACATAAAAACGGACAAAAAAGCCCATAAAATAAAGTTATCAACCAAGTTATCCACATTATCCACATTTTTGGATGTGTAAAACCCAGGTTTACATAGTATTTTTAAAAACAAACGTTCTGTACAGATTGAATAAAACTGCATAAGACGAAAATAAAGTGGAAAACAGACTTGACTTTTGCAATGTCGAAATATAATCGGTATTGTCTGATAATTGTGAAAAATCAGGGAATACAAGCGATGGGAAATAAACAAAAAAGTATGCCATGATACTCTAAGCCAAAGTATTTAGAGTATCATGGCAGTATAAGAAGCTTAGAAATTATGGCTGCAATAAATACCTACCGGATGGCAACCAGTTTATAGATGGGGTTACCCTTTGCTGAAAACTTCTCCTCGTACTCCGTCATGATATTGCCCTCATTCATGGTTGGATCATGATGCAGATCCCTGGAGCAGCCCACAAGCCTCCATCCGGCTTCCTCCACGCTCTCCAGTGAGAAATCGAACAAATCCATATTGTCGGTCTTGAATTCAATCTGACCATCCGCCGCCAGTACCAGATTGTAGCGCGCCAGGAACTCCGTGGAAGTCAGGCGTCGCTTTGCGTGCCGTGCCTTGGGCCAGGGATCGGAAAAATTCAGATAGATCCGGTTCAGTTCTCCATTCGCGAACATCTCCGGCAGCTCCGCCGCGTCCTCGCAGAGGAAATACAGATTCGGCAGCGGTTCTTCTTCCATCTTCTGCAGCGCCCGCAGCAGCACGCTGCTATAGCGCTCCATGCCCAAATAATTAATATCCGGATTCCGTCTGGCCAGCTCCATCAGGAACTGTCCTTTTCCCATACCAATCTCTATATGAATCGGATGATCGTTTCCGAAAAGCTCCTGCCACTTCCCCGGACGCTCTTTGGCGTCGTGAACGACATATTCATTAGCGGCAATGGCTTCTTCGGCTCCTTTAACATGTTTCAGTCTCAAAATAGTCCTCCTTTTTGTACGTAAACAGTGTATTTTTTCAGATACATAGAAATGATTTTTTATGGTTTTGGGGTTCCCGGAATAGGAAATCACTCAGAAACGTAGTTGTTTCTAAATTCCGGAGACTCGAAAAACCTTATAAATACGCGGTTTTTTTACATTGTAAACAAAATCGAAAAAAAAATCAAGAAAAATGAAAAAAAGTGCTTGCATTTTTGAAAACCATGCAGTATAATAAATCTTGCGTTGAGGGACAGCCCAAAACGAACAGAATATGCGCGATTAGCTCAGCTGGCAGAGCACCTGACTCTTAATCAGGGTGTCCAGGGTTCGAACCC
>ERZ827088.1172-NODE-1172-length-33962-cov-3.798006_pt1 | contig 33962 bp, 28 predicted proteins | sample MGYA00519922_ERZ827088 | MGnify/ENA primary metagenome ERZ827088 (study PRJEB31778, sample SAMEA3449254) | human gut metagenome | biome: human gut; feature: human-associated habitat; material: faeces | place: United Kingdom | collected 2010/2012 ...
TGAAGAAGGAGACTGATCACTTGAGTCAGGAGCGTCTGGAGCACCTGCAAAAAGAGCTTGCGGAGCTGCGCGACCAGTTCAATACGCAGAAGGCTCAGTGGGATAATGAAAAGACTTCCGTGGAGCGTCTGCAGAAGCTCCGTGAGGAGATTGAGGATATCAATAAGCAGATTCAGACTGCCCAGCAGAATTACGACCTAAATAAGGCCGCCGAGTTGCAGTATGGCAAGCTACCTGCTCTGCAGAAGGAGCTTTCTGAGGAAGAGGAGAAAATCAGCAAAAAGGATTTGTCACTGGTTCACGAAGCTGTCACTGAGGATGAAATTTCCCGTATCGTGTCCCGTTGGACCGGTATTCCGGTGGCAAAGCTGACTGAGAGTGAACGGAACAAGACCCTGCATCTGGACGATGAGCTGCATAAGCGTGTCATCGGCCAGGATGAGGCGGTAACGCTGGTATCTGAAGCGATTATTCGTTCCAAGGCCGGTATCAAGGATCCGACGAAGCCCATCGGTTCGTTTCTGTTCCTCGGACCTACCGGTGTGGGTAAGACCGAGCTTGCGAAGGCTCTGGCTGCCAGCCTCTTTGACGACGAATCCAATATGGTGCGTATCGATATGAGTGAGTACATGGAGAAGTATTCTGTGTCCCGTCTTATCGGAGCTCCTCCCGGATATGTAGGCTACGAGGAGGGCGGTCAGCTGACGGAGGCTGTTCGCAGGAAGCCCTATTCCGTTGTCCTGTTTGATGAAATTGAAAAGGCCCATCCGGACGTATTCAATGTACTCTTACAGGTACTGGACGACGGACGTATCACCGATTCGCAGGGACGGACCGTGGACTTTAAGAACACGATTCTGATTATGACCTCGAATATCGGTTCCTCCTATCTGCTGGACGGCATCGACGAGAACGGCAGCATCAAGCCGGAGGCTCAGACTCTGGTTATGAATGACCTGCGCGCACATTTCCGTCCGGAATTTCTGAACCGACTGGATGAGACCATTCTCTTCAAGCCGCTGACCAAGAGCAACATCACGCGGATCATTGATTTGTTACTGAAGGAACTGAATGAGCGTCTGGCTGACCGGGAGCTTTCTCTGGAGCTGACCGACGCTGCCAGGACCTTCATCGCAGACCACGGCTTCGATCCGGTCTATGGCGCCCGTCCGCTGAAACGGTATATGCAGAAGCATGTGGAGACGCTGGCTGCCAAGTTAATCCTGGGCGGTGAGATTTCCACCGGAGCAACCATTGTGATTGATGTGGAGGGCGACGGCCTGACTGCAAGAGTCAAATAATTTCTGAATGAAAGAACTCGCGGATGACCTTTTGGTCTTCCGCGAGTTCTTTTGTAAAAATAAGAATCTTCTATTTTTTCTTCACATATCCATAAATCATCCGCGCCAGCTTCCCGTAATCCAGCGGCTTACTTAAGTGTTCGTTGACGCCCGCTTCCCGGCTTTTCTCAATATCTTCCGTGAAGGCATTGGCGGTCATGGCAAAGATGGGAATGGACGCTGCGTCCGGCCGCTCCATGGCACGTATCTGCTTCGTAGCCATAAGACCGTTCATCACAGGCATCATCACATCCATCAGAATGATATCGTAAGTCCCCGCCGGGCTTTCCCGGAACCGGTCGACCGCCTGCTGTCCGTCGCTGGCCCAGGTCACAGACGCGCCCTTTTCCTTCAGCATGGCTGCAGCGATTTCCATATTCAGCTCATTGTCCTCTACCAGAAGTACATGCAGGCCGGACAAATCATCCTCTGTATTCTCCGCTTCTCTTTTCTTCTGTATCTCCTCTTTTCCTGTCTGCCGGAAATGAAACCGCAGCTGCACCGCCGTTCCTTCTCCGGGCTCACTTTCGATGGTCACAGTTCCGTCCATCAAATCCGTCAGCTTCTTTACAATCGCCAGGCCAAGTCCCGCGCCTGCAGCGCCGCCGACTGACGAGCTGCGTTCCTGTTCAAAGGCTTCAAAGATATGCTCCTGAAATTCTTTGCTGATACCGATCCCCGTATCCTGAATCCGGAACCCATATTCCGCAGTTCCATCGTTTCCCGGAACCTCCGTTGCAAAAAATATAATTTTACCGCCGGCCGGTGTAAACTTTACCGCATTATTGATGATATTAACCAGAATCCGCTGCAGCTTTCCTTCGTCACAGTGTACATACGGATTCGCCACTTCCTGCCAGATCGTAAGGGCAATTCCTTTCTGTTTGGCAGACGGGAGAAATAGCGTTTCCATATCTTTCACCAGCGCCGTCAAATCAACATCACTTTCTTCCAGCTCCAGCTTGCCATTTTCAATCCGGGTCAGATCCAGTACATCGTTAATCAGATTCAGAAGCACCTGACCGGAATTCTTGATTTTTCCCACTGCATTGACTACCTGCGCCTTATCCCCGGGATTCCGGTCAATCATATCCGTGAATCCCAAAATGGCATTGATGGGAGTCCGGATATCATGGGACATATTTGCCAGAAAGATCGTTTTTACTTTTCCGGCCTCAACCGCCTGCCGTGACGCCTTCTTTTCCAGCTCCAACGCTTCCTTCAGACTTTCGTTATAGCGCTCTTCCTCCATGCTTTTCTGTCGATCCGCCATGAAAAGATACGCAAACAGCGTTCCCAGCACCAGACAGAAGGACTGGAACGGATAAGTCATCCGCAGGGGAATCAGGTATGTATTAGCCAGAATCGCCGCGAGCGGAATCGTAGACAGCAGCAGGGACTGCAAAAGATACGGCTCCTTTTCGTACATTTTATGGTAGAGAATATAAATGCCATTTATAAAAGCTTCCAGATAATAGAACAGATTGATGGCCGTAAAAAGTTCAAATCCTCTGCCCCGGACATAGTTTCCCGTGTCTGTGATATACCAGACATAGCCATTATCAGGGGACATTACAACCATGACAAGCAGAATGATAAGCGGAAGCTTCTCCACTATCTGAAACCACCGTCCATGAGGCACATTGATATAACTGCAGACAAACAGCTGCCATATGAACGGCGTGATCACATAGACCAGGAAAAACAGGAAGATAACAATCTGAAACCACGGCTCCTGATTTCTTCCCTCCAGAAAGCCGACCGCAAAGCCCGCGTCCAGCAACACATAGAGCACTACTGTGATATCCAGCACCTGATACATGCGCTTCATTTTCTCCTGCTTCATATCGTTGCAGATCTTTACGAATAAAATCAGCAGTATGATGATCATAAATACGGTACTGGTCAGATAATTGGCAACCATTTTTCACGCTCCAAAGACATTGATAAAATTATTGTACCATATTTCAGGTATGAGAAAAAGACTTTTTTCGCCGCCTGTCTGATGGGGAACAGCTTTTTCTCATCCATTTTGTGTGCCTTTTTTCAGCCATCCATAGGCAATGGTGCAAATCATCACGGACAGCAGCGAACCTACCGCCGTGGCAAGTCCCATGGGCAGGAGGCTCATGGGAAACAGCCTTGACATCAAATACGCGCCCGGAACACGCACCAGCACAATGGCCGCAATATTGTGTAGGAAAGACAGCTCTGAACGTCCACAGGCGCAGAAATAACCACTGAAACTGAAATGAATTCCCGCGAACATACAGTCAAAAATATAACCACGGAAGTACCAGCCGCCCTGCATCACCACGGCTGCGTCCTTCGAGAACAGGCCGACCGCCGGATTTGCGATAAACTGAACCAGAACCGCCATAAAAAGGCCAAACCCTGTAGCTATGAAGATGGCGTAACGCAGTGTCTTCCTTGCCCGCTCTTCCTCTCCGGCGCCGATATTCTGGGCGCAGAGAGCCGATACTGTAGACAGCATCGAAGAGGGCACCAGGAACACAAAGCTGATGATTTTCTCCACGATTCCCACCGCTGCCGCATCCGTGAGTCCGCGGCGGTTCGCGATAACGGTAATCAGGATAAAGGACACCTGAATCAGACCGTCCTGCATTGCCACCGGAAGACCAATGCGAAGAAGCTGTCCCATGGCTGTGCCCCTGGGCTTCAGATCTGATTTTTTCATGGTAAGCCCGGTATCCCGCCGCCTAATGGCCCAGAAGGCAATCAAAACACTGACTGTCTGAGACAGGGTCGTACCAAGGGCTGCGCCCGCAGGTCCCATATGGAAGGCTCCCATGAACAGATAATCTAATACGATATTGACGCCACAGGCGATGGCGATAAAGTACATAGGACTTTTCGAGTCACCCAGGCCCCGGAAAATGGAACTGATCACATTGTAGGCAGTGATAAAGGGAATACCGATAAAACAGATTGTCAGATACTGAATCGTACCTGCCACAGCCTCCTCCGGCGTGGAAATCAGTGCCACAATGGGCCGCACCAGCACTGTCAGCAGCACCATCAGCGCCACCGATACGCCCAGGAACAGTACGACGGTATTGCCAATGGCCTCGCCGGCCCGCTTTTTATCCCGGGCTCCTACGGCCTGTCCGATACTGACCGTGGTTCCCATGGCCAGACCTACCAGAATCACAGTCAGCATATGCATCACCTGGCTTCCCAGAGACACCGCCGTGGTGGCTGCCGTTCCGTCAAACTGACCGATGATAAAAAGATCCGCCATGCCATACAGGGTCTGCAGAAAATAGGACAGCAGATAGGGCAGGGAAAAGTATAAAATATTGCTCAGCACGCTGCCGGAATTAAAATCTCGCGCTTTCTCACATTTTCTCATCGGAGCTTCCCTCCCGTCAGCTTCCAGGCCACAAATCCGGCCGCGCATCCGATCACCACTCCGCCCAGTACATCTGTGGGGAAATGTACCCCCAGATAAATCCGGGAAAATCCAATCAGCGACGCCACGATGAGCGCCGGTACTCCGATGCTGTGAGGCATGCCAAGAAACATGACCGACGCCACCGCAAAGGCCGCGCCCGTGTGTCCCGACGGGAAGGAATAGTCTGCCGGTTCCTGCACCAGAAGAATCAGATCCTCCAGAAGATGATAAGGCCGCACTCTGGCTACCCAGTTTTTCAAAAGCAGATTGACCACCAGAAATTCCAGAATCATGGACACGGTGGCCGCCTCGCCCACCCTGCGCCATTTTGGCTGCAGAAGCAGTGCCAGGCAGGCCGCGATGGAGAGAAACCCTGCGTTTTCCAGTGAGGTGATGCACCACATCACCTTATTTTGCAACGGCCCCCGGATGCTATTCTGCAAAAACATCATGAAACGGTATTCCCATTCAAAAAATTTTTCCATCTCAGATCTCCGTAAAGGTGTATCGCTGCAAAAGCCCGGAGGTATTTACATGATAGACGACAGTTCCATCGGCCAGATCTTCCCGTTCAAAGGTGAAGTCCCGCTCTTTTTCGTGGTGTTTCCTTACATATTCTTCCAAATCATCAATAGGAACCTCCTCGATAAAGACGTCCCGCATCTGATTGTTGGCACACTCGTTGAAAATCTCATGAACAACTTCATATTCTTTCATTTGCAAATCCCCTTTCCCGGGCATAGCCCTCTCTCTTTTTCGCTGCCCGTCCTGTTCCCGTATAAGACCTCTGCTTAGTACGGCGGCCTGATATTCGGAATACAGTAGACCACAAAGGAATACAGCGACAATACCGCCGAGGTTCCCAACACAAGCTGAAACCACTTCGTCCTCGAAGTCTCCGGCTTTAATGCCGCCGCGTTGGCCGCGAAAATCAGCACCGGAACCATGTAGCGCCCCTGGGCCTGGAAATCAATGAACCAGGCATTGTAGAGCAATAGCGCGTAAGACACCAGCGCGCAGAAAAACAGAAGTCCCAGCTTCACCTTCCGCTCCCCGTGTCCCTTTTCCCGAAGCACAGAACCGCAGCAGCCGATGAGATACACCAGATACAGCGCCCCCATCAGCAGACAGTACCAGTCCGGACTGGGGAACTGGAGACTTCCGTAGGTTCCCACAAAGGAACGGAACGTGGTCTTGTGAAGTCCCATTTTAAATAGCAGCTCCGAAAGCCCCACGCCCTTGCCGTAGAGATTGAAGGCCGAGCTCTGCTCCGCAGGCGGTGAAGCCGGATTCAGCTTCGGAATCGCGATCTGCTCCTGAAGCGTAAGGAGCACCCGGTGCCGGTGAACGCCATAATGCAGAAATTCCGGAATATAACGGATTCCCAGGAACCCAAACGCGAAGCCCGCTACCCAGAGATAGCTGATCAACCGGTTCTTTTTCTCCTCCGCAGGCGCTGTGAAGAGATCCACCAGCAACATACAGAAGGCATAAATGGCGAACACATAGAAGTTCTGTTTGGACATGAAAATATTGGAAAACAAAAATCCCAGAAGCAATACCCGCCACCAGTCTGCTTTCTTCACGCCCCGTCTGCAAAGCTTCTGCAGCATACTGTCCGGTCTCGCCACCTGATAGAGCACCAGCACGCCCACCGCGTAGTCCATGGCGTCCGAGGTACAATAAGTATAGAGATACCAGATCTGAGGCGTCAGGAACATGACGGCCAGAAGCCAGCGGTTCTTTTTCAGGCTGCAGAAAATCAGATAAAAAAGCCCCGCCGCCATCAGCACGCTGAACAGCCGCACCGCATGCTCAAAGGTAAAAAGCCTCGCGATCTGAGCCGCAAAAATATAGAACAGGTCAAGCTCCGTAAGGCGCGCCGTTCCGAACACGGAATAGGCCGCCATCTCCAGATCTCTTGCGTCCGGAATCTTCCAGTGGGTAATGTAATACTGCACCGAATAGACCGCCTCAGACTCATCGGGGTTCACCAAATCAGAGCCTGTGAAAGCTCCGGTTACTATCAGAACCAGCGCCAGCAGCCCCGCTATATAGAATAACGTATCAACTGCCAGGAAAAACCGTCCCTCCCGCTGCCGCCAGATTTTCCGCACATAGAATTCAGCCGCGGCCCAAACGAGTAAAAGCAGAGGCAGCAGATAAAAGACGCCGGTCCGCGCATAGCGCCCCGCCATTTCCTTATAAAACTCCCGGAACACATCCGTAGTCAGAAGCTGAGAATCATCGCCTGTGATATAAAGCCCCAAAGAGCCGCTGTCCGTCTCATACATCTGAACCTGATCGTTGGGCGAAAATGAAGCCAGAAGTTCTTCTCCGGAAAGCTCTCCTGCGTAAAAGCCATTAATAAAAAACGCAATGTCCCTGATTTGAATCTCGTCATCCAAATTGTAATCAATTGGGTCCAGGCGTTTGAAGGTCTGTCCGTCGCGCCAGCGGATATCCCAGAAGAAAAAGCGGGCTTCGCCGGGCTTTTTATCGGCATTCTTTACGCTGTCCAGTCCCAGATTTTCCGTCGGGGAAGCAAAGACCTTGCAGTGATTGCCCGCCGTATAATCTTCTTTTTCAAAATCCACACGCATTTCTGTAAGTATGACCGACGGATAAAGCAGAAATCCGGCCAGCACCAGAACCAGTACCAGGGGCTTCCACCATTTTTTCAGCCACGTTTTCATATACTAAAACTCCTTTTACTGTGCCGTATCGTCCAACTGACGCTTCAGATAGAGTCCTACCACACCGGAAAAATTCATAATATTGCGGATGTAAGCGAAATCCCTGCCGAATATCCGCCGCTCCGCCTGCAGATCCTGCTCCTCCCCGGCGAAAACGCCCAGCACGGAGATGCCCTCCGCACGAACCTTTCGCACCTCGGAAGCCGTATCCCGCACCGCATAGTCACCTGCGTAGGGCGCAGGGTTCTTGCTGTTGGGCCGGTTCACGATGATGTCGTTGGGACGCCCGTCGCTTAAGACGATGAGAACCTTATTTTCCTCGGGGCGTTCCCGAAGACTGGCCGCAGCCGCCCGGATGGCCAGGCCGTCCCGGTTATTGGACGAGGCGTGAAACTCAAAGATCCTCTTATTGGCCTCCTTCGGGTCGTCATAGTCCCGGTAGCGCTGCATGACCGTGTAGTCCCAGAAGGTACAAAAGCCCATGACCCGATGAGGAATCTGTACGCTGCTTAAGGCCTCGCTGATGATATAACCCTGCAGGGCCACCAGGCTCTGACGGCTTCTTTGAGAACCGCTGGCATCAATGAGCACGTGAACCACAAATTCTGAGCTGTCCTTTTTCAGCACCCGCTCAAAAAGCTTCTTATCATGGCTGCGGCCCAGCTTCCAGAGTCTTGAGGGTACGATGCTGCCATACTCGCTTTTCACCGTCTCCCGCTCGCTTCGAGCCACCAGAGCCCGGCGCAGGGTGTCTGCCAGCACCTCGATATTCCGCTTCGCCACCCGGGTGTAATGACCGTATACCCTGAGGTTCTCGCTCTTTGACCGTCTGGCGTACTCGGACTGATAATTCCGCTTCACCATATTGGAAAGGATGCCGTCGGTAAAATAGAGGCTACAGTCCGCATGGGCGCCCCGGCATAGACTGCGGTTCAGACGCTTCTGCTCTCCGGCGCTTAAATAGGATCGCCCATAATTCAGCTCGATGTAGGAGTACATCTTCTCAACCGCTTCCGCGTCCACCAGCACCCTTTTCATGCGGGTTTCCTTCTTTTCTTCCTCAGAGGGAACCTCTCCGGTCTGGGCCACGGCCTGATTGACCTGATTCAGTACCTGGGTCAGGTCCTCCTCCGCCGCTTCCTCCTCCAGATAATCCTTCCAGTTGAATTCCTGTAAGTCCTCCATGGTCACGGCCAACACCTTTTCCAGATCGCCGTGATTTTTTTCGAAATAAGGATCGACTAACCAGTTATACATGGCGTCCGTAACCCGAATGATTTCCATCGTATCTTCGGTGTCCCGAAGGCCAGCCAGCATGTCCAGCGCCTGCTGCATTCTGACCTGCTCATGCCCCGTCTGTCCCCGGACCGCCTGCTGCATCATGCAGATCTTAATCTGCCCCAGGTAATAGGACGCAAGCCTTGTAAAATCATAATCCAGCAGATCCGAAAAAGCTTTTTTCCGAATCTCCGCGACGCCCTTTCGCTCCGCGCTGATTTTTTTGTAAACCGCACTGTCCACCGCAAGCTGGGCCACATTCGTCAGAGCCTGCTCATCTGCCCCATAGTACAGCTTTTTCACCAGATACAGTCCAAAAGCGTTTCGGTCAAAGTACCGGGAAAATGCCCCCTGCTTCACCGCATCATAGAGAGACACCCAGGGCGACCGGGAGAAGGATACAGTATCCAGCTTGATGTTCTCACCGTAGTTACCGCTGACCGTCCAGTACAGGTTCCGGATTCGATTTTCTATCTCATACTGATTTTCGTCAAAATATTCCTGCTCCAGGTTTTCCTGTTCCTTCATGCTGCCTCACCTGTGATTTTCTTAAAATAATTCGCTTCCGGTCCACTCCTCCGGGATCCGGGTCATGACAATGTCGCCGATGATTTCCTTTTCAAAAATATCAAAGCTTTTATTCGTAATACCCATAGTCACCGCCGTCCGGGGCGTAAGACCGGAGCGCACCGTCTTAATCGCGCCGATCATGCCGCGCAGATCCAGCGGCTTCGTGGAAATCTCACTGTTCTGGGCCTTCACCTGCAGGTCGAGAAACAGGCCTGCGAAAGCCCGCAGTCCCGCTTCCTTCGCGTCCGGGAAGTTGGCCCGGAGAATCCGCATCAGTGTGCTTTCCGTAAGCGGCGGCATATCAATGACCAGAAACCGGGACACCAGCGCCTCGTTCAGTTCTCTGGTTCCGGCGTAGCCGTAATTCATGGTTCCGATAAAGCGGGTGGCCGGGTGCAGTTCAATCTTATCATAGCCCGGCACGTCGATAATGCGACGGTAATCCAGGGTCGCGTGAAGCACGGAAACCGCGTCATTTTTCGCCATATTAATCTCATCGAATACGCCGAAGCCGCCATTTTCCGCGCACTGGTATACGGGACCCCTGCGCAGCCGCACCTCATTGTCCACGAAGGTATCCGTTCCGATCAGGGAACTACTGTCGGTGTTCACGTTAAACGAAATATTGTAGGAAGGACGGCCAAAGATCCAGGCCAGATTCTCCGCCAGAATGTTCTTTCCCGTGGCCTTGGAGCCGGATAGCAGTACATTTTCCCCCTGTAAAAGGGCTGCAATCGCCATTTCCAGAATCTCTTTTCCGTAAAAGGGCACCGGCGGCTTCACCACACGGTTTCGCGCCGCCTCCGCCACCGGATACTGCGCCCGGAATTTCTCTACCTCCTGAATCAGCAGGGGATTCACCTGCTGCTCCTCTAAAAAATGCAATTCGTTCATATTCGTTTTATTCCTTCTCTATGGTCTTAAACCAGTGATTTTACATAGGGAACCAGCTCGTCAAAATGGCGGATAATCTTATAATCCTCCGGTTTCAGATCGGTCTGCTCCGGCAGAACCTTCTCCTTGGCCCGGTACCAGACCGGATGCATGCCCGCTTTTGCGGAACCTGCCACATCCTTTTTGAAGGTATCTCCCACAAACACCATTTCCTCGGGCTTACAGCCTGCCTTTTTCACACACAGGGCCATAAATTCCGGATGGGGCTTCTCATGGCCCGCCTCCTGGCTGGTCACCATATGGGTGATATAGGGTGCAAATCCAAATCGCTCCAGCTTCTGATACTGCATCCAGAAGGTCATATCCGTGCCGATTCCCACGCCGATGCCCATTTTCCGAAGCGCCCGTATGGCCTCGATACTTCCCGGCTCCGCCTTGCTCTCTGCAAGCAGAGCGTCCCAGTACAGATGATACAGCTTCTCCACATGGGGAAACAGGGGCTTGCCCCACTGCTCCAGCAGGTTCTGCAGGCGGATGCTGCGGCTGTGGGTGGCTGCGTCGTCCTTTCCCAGACGGACCTTCAGCTCTTCGTTCATCCGCTTGTATTCGCTCCGAAAATACGCTTTGGCAATTCCAAGCTCTTTTTCGGCATATTCCGCCATACGCTCCACGCCCAGCGCGTGGCCTTTTTCATAGTCATACAGGGTATCGTCAATATCGAACACTACTTCTTTTATCATACGCCGTCTCCTTCTCTTCTCCCGTTCTTACTATATACTATTTTTCCCTTTGAATCCAGTCTAATCCAGCAGAAATTCCGCCAGTACCATGTTGCTCACGTCGATGCCCCGATCGGTCAGCCGGACTCTCCCGTCTGCCCGCACGAGAACCTCTTCCTGTATCAGCTTTTCCAGCACCGGGCCGTATACCTCCTGAATCTCCTCCGTGACCGCCACGCCCCGCATTTCGCGCAGCCCCAGAAACATGGTCTCCTCCAGCACGTCCCGATGGTTCAGGGGCTCCACGCTTTCATAGGTGAAATGGCCCTTCAGATATTCCTTCAAATCCGTACTGTTTTTATAACGCACCTCGCCAAGCAAAGACGCCGCGCCGATGCCAAAGCCCCTGTAATCGGTCCGCTCCCAGTAGGAGCAGTTGTGGCGGCACTCGTACCCGGGCTTCGCGTAGTTGGAAATCTCGTAACGCTCATAGCCCTTCCCGTGTAAAAATGCTTTCGTGTCCTCGTACATAAGCCGATCCAGATCTTCGCCCGGAAGCTCACTCTCCTGGGGCCGATCTTCTCCATATCGCTCATAAAAGGGCGTGCCCTCCTCAACAATCAGGCTGTAAGCGGAAATATGTTCCGGATTCAGATTCGTCACTTTTTCCAGGGTGGACAGCCAGCCCTCCCGGGTCTGTCCGGGCAGGGCGGACATCAGATCTATGTTCACATTGGCGAAGCCCAGCTCCCGCACCAGCTCATAGTTGTGAAGGAACTGCTCCCAGGTGTGGATACGGCCCAGTGTTTTCAACTCCCGGTTATCCGCCGACTGAAGGCCGATGCTCAGACGGTTCACGCCCGCCCGCTTGTAAGTCTCCAGCTTTGTCCTGTCCAATGTACCCGGATTGCACTCCACCGTAATCTCCGCATCGGGACGCAAAAGAAGCCGCCGGGAAACCTCGTCGAGGACTCCTGCCAGCTCTTCTCCTGCCAGAAGAGAGGGCGTGCCGCCTCCAAAAAAGACGGTCGCTCCCTCATATGTTTCATTCAAGTCTCCGGCTGACCGGATTTCTTCCTTCAACGCACGTACATACGCGGCCCGGGTCGTCTCGTCCGCCGGGGCAGAGAGGAAATCGCAGTAGGCGCATTTGCGCACGCAGAAGGGAATGTGAATATAGATACCAAGCTTTTTTTTCATGTCAGCCAATCCTATTTGTCATCCAGCTTCAGTACGCTCATGAAGGCCTTCTGTGGGATCTCCACATTGCCCACCTGGCGCATCCGCTTCTTGCCTTCCTTCTGCTTCTCCAGCAGCTTCTTCTTACGGCTGATATCACCGCCGTAACACTTGGCCAGCACGTCTTTCCGCATGGCCCGAACGGTCTCGCGGGCGATGACCTTGCCGCCCACAGCTGCCTGAATCGGGATCTCAAAGAGATGACGCGGAATCTCATCCTTCAGCTTCTCACACATTTTGCGGCCACGCTCGTAGGCAGTACTGCTGTGGACAATGAAGGACAGGGCGTCCACTTCTTCCTTATTGATCAGGATATCCAGCTTCACCAGATCGGCCTGCACATAGCCCTTCATCTCATAGTCGAAGGACGCGTAGCCTCTGGAACGAGATTTCAGGGCGTCGAAGAAGTCATAGATGATCTCATTCAGCGGAAGCTCATATTTTAACAGGGCACGGGTCTCCTCCATATATTCCATGCCAAGGTAGATGCCCCTTCGCTCCTGGCAGAGCTCCATGATGGAACCGATGAACTCGGTGGTCACCATGATCTCGGCGCTGACGAAGGGCTCCTCCATATGCTCGATCTCCGACGGGTCGGGCAGGTTGGACGGGTTCGTCAGATCGATGACCTCGCCGTTGGTCTTATAAACCTTGTAGATAACGCCCGGAGCCGTGGTCACCAGATCCAGGTTGTATTCCCTCTCCAGACGCTCCTGGATGATTTCCAGATGGAGTAGTCCCAGGAATCCGCAGCGGAAACCAAATCCCAATGCAATAGATGTCTCCGGCTCAAACTGGAGGGACGCATCGTTTAACTGCAGCTTCTCCAGGGCGTCACGGAGATCCGGATACTTGGCTCCATCCGCCGGATAGAGACCGCAGTACACCATGGGCAGAACCTTCTTGTAGCCCGGCAGCGGCGCGTCGCAGGGATTATCCCGGTCGGTAATCGTATCACCTACACGGGTGTCCCGGACATTTTTGATGCTGGCTGTCACGTAGCCTACCATGCCAGCAGACAGCTCGTCGCAGGGAATGAACTGGCCTGCGCCGAAGTAGCCTACCTCCACGACCTCTTCCTCGGCTCCGGTGGCCATCATGCGGATGGTGGTTCCCTTCTTCACCGTACCCTCTTTAATTCGACAGAAAATAATAACGCCCTTATAGGAATCGTATACGGAATCGAAAATCAGGGCCTTCAGGGGCGCGTTCGGGTCGCCCGTGGGAGCCGGGATTTTATGCACGATGGCTTCCAACACCTGATCCACATTCAGACCGGTTTTCGCGGAAATCTGGGGCGCGTCCTGGGCCTCCAGGCCGATGACGTCCTCAATCTCGTCGATGACCCGCTGGGGCTCGGCGCTGGGCAGGTCGATCTTGTTGATAACCGGGATCACGTCCAGATCGTGGTCGAGTGCCAGATACACATTTGCCAGTGTCTGGGCTTCGATACCCTGGGCCGCGTCCACCACCAGGATGGCGCCGTCGCAGGCCGCCAGGCTTCGGGATACCTCGTAGTTAAAGTCCACATGGCCCGGTGTATCGATGAGGTTGAAGATATACTCCTCGCCGTCCTTGGCCTTGTATACAGTGCGGACGGTCTGGGCCTTGATGGTGATTCCGCGCTCCCGCTCCAGATCCATATTGTCCAGCACCTGGGCCTGCATCTCCCGGCTGGTCAGAAGACCGGTCTGCTCGATGATGCGGTCCGCCAGGGTGGATTTTCCGTGGTCGATGTGAGCAATGATACAGAAATTGCGGATTTTACTCTGGTCAAATGTTGTCATTCAAAAATTCCTCCGTTATCTGGGTTAGTTTTATCTAATTCATAAAACGCCAAAAAGCGGGTGCGTAAAAACGCCCGCTTTCCGGTCTATTATCAGCATACCCTATTTACGTAAGGGCTTCATGCTGTTTAAGCTTATCACAAGTGTGGATGTATTGTGAAGCAGTGCGGAGGTGGTCGGCTGCAGGATTCCGGCTACACCCAGAACGATGAGGCCGGTATTGAAGCCTACGATGGTCCGGTAATTCTTATGAATCCGCTTCATCAGGCCGTTGCCGATGTGTTTTAAGGCTACCAGCTGCCACAGATCCTCTGCGCCCACGGTCACGTCCGCAATTTCCCGGGCGATCTCCGCACCGTCGCTGATAGCGATGCCCACGTCTGCCGCAGACAGTGCCGGGGAATCGTTGATGCCATCGCCGATCATCATGACCTTGCGGCCCTTTGCCTTCTCTTCCTCTACGAAGCGCGCCTTGTCCTCCGGCAAAACCTCTGCGAAGAACTCGTCCACGCCTACCCTGGCCGCTACGGCTCTGGCTGTCCGCTCGCTGTCTCCGGTCATCATGACTACCTTGGAGATGCCTGCGTCCTTCAGGGCCTGAATCACAGCCGGCGCCTCGGGACGAATGGGGTCCTCGATGCAGATAACGGCTGCCAGCTCGCCCTCTACCGCCAGATAGAGATGGGAATACTCAGCCGGGAGCGCGTTAAACTTCTCCTCGGTTCCGGCCGGAAGGACACATTTCTCATCGTCAAATACAAAATGATAGCTTCCGATAATCGCTTTCTTCCCTTCTACTGTCGTAGAAATGCCGTGCGCCACAATATATTCTACTTTCGAATGCTTTTCTTCATGGTTCAGGTGCTTCGCCTTGGCGGCGTCCACAACTGCTTTTGCCATGGAATGGGGGAAGTGCTCCTCCAGGCAGGCTGCCAGACGAAGAAGCTCGTCCGGACTCTCGCCGTTAAAGGGAACCACCTCTGCCACGGTGGGGCAGGCCTTTGTCAGGGTACCGGTCTTGTCAAAGACGATGGTGTCCGCCTCTGCCACAGCCTCCAGGTACTTGCCGCCCTTGACGGTCACATGCTCCGCCCCGGCTTCACGAATGGCTGACAGGACCGAAATCGGAATCGCCAGCTTCAATGCGCAGGAGAAATCCACCATGAGTACGGCCAGGGTCTTCGTCATATTACGGGTGAAAAACCAGGTGGCCGCCGCACCCGCCAGGGTGTAGGGAACCAGCTTGTCAGCCAGATGCTCTGCCTTGCCCTCCACGGATGATTTCAGCTTTTCAGACTCCTCGATCATGGCCGCGATGCGATCATACTTGCTTGCGCCGCTTCCCACTTTGACACGGATGGTCAGCTCGCCTTCCTCCAGAACGGTTCCGGCGTAGACCGACGCTCCCGGAGCCTTGGCCACAGGAACAGATTCACCGGTCAGGGAGGACTGGTTCACCATACCCTCGCCTGCTTCTACCGTTCCATCAAATGGTACCACATTTCCCATATGGATGACAACCAGATCTTTTTCCTGAATGGAAGAAGAATCCACCAGAACCTCCTGGCCGTCGCTTAAGAGCCACACCTTTTCAATGTTCAGGGACATACTGCGGGCCAGATCGCCCACGGACTTCTTGTGGGTCCACTCCTCCAGGATCTCACCGATGCCAAGCAGGAACATGACAGAGCCTGCGGTATCGAAGTCGCCCCGGAATACGGACACGCCGATGGCGGTGGCATCCAGTACCGGAACCTCCATCTTACCATGGGCCAGGGTCTTCGCGCCCTTCCACAGATATTTCCACGATTTTACAAATGCAATGCCGGCGCGGATCGGATAGGGCAGAAACAGCTTGCTTCCCGCGCGCATGATGACACTGTTCACCAGCTTCTCCCAGTACTCCTCATTCAATGCTCTGCCGGAGCTTTGGAATACCGCCTGGGGAACGTTCACATTTTCATAACGGAAATTCCGAAGAGCCGTCAGCACCTGCTGCCGATCCCCCGTATAATAAACCACGATGCTCAGAGTATTGCGCTGTATTTTTGCCGAAGTTACAAAATCCCGTGTGTCCAGATAATACTGAAGAGTATCCGCCTCTTCGATGCTCATACGGCGCACGCAGGCCTGAACACGGATTCTGCCTCTGATTTCATGCCTGATGATGAACTTCATGGATTTACGCCTCTGTCTCCTCAGTTGTCTCTGCAGCTTCCTCCGCCTCAGCGTCTGCCACAACTGCTGCCTCTGCAGCTGCCTCGCGCTCCTCATTGATCTGCTTTGCTCCGGCGTAGATGTCCTCTGCGTTCTCCTGGATCACAGCCGCAGTCTTCATGACGCAGCTCTTCGCGCGAAGTACGGCTGCGGTGCAGTTCGTATATACATTCTTAGCGTCATCGCTTGACAGTGCCTTGATACCTGCGGTGCCAAACAGCACACCTGCAGCGAAAATTCCAGTCTTCTTCCAGTCAACATTCTTTAATTTCAGCATTATAATTTCCTCCTCTTATCCGTATGCTTATTGTTTATGAACCGTATTGGTTTTACAATGTCCGCAATGATATCTTCGTCTTTTATCTTTTGGACAGGCTTATTATAGCATGCTCTTTTTCAAAGGCAAGACTAATCGTTCTTATTGATAATTTTTGTTGATTTAGATGCGAAAAAGTCATTGACATTCCGGTTAGTTTATGCTATTTAGGATTACCTAACACCTGGTAAAGCACCTCTGCCAGGGGATCCATAGCGTTCATCATTTCCTCCAGGGTGTTGGTCTGAGCTCCTGCTTCCACAAGCAGGGACTTGGGCCGCAGGTGCAGATTGTAACGCAGACTCTTCAGATAGATTTTGCGGCTGACGCCCGGATAATACTTTTCACAGGCAAGCTTTAGCTGCAGAGACAGCGCCAGATTTTCCCCGATATAAGGATTATACAGATAAGATATGGGGCCGTTCCGCCTGCTATAGCTTAAGCCGTTGAAGAACATGAACTGGGCCGTGGGTTTTCCGTCCACCTCTGTCACCAGATGGGTGTCTTCATTTACACCATCCCGGTGCAGATCTATCAGCACTTCGATGGACGGATTTTCCGCCAGAATCCGCTTCACATCCTCCGCTGCCAGTGTATAGGCACGATTCCGATCCAGTTCGCCGTCCATATAATCATAGACATTCGTATTATGTATCACGTTATACCCAAAGCGTTCCCGCAGGATTTCCGTCAGGCGGTCGCCCACGCCTACGATGGTGGTGCGTACGTCACCCTCCACGGAATCTGCAAAGCCCTCCTGGGAATGTGTATGATAAATCAGAATCTGGGGGGCGCTGCTGTCCTGCTGCAGGGTCATGTCCATGGAAAGCAGGGCGCCGGCATTCAGAAGATCACTGCTGATATCCGTGTTACTTTCTATTATATAGAAATTGTTTTTCAGAAAATCAAAATCGGAGAGCTCTGCGGCACTGTATTCCCGTCCCTGCACGGAGGGTTCTGACGGCACTTCCCCCAGATCCGCTTTCGGCTCCCCGTCCGGTTCCGGTTCTGTTGCCTGCTGATTTTCTTCTTCCACCTGCTCCGCCAGGTCGAAGGCCTCTCCGGTCTCCTGGTTGATCTCGTTTTCATCATGGACGCCGCCCTGAATCAGTATTTCATAAGCTGCGGTGCTCTCGATGGCAGGGGTGTAATCCTGCTGTCCGGTCAGAAAACCGTAGAGGGGAATGATGCTCACCGCGCGCTCCAACACCCATTCCTCCAGACTGTCCGCTTTGGCCCCGCCACCGGACGCCGTGTAAACCAGGGCCGGATACAGGGTTTTCGTGGCCGCCCGCTGCAGATCTCCCTCCATTTCCAGAAGACCTGCTTTCCAGATATAAGAAAGCTTTCGAAGGGGCCTGACTCTGACGCTGCTGCACAGGATGTAAAGTCCCATGCCGACGATCAGGAGCCAGACCAGGCCGTTTATGGCTTTTCCGATTTTCCTGCTGCTTTGTTTTCTCACGCGTTCATTCCCCCATACTGTTTTCAGTATATGAGCCACCGGACACGCTTATGTCAGGACAGAGCCAGATTCAGGGCCTCGGAAATAGTAAAGCTTAAGCGGCGGATCATCTCGTCCACGTTCTTCGGAGTTACGAACATGCCGTTCAATCCCGGCGGCACGCTCCTTCGATCGCCCGTGGCATCGTAGACAATAGTTGCCGCGTCCACCACGGTTGGCACACCGATGGCCAGCACCGGGACACCAATCGTCTCCTTTGACAGACTGTTCCTGTGATTGCCCACTCCGGAACCGGGCTGAATGCCTGCGTCGGACAGCTGGATGGTCCGATTCAGGCGCTTGCTGCTGCGGGCTGCCAGGGCATCAATGACTACCACATAATCCGGCTTTGTCTCGGCCACGATGCCCTGCACCACCTCCAGGGTCTCCATACCGGTCTGTGCCATCACGCCGGGAACAATGGCGCTGACCAGATGCACCTTTTCCTTCGCAAACGCAGTCTTGCCATATTCCCGCACCACATGACGGGTAACGCGTAGATGACCGGCCACCTCCGGTCCCAGGGCGTCCGGCGTCACTTCCCGGTTGCCCAGACCCACCACCAGCACAGATTTCTCATTTTTCACATCCAGAAGCTTTTTCAGATATTCTGCCAGCTTCTCCGACACCTCCCGGTGATAATCCTCGTCTGGCTCCGACATCCGGGGCGCTTCCAGTGTAATGTAGGTACCGATGGGCTTTCCCATGGCCTTCGCCCCATTTTCTGTCTGAATCCGGACTACCGTTACCCGGATGTCCCGCCGCTCGTCGTAGGACTCTTCCACGGCTACGCCACGGATTTCCACATCCTCCTCAAACCGCTCTCTGGCCTCCAGTGCCAGATCCGTCCGCACCTGAAATTCACTCATCCCGTTTCCTCCTGTTTTCACGTCTTACGCTATTTCTTTCTATTTTTTGCGTTTTTTTCAGAAATATGTATTGACATAACGTTATTCCTGTCCTAAAATATATGAGTATGTTTTGTAAAGACGTCCGTGTCCGGCTTTTACGGAACATGTAAAAATAAGCTTATTTTAAAACATGGTTTGGAGGTGTACGGATTGGCTAACATTAAATCTGCAAAGAAGAGAATTCAGGTTGCCGAGACTAGAACAGCCAGAAATAAGGCTATCAAGTCTGAGGTTAAGACCGCAATCAAGAAAGTAGACGCTGCAGTTGCCGCAAAGGATGTTGAGACTGCAAAGGCTTGCTTAAAGGCTGCTATCGCTACCATGAGCAAGGCTACTTCCAAGGGAGTTTACCACAAGAACACAACTTCCCGCAAGATTTCCCGTCTGACCAAGGCTGTAAACAGCATCGCTTAATTGAGATAGACGAATCTTAAAAAGAGACCCATTCCGTCATTTGGGTCTCTTTTTTTTGGAAATGAGGTGTCTCCTATGAAAATGCTGGCGGAGGATATCAAGAACGGCAATTTCAAAACCGCCTACCTGTTCTGCGGGGAAGAGGCTTATTTACGCAACCAGTATAAGAACCGGCTGGCGCAGGCTCTCTGCGACCCTTCCGACACTATGAATTTCTCCCGCTTTGAGGGTAAGAATATCATCCCGGCGGAGGTTATCAGTCTGGCAGACACCCTGCCTTTTTTTGCCGAACGGCGTCTGATTCTCATTGAGGACAGCGGCTTTTTCAAGAATAAATGCGACGAGCTGGCCGACTACCTTCCGAAGATGCCTGACACCACCTGCATCATCTTCGTGGAAACGGAAGCAGACAAGCGGAACCGGCTCTACAAGGCCGTTCAGAAGCAGGGCCGCGTCATTGAATTCCAGACCCAGGACGAGCGTACCCTGATGAAATGGATCCTGGGCACCCTGAAAAAGGAAAATAAAAAAATCACCGAGTCCACTCTGCAGCTCTTTCTGGAGCGCACCGGCATCGATATGGAAAACATTTCCACAGAGCTGGAAAAGCTGCTCTCCTACACAGAAGGCCGGGACGTGATTACCTCCCAGGATGTGAATGACATCTGTACCGTACAGACCACCGGACAGATTTTTGAGATGATCCGCGCCCTGGCTGAAAAGAATCAGAAAAAGGCGCTGGATCTCTACTACGATCTGCTTTCCTTAAAAGAGCCGCCCATGCGCATCCTGTTTCTCATTGCCCGCCAGTTCAATCAGCTTTTACTGGTCAAGAGCCTGGCTGCTAAGGGTTATGATAAAGCAGCGATTGCTTCCCGGGCAAAAATCGCGCCCTTTGTGGCCGGAAGATGCATGACCCAGGCCAGAAGCTTTACCACAGATCAGCTGAAGACCGCCGTGCAGGACTGCGTTCAGGCGGAAGAGGATGTGAAGACCGGTAAGATTACGGATACGCTCAGTGTGGAATTGCTGATTATGAAATACAGTAAATAAAGTTTTATTGTAAATAAGCATGTACCCGAAAGTCTTTCCCATCACTTTCCACCGTAATGGCTCCACACTCTGTCGTCTGCAAAATTTTGCTGCCCGCCGCATCCAGCCGTTCCAGCGCCTCCCTGTGCGGATGCCCGTAGGAGTTATCCCTTCCGCAGGAAATCAGGGTCAGGCGCGGCTTCACTGCCTCTAACCACGCTTCGCTGCCGGAGGTTCTGGATCCGTGATGCCCGGCTTTCAGAACCGCAAAGCCGTATGGCGGCCATTCCTTGCCGCCATGCTTCTGCTCCCGCTCCAGAATCTCCCGCTCTCCCGTCTCTTCCAGATCCCCGGTCAGCATCACCGAAAACTCCTGATACCGAAGCGCCAGCACCACAGAGGCTTCGTTCACATCCGCGTAGGCTTTCGTCCCATCCGGATGCAGGCAGGTTAGTTCTGTCAAACCATCCCGCAGCACCGCCCCTTTCTCAATTTTCTGCACTGTCACGCCGCTTTCCCGGGCATCTTCCATCAGCCGCTGCCCCTTTTCCTCTTCCATGGAGCGCCCGGATAAAAGCAGCGTACCAATCCGCAGACCGCCGGGCTCCGACGCAGTCTCCAATAGCTCCTTTATGCCGGAAATATGGTCTTCATCCGTATGGGTTACCACAATATAGTCCAATCTTCCGACTCCTTCCGATTTCAAAAAGGGCAGAATCCGGTAGGTTCCCACCTTCGTCACACTGGTACTGCCGCCGTCAATCAGAATCGTCGTTCCGGCTGCGGTCCGCAGGTAGATGCCGTCGCCCTGCCCCACATCCAGCATCACCAGCTGAAAACCGGAATGCAGCCGCAGTGTCAGGAAAAGCAATAAAATCCCAAGCACTGCCGCGCTGCCTGCCTGCAGGATCCGCCGGTGCGGCTCCGCCCGCTCCGCTTCTTCCTGCCGGATATCCGGATCGTTTATCTGCCCCATTCTTCGTTTTTTCCGCTCTTTCAGTTGATAACGCCAGAACAGAAAAACAACCAGTCCTGTGTAATATCCCGCCATCTGCCAGATCTTTGGCTGTCCACAGGTAAACACCGCTCCGGGAAGCCGAAGCGATGCCGTTCCCAGCCGCTCATAGAATTCCAGAATTGCCCCACATAGAAAAGCCGGAGCACGCGCCACGCCCGGCAGCACAAAGCTTATCCCCACAGCCAGAATTCCTGTGAACATCACCACAGTCATCAAAGGAAGCACCACCAGATTTAACAGCGTCCCATACAGCGGAATTTCGCTGTAAAAATATTCCAATGCAGGCAGGGTCATTATCTGAATGGAAAGGCTCAAAAGCAGCGGTTCCACCCGTTTCGCCCATCTGCGGTTCTTTGGCAGAAACAATGCTTTCAGGGCCGGGAAAATCAGGCCGATGCCTGCCACGGCTCCGAAGGACAACAAAAATGAGGCGCTGCGCACATACAGTGGCTGCCGCAAAAGCAGCAGAATTGCCCCAAAGGCCAGGGCCGTCAGCATATCATAGCTTTTCCCCAGCATTTCCCCGATTATCAGAAGCGCGAACATCACCACAGCCCGGCAGGCAGAGGTTCCCATACCGGTCAGAAAGCCGTAAAACAGTACGACAAAAAGAGATAACGCTCCCGAGCTTCGCAGTGAACCGCCCATTTTCCTTAAAAAATGGTAAAGCGTCATGCCGAATACGGATACATGCAGGCCGGAGATAGCCAGCAGATGGGAAATGCCGCTTTTCTGGTACAGGCTTTTGGTCTCCGACTCCAGATCTGTCTTATTTCCCAGCAGCATGGCCTCCAGGACGCCGCTTTTGTCCACAGGAAATAAGCCTCGGACGCGGGCGCTTAAGCTCTCCTGCAATTCATACAGTAATTGCGCCATCCACCGCACATCGTCCCGGATGACCGTCGCATCCTTCGCATAGCATAATAGCCCGATTCCCTTTGTCTGATAATAGAGTTTTGCGTCAAACTGCCCCGGATTGGTGGGAGCTTCCGGCTTTCGTATTTTAAAATAATTCTCAATTCGTATGGTATTGCCGATAGAAACTGAAGGTTCGGCTTCGAAGGACACTAGGATGATCCCGGCGTCCGGATAATTGGTTTTGGTAAGCCAGACAGTCATGCCGCCCGGTTCCATCCGGCAGATGGTGCCGGTGAGAATCTCCGGATGAGCTGTGACATCCGGTGAAGCTTTTCTGAAAAGCTCCGCCGGAAGACACAGCAGCACCACTGCAAGGGCAAGCGCCGTCAGACATAAAGGCCGCTTTCTTATTTTCATTCACTCCAAATCATATTCGCAGAACCGCTAAAATGACCGATTCATGCAGAGGCTATTCCCTCTGTTCGATAATATCCAGATTCCGTTCATAGATGGTATCCAGCCGCATACTCTCCTTGTAGACCAGATCCGTCTCTCCATTGACCAGAATCTGTACCTTGCTGATTCCCGACAGCTCCGTCAGGGAATCCACAATGGAGTAGATGGTAACTGCCTCTGTTACATTGTATCCCTGCTCCAGGAATCCATCGTTCAGGTTTACATAACAGATTCCATCCTTCGTAGAAATGCTTAAGATCTTTGTACCGGGCGGCAGAGTCGGATAATCCGTATCCCCAGATACCGGACCTCGAATCAGACTCTCCACCACCAGCTTCTCCACAGAAATATTACTGCTGCCGGTCACATTGACCTTTTCCTTCACCAGCTTGTCCCCGCTCTTATTGGCAAAATACAGGGTCAGTGTAGTGACGGTCTCCTCATTGATGGCGTCGCCGGTGTTTTCCACAAAGCTGTCCGCGTTCATCTGTCCCACCGGATTTTTGTCCAAATCCATCAGAGGATTATCCCCAATCAGAAATGACACATACTCCACATCCGGAATCTGGCAGAGCGTCCGCACCACTGCGGAGCGGCAGAGAATCTCCCGAATCCAATCCATATCCTGATAAGCCGGATCGAAATGCAGGGTCAACTGCCCATTGTCCAGCGTATAATCTGTCACAAAAACGCTGTCTGTCAGCACAGCTTCCAGGGAACCGCCCTCCGGCGTCGTGGCAAGCTTCTTGAGCAGCTCCTGAATCAATCCGTCTGTATCCTTTGCCTCCGGCTGATAATTCACTGTCGCCGTAGCTGTTTCATCTTTATTCAGATAATAGATCTGATATCCTTCTTCGTCTGTTTTTGCCTCTGTATTTTCCTTTTTCTTACAGCCACCCAGCAGTGCCAGAAGCAGTAAAAGGCTCAGAAGCCCACACAGACGGATACTCTGTTTTCTCTTTTCTTTCATTCCTTGCTCCTGTCTCAGGCAATATAATTCAGCGGAATTCGTACCGAGAAGGTAGTTCCCACACCCACCTCACTGGATACCTTGATAGCCCCTTTGTGAACCAGCACCGCGCTTTTCGCGATGGCCAGTCCCAGTCCTGTTCCGTCTATCTCGCTGGAATGGGACTTATCCACCCGGTAAAACCGCTCAAAGATATAGTCCAGGGACTCCTCCGGGATGCCCTGGCCGGAATCCATAATCTTCACATAGAAGAACTTGTGATCTGCGTCCAGAGACACGTGTACCCAGCCATTTTCCTTATTATACTTAATGGCATTCTCCACCAGATTCGTAAAGGCCAGAGACAGGCGGCTCTCATCCACTTCCGCCGTCACAGGACGGAAGCTCTCCAGTACCACCTCGATATTCTTTCTGGCCGCGATGGGGCGAAGTCTTTTTAAAATCAGTTCCAGCAGATCGTTGATATCCACTTTCTCGATGTTCAGACTGGCTGCCTTCTTATCCATCTTCACCAGGGCCAGCAGATCGGTAATGATCTTATTTTCCCGCTCAATCTCCTCAGCGATATCGCCCATAAACTCCTTGTAAAGCTCGTTTGGCACCTCGTCCTGGGTAAGCAGGGAATCCGCCAGCACCTTCATGGACGTCAGCGGCGTCTTCAATTCATGGGACACATTGGACACGAACTCCTGCCGTGATTCATCCAGGGTCCGCATCTGCGTCACGATTTTATTGAACTCCTCGGAAATCTCTTCAGTCTCCGCATAGGTCTTTACCATCAAATCCTCGTTGGAATGACCGCTGGAAATCTCATGGAGTTCCAGAATAATCCGTTGAATGGGCCGCACCAGCAATATGGACAGCAAAATAGCCGCCATGGTCACCAGGATGCCATACACCAGGGTAAATACCCAGGTATTGCTGGTCAGGGCTTCCAGATTATCCCAGATACTGTCCGTGGATACACTGACCAGCAGTACGCCCTGCACCTTGTTGGAATCTCCGGCGCGCACCGGCACGGTCATTTCAATAAACCGTTTTTCCGACAGCTGGTTCGTGGTTTCCCCCTTAAAGCAGCGGATAACCTCCTCAGATACCACATACTTATTTTCAATCAGACCGTAAGTATCCTTAATAACGCGGAAATCCTGATCAATGATAATGATCCGTCCGTCGTAAAGACTGGCCAGCTGAGCCAGCTCGCCGTCGATCAGCTCCGTGGACGGATCCTCCATATAATTATAGCTTAATAACTGATTGGATAAAATTTTACACTGATTCTGTACCTCTGTGCTGCGCACGGAGATGGCCCGATCCCGATAACTCCTTAAGATACTGGCCGACATCAGAATCATGGGAAGCCAGCCCACTGCCAGCAGCACCAGCAGGATCCGAAATTTCAGACTCTTAAAATATGTAAATACGACTTTATGCCTGGAAATAATAACCCACACCCCACTTCGTATGCACGTATTTCGGCTCGCTCGGATTGGACTCAATTTTCTCGCGGAGTCTCCGGATATGGACATCCACAGTCCGCACGTCACCCGGGTATTCATAGCCCCAGACCGTATTCAGAAGATTCTCCCGGCTGTAGACCTTGCCCGGATTCAGCACCATCAGCTCCAGCAGGTCGAATTCTTTGGCCGTCAGATTAATTTCCCGACCGCCGATAAAAAGGCGGCGGCTGTCCAGATCGAGCTTCAGATCCGCAGCCTCGACCACCTTGCCCTTTTTCTCCTTTTCCGTACCGCCGGTACGCCGCATAATGGCCTTCATACGGGCCTTAATCTCCAGAATGTTAAAGGGCTTCGTGATGTAATCGTCCGCTCCATACTCCAGCCCCAGAATCTTATCCATATCATCGCCCTTGGCTGTCAGCATGATAATCGGCATATTGGAGAACTCCCGGATCTGCTGGCAGACCTGAAAGCCGTCCAGCTTCGGCAGCATCACATCCAGGAGTACAATATCATACTCCTTCGCTCTGGCATATTCCAGCGCTTCCTCGCCGTCGTAGGCACAGTCAACTTCCATATCATCCTGTTCCAGACTAAACCGCAGTCCCTTCACAATTAATTTTTCATCGTCGACAACTAATACTTTCTTTCCCATGCTTCCCGCCTCGTTATCTTTTTTTATTCAGTCTCAAACCGTTATCTGGTCTCTGATTTTGTTAAAAACGCCCTCTTTAATACCCGGAATATTCATCAAATCCTCCGGCTTCTGAAATCCGCCCTTCGATTCCCGATAACGGATAATCTCCTTTGCCTTGGATTCGCCAATCCCGGAAAGTGTCATAAGTTCGGCCTCGGTGGCTCGGTTCAGGTTCACTAACCCGGATGTGCCCTCTGCCGCGGCTTCCTCAAGCGTCTGTGCCATTTCCACCGAGGGTACCTCGATCTTCTGCCCGTCAGATACCGTCTCCGCCAGGTTCAGATACGTCCCGGCCGCGCCTTCCGTCATACCGCCGGCTGCCTCCACCGCGTCGGTAATCCGGCTGCCCTCCGGCAGTTCGTAAACTCCGGGAGTTCTCACCTCTCCGCAGACGTAAACCCAGACGGACGCTGCCTCTTCCTCTTCCGAATCCGCCGCCTCCGCTGTCGTCCCTTCCGTCACAGTCTCCTCCGCCGCACTGTCATAGACCGCCGCCTTTTTCCCGCAGCCGGTCAGGCACAGCGCAAGCAGAACCATCATCCAAAGAAGCTTTTTTCTTTCCTGTCGATATCTCATTTTTCCGCCTTTCTGAAAATAGGCGGGTCCCCTCCGATACAGACTATCTTCATTTTAGCGGAGATTGGGCAAGAATACAAGTTCTTTTTTAAGTCATGACTGTTCAGTTCCTTCACAGTTATAACTGCAAAATCCATGAAAATCGGCTTCGCCGATGGGATTTTGCACTCCTACTCCCACTGAAACACTGCGACGCCCACGATAGCTGCCGCCATGCCAATGACCTTCCGCCAGGAAAAATCAGCCTTTTCCACGCCAAAGATCCCTGCCAGCTCAATCAGATAGGCCGCCAGCAGCTGAGCAATGACAATCAGCATCACCGCCTTCGCAGGTCCCAGGGCGTCCATGCTTTTAATGACTGTAAATGTGATAAAGGCTCCGATGACGCCGCCCAGCAGCATGTACTTCGGCGTCACCTGAAGGATGGTCAGCGGGTTTTTCCGATCCGACAGCCCCCAGGCAATGAGGCAGGTAATAAGGGCTGACAGCTGCACCCAAGCCGCAGAGGTCCATATGCTGCTCACCTTTGTGACCTCCGTATTGAAGACGCCCTGAACGCTCATCAGCGCCCCGGATAAAAGGGCAATAAAAAATCCAATCATGACAAAGACTTCCTTTCCTGTTCTGTAAGTAAGGTTTAGTCTTTCCATGACTGGATGTTCTTATTCCTGTATTATTCCGTCGCCTGAAGCTGGGACATGATTTTCCGGGTTACGGAATCCACTTCTGTATTGACATCATTGCCCTTCCAGATATTCGCAAAGGCAATCTCCATCTCGATCCAGTAGTTGCTTAAATCGGTCAGCTTCGGAACCTCCACGGAATTCTCGTACTGGTCAAGCAATACCGACATCTCCGGATTTTCATAGCTGACACCCAGGCGCACCGGCATTTTATTGGACATGGCATAAAGCTCATCTGCCTTGTCATAGGTCAGAAAACGCGCAAATCCTTTCGCGGTATCACGCTCCTTGGAATAAGCGTTGACTACTACAGAGTTGGTGACAGACAGACCCTTGGTGGACAACTCGTCCGTCAGGTTCGGTACCTCCGCGATGCCATAGAAATAGCTGTCTGCCGCAGCGTCAATCTGGGCAATGGCGTCGGTCTTCGCGATGGTATACACGGTCTTGCCGTCGATGAACTCCTGCAGCACATTGTCCGTAGTAACCTCATCCGCATCAATGGCAAAGAAAGCGTTCAGGCTCTGGTAGTAGGCCAGGCAGTCTTTGACCTCCTGGGCATCCAGAGAAACCTGCGTGGGATCATCCCCGGTTTCGCCGCCAAGGTTTACATAATTCGATATAAAGAAAAAGTTCGAGAAAATATCCGCCACATTCCATTTGAAGATATTTTCCACCTTCTCCGTGGCATCCGTCGCCTCGTAATTGTCCGCGTAATCCAGAATCTCGTCGATGGTGGACGGGGCGCTGTCTGCGTAGTTCTTATTGTACAGCAGGAAACAGGTCTCAAAATAGAAAGGATACGCCATCAGCTTTCCGCCGCAGGTGGCCGCGTCAATGGCCTTCGCCGGGAAATCCTTCGAAAGCTCCTGCTCCGTAAAGCTGTCATTTTCCACCGTCAGTCCTGCCAGACGGGCTTTCTCCAGAAGCTCGCTGGACACCACAAAAAGATCCGGGCCGCCCAGATCGGAGATACTGGCCGTGTTGATATGCTCGATATAGTCCACCGCCGTGACAAGCTGCAATGTGACATCCACGCCGGTCTGTTTTTTATAATCAGCCGCTGTCTGCACCAGATAGCTGTTCAGCTTCTCGTCAGTATACCACAGAGTCAGCGCTTTTTGCTCCATGTCCTGCCCGGCCTCCGCCGCCTCCTTCTGCTTCTGATGATAAGAAAAAGCCACCTGGCCCATCTGCGCAAATACAAGCAGAACCACCAGGATGGCGATGGCTCTGCGATAAATCGTATGTCTCATGTGTGTAAAATCCTAACCTTTCACCAAAGCCCTTTCAAGCTTCGTAACCATTTCGTCTACATGGTCCTTTGTGATAACAAGGGGCGGAACCAGACGCAGCACGTCGCTTCCGGCTGTGATCACAATCAGACCCTCATCCATAGATTTTAACACAACTTCTCCCACAGGTCTACCCTGGATTACAAGTCCCTGGATCAGGCCCTTTCCTCTGCGGGCCGCGATGCAGTCGTATTTATCCACCAGAGCATCCAGTTTTCCTTCAAGATATGCACCCACTTCTTTTACATGATCCACGATTGCGTCCTGCTCAAAGATATCCAGCACCTTGGAAACCGCCGCGCAGACAAAGGGATTGCCGCCGTAGGTGGTGCCGTGATCGCCCGGTACCAGAGAGCCCAAAGCCGTCTTCTCATCCAGCACAAAGGCGCCCACCGGAACGCCGCAGCCCAGGGCCTTGGCACAGGTCATGATGTTGGGCTTCACGCCGTACTCCTGCCATGCGAACAGGTGGCCGCTCCGGCCCATACCGCACTGGATCTCATCCAAAATCAGAAGCGCGTCGTGCTCCTCGCAGAGTGCCTTCACGCCCTTTAAGAACTCCTCCGTAGCCGGGTAAATGCCGCCCTCGCCCTGAATGGTCTCCAGAATCACCGCGCAGGTGTGCTCATTGAACTGAGCCTTTACACTCTCCAGATCGTTGTAATCAGCGAAACGGATGCCGCCGATGAGCGGACGGAAGGGCGCCTGGTATTTCTCATTGCCGGTGACGGAGAGGGCTCCCATGCTCCGTCCGTGGAAGGAATGGTTCATGGCGATGATCTCGTGATCATTTTTTCCGTCCTTCAGCCACGCGTACTTGCGGGCCGCCTTAATTGCGCCCTCGATAGCCTCGGTGCCGCTGTTGGTAAAGAATACCCGGCTCATGCCGCTCATGCGCACCAGCTTGTCGGCTGCCTCTGCGGCCGGCTCATTGTAATACAGGTTGGAGGTATGCATCAGCTTGTCGATCTGGGCCTTCAGCGCCTCGTCGTAACCCGGGTAATGATAACCCAGGGCCTGTACCGCGATGCCTGCCGCGAAATCCAGATATTTTTTGCCGTCGGTGTCGTAAAGATAGACGCCATCGCCGTGATCCAGTACCACCTGATACCGGTTGTAGGTGTGAAGCACGCTCTCTTCCGCCTCTTTGATAATCGCCTCTTTATCTTCCATCATAATAATTTTCCTCTCCTTCGCCCAGGATGGCAGTACCGATTCCCTTGTTGGTAAAGATCTCCAGAAGCAGGCAATGGGCGATACGTCCGTCCAGGATATGCACTCTGGATACGCCGTTTTCGATGGCGTCGATGCAGTTGTTGAGCTTCGGAAGCATACCGCCACCGATGTTGCCATTTTCGATAAGCTCTCTTGCCTCTTTTACATGAAGCTCGGAAATCAGGGTAGCCGGATCCTCCGGATCTCTGCGGACGCCCTCGATATCAGTCAGGAATGCCAGCTTCTCCGCATGGACTGCTCGGGCAATGGCGCAGGCCGCGTCATCGGCGTTAATATTGTAGGTGTTGAAGTCCTTGTCCATTCCCACCGGGCATACGATAGGCAGGAAATCCTTCTCCAGCAGGTCGTAGAGAATCTGGGGATCCACATCCGTCACCTCGCCCACGAAACCGATGTCCTCGCCCTTGGAATACTTCTTCTCCACCTTCAGGAGACCGCCGTCCTTGCCGCTTAGGCTAACTGCTTTCACACCCAGCTCTTCCACTAGCTGAACCAGGCTTTTTCCAACTTTTCCCAGCACCATTTCCGCGATTTCCATGGTCTCTTTGTCAGTCACACGCAGGCCGTTGATGAATTTGGGCTCCATGCCGACCTTTCCTACCCAGCGGCTGATCTCCTTGCCGCCGCCGTGTACGATGATGGGTTTGAAGCCGACCAGCTTCAGCAGGGTCACGTCCTGGATGACGCTCCGCTTCAAGTTCTCATCCACCATGGCGCTTCCGCCGTATTTCACTACGATAATCTTCCGGTTAAACCGCTGGATATAGGGAAGGGCCTCAATGAGGACCTTGGCCTTCTCCAGGTAGGTGTTCATTTCTTCTTCTCTGCTCATAATCTTTACTCCTCTGTATCTTAAGAACGATAATCCGCGTTGATTTTCACATAATCATAGGTCAGGTCACAACCCCATGCGGTGGCGGTGGCGTCGCCCATCTTCACGTCCGCAATGGCCGTTACCTCCGGCTCGGAAAGGATCCTGGTAGCTTCTTTCTCGCTGTAATTCACTGCCACGCCATTTTCAATGATCTGGATCTTACCGGCTGCGCTCTCGAAGAACAGATCCACCTTCTCCGGGTCGAACTGGGCTCCTGAATAGCCCATGGCGCACAGGATACGGCCCCAGTTGGCGTCGTGACCGTAAATGGCTGCCTTGACCAGACTGGATGTAACCACGGATTTGCTCAAAATCACAGCCTGCTCCTTGCTCTCGGCTCCCACGATTTTCACCTCGAAGAGTGCGGTCGCGCCCTCGCCGTCGCCTGCCATTTTCTTTGCAAGCCAGGTGTTGACGGTGTTCAGCGCCTTGGCAAATGCTTTGTAATCATCATTTTCTTCTGTGATCTCCGGGTTCTCCGCCATGCCGTTGGCCAGCACCAGCAGGGTGTCGTTGGTGGAAGTATCGCCGTCCACGGAAATCATATTGAAGGTGTCTTTTACATCATTGCTTACGCATTTCTGCAGCATCTCTTTGGAAATATTCGCGTCGGTGGTCACGAAGGCCAGCATGGTACACATATTCGGGTGAATCATGCCGGAGCCCTTGCACATACCGCCCACGGTGACGGTTTTTCCGCCCAGCTCCACCTGGACCGCGATTTCCTTATTGACCGTATCGGTGGTCATAATCGCCTTGGAGGCTGCGGTTCCGTGCTCCGGGGTGCTGCCCTTGGCTTCCTTTAAAAGGCTGATGCCCTTTTTCAGGCGATCCATAGGAAGCTGCATGCCAATGACGCCGGTGGACGCCACCAGAACGGCATTTTCCGGAATGCCGAGAACTTTGGCTGCCTCCTCTGCGGTCTCTTTACAGTAGCCCATGCCCTCCTTGCCGGTGCAGGCGTTGGCGATGCCTGAGTTTACGATGACTGCCTGGGCGTAGGGGGATTCCTTTACGATTTTCTGATCCCATTTCACCGGGGCTGCCTTTACGATGTTGGTGGTGAAGGTGCCCGCCGCATGGCAGGGCTTTTCGCTGTATACCAGGGCCATGTCAGTCCGTCCCTGGTACTTGATGGCTGCCGCCGCTGCCGCTGCCTCAAAGCCCTTTGCCGCAGTGACGCCGCCCTTGATTTCTGTGATATTCATAATGCCGTCCTCCTCTTTATTCGTTAAACGCTTCGATATTTTCTTTATTTAAGACAAAATCATAGTAGTTCAGATCGAGCCTTTGTGTCCAGCCGATGCGGTTCCAGAAAGCGTTGCCGATGTCGTTCTGGGTAAAAGCGATCAGGGATACCTTGCTGATCTGCTCCTCTTTCAGGGCGTTCATGGCAAATACTACCATGGCCTTGCCGATGCCCCGCATCCGGTAATCCCGGTGGACACACACATGATAGAGACAGCCCCGACGTCCGTCGTGGCCGCAGAGAATGCTGCCTACCACCTTGCCGTCTTCGATGGCCACCACGCTGGTGGTGGGGTTCCGTTTTAAAAACCGCTCCACGCCCACCCGGGAGTCGTCAATACTCCGGATGGCGAAGCCCTTGATGGTCATCCAGAGGGCGTAGACGCCGTCGTAATCGTCGATGGTCATTGTTCGGATAGTCATATTTCTGTACCTCGCCGAGTGCTCACAGTCACGGGAACATGGGAACGAGCTCTAATCCTTCGCTCTCCTTCAGTCCGAACATCAGGTTCATATTCTGGACGGCCTGGCCGGCTGCGCCCTTCACCAGGTTGTCCATGGCTCCCATCATAATCACGCGCTTCGTTCTCGGGTCGATCTTAAAGTTCACGTCCACATAGTTGCTGCCCTCCACCCATTTGGTCTGGGGGCAAACGTCCTTTTCCAGAACGCGGACGAATTTCTCATTCGCATAATACTTATCGTAAGCGGCCTTTACTTCCTCATAAGAGACCTCTTTCTTCAGGGAAGCATAGGCGGTAATCAGAATACCCCGGTTCATGGGTACCAGATGGGGCGTGAAATTAATCAGCACCGGCTGGCCTGCCGCGTAGGAAAGCTGCTCCTCGATCTCCGGCGTATGACGGTGATTCGCCACGCCGTAGGCCTTGATATTTTCATTAACCTCGCAGTACAGATTGTCCACCTTCGCGCCGCGGCCTGCACCGGAGGTGCCGGACTTGGCGTCAATGATAATCGTGCCCGGGTCAATCAGCCCTTCCTTTAATAAGGGATAAATAGAAAGAGTGCTGCAGGTGGGATAGCAGCCCGGGTTGGCTACCAGTCTCGCCTTCTTCACCGCTTCCCGGTTGATCTCACAGAGTCCGTAGACCGCCTCCGGGATAAACTGGGGCGTCGGATGCTGGATCTTATACCACTCCTCGTAGGTGGCCACGTCCTTAATACGGAAATCGGCGCTTAAGTCCACGATTTTTACCTTGGACAGAATCTCCTCATTTACCAGAGACGCACAGAGGCCCTGGGGCGTCGCTGTGAAAATCACGTCCACCTCATCTGCCAGTGCTTCCATATTATCATCCATGCATTTGTCATCTACGATCTGAAACATGTTCTGGTAGACTTCCGCGTATTTCTTATCTATGTAGCTTCGGGAACCGTACCATTTAATCTCCATATCCTTATGTCCTGTGAGAATGCGGACCAGCTCGCCGCCCGCATATCCGGTTGCTCCGATAATTCCTGCCTTTATCATTTCTATTTTCCTCTCTTTTTGTGGATATTTGTTCCTATTTTAGATCTGTTTGGCCAGTATTTCAAGCACTTTTCCGCTTGTATGCATTTTTATACACTTGCTTTGCATATATTATCACTTTTATGCATATTATTCAAGTACTATTTTATTTTTATTCATATTTCTGTGGAACTTTTTCTGAACTTCCGCTTGCATATTATATGGAAATGATGTATATTAGTTTTCAGTGAACAGAAACGGTATGCATAATCATTCATACCGTATAGAAATCATAAAACACTCAGGAGGATATTTGAATATGAAAGACAAAGTAGTACTTGCCTATTCCGGCGGACTGGACACCACAGCCATTATTCCGTGGCTGAAGGAGCATTTTGATTACGACGTAGTTTGCTGCTGTATCGACTGCGGCCAGGGAAATGAGCTAGACGGACTGGACGAGCGCGCGAAGCTGTCCGGCGCTTCCAAGCTGTACATCGAGGATCTGGTAGACGATTTCGCTGAAAATTATATCATGCCCTGCGTAAAGGCAGACGCTGTATACGAGAACAAGTATCTGCTGGGTACTTCCATGGCGCGTCCGGCCATCGCAAAGAAGCTGGTAGAGATCGCCCGGAAGGAGAACGCTGTCGCTATCTGCCACGGCGCTACCGGTAAGGGCAATGACCAGATTCGTTTCGAGCTGGGTATCAAGGCTCTGGCTCCGGATCTGAAGATCATCGCTCCATGGCGTATGACAGATGTATGGACAATGCAGTCCCGTGAAG
>ERZ827088.1181-NODE-1181-length-33829-cov-3.749600_pt1 | contig 33829 bp, 30 predicted proteins | sample MGYA00519922_ERZ827088 | MGnify/ENA primary metagenome ERZ827088 (study PRJEB31778, sample SAMEA3449254) | human gut metagenome | biome: human gut; feature: human-associated habitat; material: faeces | place: United Kingdom | collected 2010/2012 ...
CTTTATCTTTTATTTCTATTTTATCTTTATTCTTCTTTTCTTTTCTATTCTTAGTTTTTATTTCTATTTCTATTTCTATGTTTATTCCTTTATTCTTCTATGTTTATTCTTCTTTTCTATTTCTATATGAATCCATGCCTTTTACGGGGGGGGTTTCGTTTCTTTTCTATTTCTATGTTTATTCTTTTCCTTTATTCTTCTATTCTTCTTTTTTATTTCTATTTTATTCTTTTATTCTTCTATGTGTATGTTTATGTCTATGTTTGTGTCTATGTGTATGTTTATGTCTATGTTTATGTCTATTCTATTCTTTTCTTTTATTCTTTTCTATTCTTCTTTTCTATTCTTCTTTTCTTCTATTTCTATTTTATTCTTAGTTTTTATTCTTCTATTACCTTTACCTTTACCTTCTATTTTACCTTTATCTTCTATGTTTAATTTTCTTGTAAAAAAGTTCCACATATTGTAGTTTTTCGCTATATTTGCAGTACTTAAAGATAGTAGTAATAATTCAATTAATTAATTAACAATATGAGAAAATTAGGTAAAACGTATATAACTTTATTTGGTATTACTATAGAAATTGATAGTAATACAAGTATAGAAAATAAAGTAGGTATAAAAGTTAAAGCAGTTACTAAAGTTAAAAAAGCACGTATAGTTCCTACAATATTCAATATAGATTATAGTAAGAATCGTGGTAAAGAACATGAACTTACTTATGAAGATAGTGATGCTATATTTAAATGTATACCTGATTCTAAAATAAAAAGAGAAAGTTATTATTGTGCTAATGATAATCTTTATATTTTAGTTGAAGGTATGAGTATTACACAAGTAAGACTAATACTTTATATAGCTGCTAAAGTAAAATATAATAGTAATGTATTTGTTGCTGACTATAATGAAATAGGTAAAGAACTGAATGTATCTACAAATACAATTCAAAGGGCTTTTATTGATATATGTGAATCATATAATCAAATAGTAATTAAAACAAATAAACCTAAGACATATCTTATAAATCATAATGTAATATTTAAAGGAAAACTTGAAGATTTTATTAGAGATTATAATGTTATGTATGATGGTCAAAAAGCTAATTTTGATGATAAAGGTAGAGTTATTATAGATAGTATATAATATAGTCCATATATCCCCCCCGTAAAAGGTATGAAACAGATAAAGCTTTAGTACCAATATAACTTAATTTTATTAAATTAATATTCAATAAAAGTCTATCTTCATTATTTATAGCTATATTTGCAGCAGCTTTTCGAGCACCCTTTTGAACACCAGTTTCATTAGTTGTTCCTCAATCAGTTTATTTAAATATTATATAACTTGAAAAAGATGTATATAATCTAGTTATTAATTAAAATATTAAGTTATGGTTAATTTACAAGTTAATTATCGTGGTGGAGATTATCTCCTTAGTTTGCCAACTACGCTTAGTGAAATCAATGTTGATTATCTTAATAAGATTACTCAGCATATTCATGTAGCTCCAGATTATGCTCTTATTGCTATTTTGTATAAGGTTCGTCCTATCGAAATTGTAAGTAGTGTAAGACAGAATAAAAACGCTAATGTTGGTGCAGTAGCAATGTTTATTAAAGGTAATAGTAATACTGGTTTTTATGACAATATTAAACTTGGTGATACTATTATTATTGCTCCTACTGATATTGCTCTTGGTCACACTGTAAGAGTAGTTAATAATAATCTTACTCCTAGTAAACTTCTTGAACTTGCAGAGACAAATCCTGATTTGAATAAGAAACTTATCGGAGTTATGACTCCTACTTATTTTGTAGATTTTAAAGTTGTAGCTACTGCTTTTATTCATGGTAGTATGACTAAAGATGAAAGTAAAGAAGCTATGTATTTAGTACCAGGAGGTACATTAGAGTAAGTTATGAATAAGCTATACACTCCTTTTACGGGGGGGCTAGAGCGATAGCGAAGGGGACGCAAGTCCCCGAAGCGATACCGATTACACTTATAAAATTAATAATAATACAATGAATGATGAATTAGAAGTTCGCAAGTTTCCTGCAATGGGTGGATATTATGTTACAATAGTTAATAAAAATGATATTCTTAAAACTATTGATGACAATATTATAGATAAAGAACTAGCTTATGAAATAATAACGTCATTAGAGTTGTCTTGTCAAAAGTATGTTTCTGCTGGTGATGCTGCTGGTATTCCTTATATAGGAAAAATTAAAGAACGACTTACAGCAGCTATTGCTAGAGAAAATAAAGAAGCTCTTGATGATGCTAAAGAAGTGTTAGATAAAGAACATTATATAGCTTTTACAAATGCTTTGTTTGCTGACGAAACTAAACGTTATAAATATAACAAAGTATATAAACTTGAAATTGCTCGTGTTGTTAGTCATAATAGAAAACAATATTGGAACTATGTTGATACGATAGGAGAAGTAAAAGCTGATATAATGTTTCATGGTATAGCTCATTTAAGATATTCACCACCATGCGAAGAACAGATTTAATTATAGATAACATGATTGTTATTGACGATAATGGAATGCCTAAAGCTCCAGATGTTCGTCAATTAATGGATAAAGATATTCGTACACTTTATCAACAAGATAAAAGTGATGATAAATCATATTACATAAAAGAATGTATAGTTATTTATTATATGGGAGACCCAAAGTCTCCTGCAAAACAAAGTGGTCTTAGTGATGGTGAAGCACTTAAAATGGCTATTGAGCAAGCTGGATTGCCAGCTAACTATATCCCTAATCAACTTGTTAGAAGAATAATAAGTAGATATTATGCTGCTAATATTGGAGAAGCTGGTAGAGTAGTTGAGAATCTTCTTAAAATTCTTCATAATGTAAATATAGCTATTGATGCTATAAATATGTTACTTAATGAAAAGCTTAGAGATAAAGCTAATCTAACTGTTGAAAACGTTAGTGACATAATGGGTTTGATTAATCAAGTTAGTGCTAAGGCTTCTGACTTGCCTAAGATTCTTAAATCACTTGATGAAGCTAAAGAAAATCTTATGTATGAAAAGGAAACTGAGACTGCAAGAGGTGGAATGGCTGTATCAAGTAGCATGGATGCTAGTGCTTATTAAAGTTTAAACTTAAAAGATATGAATAGTAATTATAACAATAATTTTCTATATTTCCAAGAAGAAGGTCATAAGTATACTGACACTTTAGGAAATGAATATCTTAGTGTTACAACTAATATTGAAAACTACTGTCCAAAGTTTAATGCAGACTATTGGGCACGTAAGAAAGCTAAAGAACGTGGTATTAGTGAAAAGCGTATCAAAGAAGAATGGGCTGCTATTACAAAAGAAGCTTGTGAACGTGGTACTGCTACACATAATGGTCTTGAAGATGGAATTAAAGGAAGTAGTATGTTTAAAGATGCTATTCAGTATCTTACAGAAGTTAAAACTGGTAGATGTATAACTGTTGCAGATATTCCAAATCTTCAAGCTCATCCTCTAGATATAGAACAATTTAAAGAAGCTACTAATGATAAATATCCTGAGATTTATAGTGTGTTTCAATATTATATTGATAGAGGATATACTATTTATTCAGAGATTGGAAGTTTTATTCCAGAACTTCTTCTTAGTGGTACTATAGATGTTCTTTGTATAAGACCTGATAGATTTGTTATTCTTGATTGGAAAACTAATAAAGATGGTCTTCATTTTACTAGTGGATTTTATCGTAAAGATAAGAAAGCTAAACCTGTTCAATTAACTAGTGAATGGTGTAATACTCACGAAATGATGCTTCCTCCTTTTGGTCATTTAGAAAATTGTAATGGTAATCATTATACAATACAACTTTCAACTTATGCTCGTATGGTAGAAATGATACTTAATATTCCATGTTATGGTTTAGGTCTTTGTCACATACAAACACCTTTTATTAAAAATCAATATGGTATGCCATTACGTGACAAACGAGGAATGTATGAAATAGATAAGAATGGTAAAGAAGTTGTTACTTGGTATAATATTAATTATATTCGTAATGAAATAGATGCTATGTTTCAAGATAGAAGAATTTATCTTAATAGTAAAGGACTTCTTAATAAAGAAACTCAAATACAATGGTAGAATATGTAACTATTACTCTTATTCCTTGTAAAGAAATAAATGAATTATGACAAGACGAAGACGAATTAATATTAGAGTTCTTCATGTTGAAGAAATCGATAATATTAAATATGTTTGTAAAGGTATTCCAGAAACTGGAATATTTTATGTATTTGGTGTATTAAAACAATAAGATATGAATAAAGAATTATTTAATAAAGCAAGTAAAGCTGATTTCAGCAAAATACTCATCAATAAAGGATATGCCTATTTTACTAAAGGTAAGTATAATCTTAACATTATTGGTATTAGAAATTCTGGTAATAATATTACTAATAAATTTGATGATGTTATTGTAGTAGAATATAATGATATGTATGGTATTAAATCTAGAAACATATTTGCTGCTACTACTGACCCTGGTATTACTAGTATGACTAAACCTGTAAGTTATAAAGGTTGTGCTATACTTGTTCCTGGTCAATATCGTTCTGCTTGGAAACTTGGTTATCATAAAGGTAAGTATGAAGCAATTGTTCAATATAAACCTGTAAAAGTTTATAGAGATAACAATAAAGATGCTGTTTATGATTTTAATCCAAAGACTATAGAAGAAGGTACATTTGGTATCAATATTCATAAAGCCGGAAATCATTCTACTCAAGTTGATAATTGGTCTGCTGGTTGTCAAGTTCTTGCTAATAAAGAAGATTTTGATACTCTTATGAAACTTGCTCATAGACAAATTAGTCAAGGATATGGTAAACTATTTACTTATACTTTAATTAATAAGGAGGATTTATAATGGCTTGTATTTGATAAAGAAATTATTAATAGTCTTCATAGTTATAAACCTTTTAGTAAATATTTAAGTAATGGATAGTTTTAGTAATGAAGATAGTAAAGGTTTTGTAGTAGTTCTTGTTCTTACATTTGTTATTTGTTGCTCTATGGTTATTGGAAAATATTATCATACTAAAAATAACAATGTTATTGAACAAAATATTGAACTACAAAAACATAATGATAGTCTAAGAATTAAAGTTGATAATTTAGATAGTATTAAAAATGCAAAAGTTATTGAAGTTAAAGCTCTTGATAATGATAGTACTATTAAGTTATTCTATCAACTCATCAAGTAAAGTTTACATGCCTTTTACGGGGGGGCTAGAACATGATAGTGTTAAAGTTGCTATTGATGACCTTCGTAAAGCTAATACAAAATTAATAGAATTAAGTTATGAAAAAGATATTAATAAGAATCTTCGACAAATTATTGTCAATGATAGTGTTCTTGCAGAACAAGCTAGACAAAGATATATATTATTGGATAGGTCATGTAAGAAAATAAAGAAGCAACGTAATATTGCTTATTGTGGTACTGGTGTTGCTATTGTGTTACTAATTTTAAGTCTATTGAAATGAGTGATGATAAGACTGTAGAAAAGTATATTGAAAGCTACCCTTTTCTTCAATATCAAAAAGAAAACCAAGGTCAATATAGACGAGCTAAAGATGCTGGTTATAAAGACCCTAATGATTTCTTTATGATAGGAGAAAGTGGTGGCTTTCTTCTTGATATACGTATAGGAGATAAATTTGTAAATACTAATCTTCTTACTGAAATGGCTAATATATACCATGTTAATGGTGGTAAATATACATTATATAAAGAAGATAGTATTCCTCATAGACAACTTCGTAAAAGAGAAGAATATCGAAGAAGTCATGGATTTGATGCTCCTTGTTTTATGCGTGAAGGTAAAGTTCAAAATCTTCATATTAGTGGAGATATGTATAATTATCTGAATTATACTGTTATTGAACAGTTGGACGAAAAGACTATTATACATACAGATAAAGGTTCTGTTGCTAAGAAGAAACAAGACTTTCCTAAGTTTATAGATGCACAGTTTTGGACATTTGCTATTATAGAGTTTTGTGAACTTAATGGTTTTCATCTTCTTATAGATAAAACTCGTCGTGGAGGTTTCTCTTATATTATGTCTGCTCATAGTGCTAATAAGATTAATCTTCAACCTAATAAAGTTTGTATTCATGTAGCTGCTGATTCAAAGTATCTTACTAAACGTGGAGGTCTTACTGATTTTAGTATTAGAAATCTTTATTTTTATGAGAATAATACATTCTTTAAAAGAGGAATACTTTCTCGTGCTGCTGAGAACTTTACTTTAGGATATAAACTTCCTAATGGAGATATTAGTCCTAAGTCTTGGAATAGTGCTTTGTTTAGTGCTTCTGCTAATAGCAATCCTGATTGTGCTATCGGTAAGGATGCTGTTAGCGTTAAGACTGAGGAAGTTTCTACGATGGAAAACTTTGATGATTATATGAATGTTACTGAACCTGCTATGCGTACTGGTAGTTATGTTACTGGTAACTTATTTGCTTGGGGTACTGCAACTAGTGGTAATATGCAGGTTTTTGAAATGAACTTCTATAATCCTAATAAGTTCCATTTTATGCCTTTTGAAAATGTATGGGATAAAGATTCTCGTAATGAAGTTTGCTGTTATTTTAAACCATATTGTTGGGGTCTTCAAGGTCAGATTGAAGACCTTTTTGCTATGGATAAAGATGGTAATTCTAATATAGAAGTTGGTCTTCGTATTGCATATAAAGAACGTGTAGCTAAAAAAGAAAGTACTAAAGCTTTTAGTGATTATATTAATTATCTAGGGCAGTATGCTAATATGCCTAGTGAATCATTTAGTTCTACTAGTGAAAACTTATTTAGTTCCGAAGCTTTAATGAACTGGGAAGAAATTCTAAAGAATGACCCTTCTTATACAGATATTGCAGATGATGGAATGTTCTTTGAAGATATTAATCATACAATCATATTTAAAACTAATGCTCGTATTAAAGATGAAGGTGGTAAATTTAATGTTGATTATTTTGATTGGATTCAAGGTGTTCCTCGTAAACCTCGTGAGCATCATCATGGTTGTGTTCGTAAATGGTTTGAACCAATTAAAGTTTCTTATATAGATAAAGATGGAACTACTAAACTTGGTATTCCTCCTGGTCAGTATAGTATTAGTTATGACCCAGTAGGTGTTAATAAAGAGAATGATGCCCTTACTAATAAACATTCTCATAACAGTATTAAAGTTTGGGAAAATCCTACTCAATATAATAACTTTAAGACTAAACTAGTTTGTGCTTATTATGGACGTCCTGAGAAGCTTGAACAAGCTGATTGGATATGTTACCTTATGGCACGTTATTATAACTGTATTGGAACAACTGGAGTTGAGGTCAATCGAGGTGAAACTGTAAGTAACTTTAGTAAATGGAAAGCATTGAAGTATTTAATGAAAGACCCTGTTGAACTTTGGGATAGTTCTATTAAAGCTAAAGTTACTGCTTCTTATGGTGTCAACGTAGGTGGTGGTACTGGTACTGGTAGTAGTAAAGTTCTTGAAGGTCTTCGACTTCTTAAAGAAATGCTTTATAGTCCAGTTGGTAAAGATTTAAAAGGTAATGATATTATGTTGTTTCAAACAATATATGACCATCAGACTATACTTGAACTTCTTAAATGGAACGTTAAAGGTAATTTCGATAGAGTATCTGAAATGATTATTCGTGCTTTACAATGGAAACTTCAAGATGTTCAAGCAGCTAAAGAACTTGTTCATAGAAAGAAGATTACTGAACAAAATATTAGAGATGATATTTGGAGTAGAAGTTGGTTTTAATATTTAGTTAACTAATTAATATAATGTACGTATGTTTAATGATTTAAGTTTTCAATTTCCTAAACAACAGGTTGATGCTGCTACTAAAGAGAAACCTGATTGGTATGCTAATAGTATAGATTATGTTATTGGCTTAGGACTTAGTTTAAATGATAGAACTGAGACTGAAACAATGCTCAATGTTCTACATGGAGATTTACCGCAAGAGTTTTATAAAAAGACTCTTAATCCTTACAATGCAACTAATGAACGTTTTCAACGTTTTCCTGCAACTCTTCGTAATTATGATATTATGTCTGATATTATACGTAGATATATAGGAGAATATTTTAAAGGAACTCATGAATTTGCAGTAGGAGCTAATAATCCTGATATAGTATTTGAAAGAAATCAAGCTTTGAAGGAAAAAGTAATGCAAGCAGCACAACAAGCGTTTCAACAAGAGTTTGAACGTAAGTATAAAGAAGCTGTAGAACAAGCTCAAGGTCAAGGTCAATCTCCTGAAAGTATAAATCCTCAAGAAGTAATGCCAGACCCAGAAGAGTTTATTGCTAAGTTTAATCAAGATTATATTGATAAAGAAAGTAAGCAAGGTCAAGATATTCTTAATTATATTAGAGACCTTACAAATGATGCTCAAATATATCTTACCGCTTTCTTTAATTATTGTTCTCTTGGTGAATGTTATACATATACTGAACTTCGAGGAGATAAGATTATTAAAGAGTGTGTTCCAGCTATTGAAGCATTTCCTATTCCTAATAATCAATTTATGGTTGAAGACCATGATATGTTTGCAAGACGTATTATGATGTCATATAATCAAATACTTGATACTTTTGAAGATTATTTGACTGATAAAGATAGAGCTTATCTTGATGACCTTTATAATACTTCTCCAGGTGCTTCTACTAAAGTTGTTCAATTAGGATGGAATCAATTATTTGAGAAGTATCCAGAAGTTTGTGGTAAGTTTACTGATAAAGAAAGAAATTTATATAAAACTCAATCTTTAACTTCAAGTGCAAATAATAGTAATCTTTATGAAGTTTGGCATGTAGTTTGGAAAGGTTTTGCTCGTCAAGGTATTCTTACTTATACTAATGAACTTGGTTTCCAAGAACAAAGAATAGTTGAAGAAGATTATGAATTTAATCCAGAAGCTGGAGATATTGATATTGAATGGAAATATAAAACTCAAGTTTATGAAGGTTATCGTATAGGTACTCGTTATAATGGTATTTATCCTGTTAAAGCTAGACCTATTCTTTATGAACGTAAAGGTAAACTTCCGTATAATGGTATTCAAGAACTTCTTCCTTATTGTGGAAAGTTTAGTATTATTCAAATAATTACTCCTTTCCAAGTTTTTAGAAATATTATTTCTTATCATCAAGAAATGGTAATAGCAAAGAACAAAATGTTGATTTTGTTACTTCCAAAATCTCTTGTTTCTTCTGAAACAGAAGATGCTATTTATAGAATGGCAGCAGATGGTGTACTTCCTATAGATGATGAAGAAGACGCAGCAGGTGTTAAGATGCAAAACATTAGATTACTTAATGCCAATATGGGACAATACATAACAGAACTTAGTAATCTTAATGAAGTAATTAAACAAGAAGCTAGAGAGCTTGTTGATATGAATGCTCAACGTTATGGACAAATAGCTCAATCTGCTGGAGCTTCTACAACTCAAAATGCTATTAGTCAATCAAGTACTGGTTCTGTTTTAATATTCCAAATGTTTGACCTTTTAAGATGTGCTGATTATAATAGAGATTTAGACTTTGCTAAATGTGCTTATATTGAAGGTCTTGAAACATCTTATATTGATAAAACAACTGGTAATAAACATTATCTTAGTCTCGATGTTAATAGTTTTGTTAATTCTGACTATTCTACCACTGTTAGAAATAATGGTAAAGAAATGGATAAGATTCAACAACTTAAACAATGGGCGTTTAGTGCTGCACAAAATGGAGATTTAGAATCTGCTCTTGCAGCTATTCAAGGAGATAATGTTGCAGCTATTTCTGATAGAATTAGACAATTCTCTGAAATTAGAAGGCAACATGAGGAACAAATGAAGCAAATGGACCAGGCAATTAAAGAACAAGCTAATCAACTAAAGCTTCAAGAGATTTCTGCTAAGGGAGAACAAGATAGACAAACACTTGCTCTTAAAGCACAATATGATTTACAACTTGAATATGCTAAAGGTGATATAGCTTTACTTGGAGATGCAAATCCTCAAAATGATGATTATGCTAAAACTCAATTAGCTAAACTTCAAGAGGAAAGTAAGAGAGCTAGTGAAGCTGCTAAACTTCAACTTGAACGTCAAAAACTTGCAATGGATTCTTATAATAAAGCAGCAGATAGAGAAATTAAAAGAGAAGAAATGGATAATCAATTAAAGATTGCCAAGACTAATAAGAACAAGTATGATAAGAAATAGGTTTTGTTTTATTATTTGTTGATTAATATGTGAGAGTAGTGCTCGTGAGGGTGCTACTCTTTTTTTTTATCTGACTATAAAATATCTAATATTTCAAATTCGTCTGTAAGGCGTTCAATCGTGTTTCGTGGATAATCTATCACCAAATATATTTGAGAGCCCCCCCGTAAAAGGAAATACGCTCTACGTCAATTTTTACTTCTATGAAAGGCTTGTGAAAATCGATTTTAATTCATGCTTGATATAGAACTTATTAAAGCATTCAGTACTGGAATTGCTTGAGGAATGAACATTAATAAGACTTTTATATAATAAGGTATACATTGTTATATAGTCAATATTAATATACTATAAATAATATTGTTTATTAAACTAAAGTTTATACTTTTGCAAACAAGTAACTGATGTTACTCTTATTATTAATCATTAAATTATTATTTTATGTTTGTATTTCGTAATACTCTTGGTTTTAAACCTCATACTCGTTTGATGGGTCCACTTGACGGAATTAATCTTGGTTTTGGTGGTGGTGGAACTAATGCTCCAGGCATCAACGGAGGTGATAATGAAGGAGGCAATAAAGACGGTGATGGTACAGACCCTGAACCTCCTAGTAATAAAGACGGTGACGGAGACGGTAAAGACGGCGATGGAACTGGTGATGGTGATGGGAAAGATAATCCTGATGGTAAAGATGATAAAGGTAATGATACCACACCTTTTACGGGGGGGCTAGAAAAAGATACGAATATAGAGTTTGACGGTCAAACTTATACAGTAGATGAAAATGGTAATCTCGTAGATAAAGATAATAAAGTTTTCAAAGAAGCTAAAGATGTAAAAGCTTGGATTGATTCTCTTCAAGTAGAAGAACCTAATGATGAAATTAATCTTGCTGCTATTCAAAAGGCTCTTGATGTAGAACTTACTGATGAAGATGGTAAGCCTGCTGAATTTGAAGATTCTATTGATGGTATTAAATCTTATGTAGATAAGGTTATTGAACTTAAAAACAATGAAGTAGCTAAAGCTGCAGTTAATAAAGTATTTACTGATAACCCTATTCTCAAGCAATTTGTAGATTATCTTACTGTAAATAATGGAGACCCTCATGGTTTTGGTGAACGTTCTGACCGTAGTTCTATTACGGTAGATGAAAAGTCTGAGGAACAACAAATTGCTATTATTAAGACTGCTGCTAAAGAATTTGGTAATGCTAGTCTTAATGACAATTATATTAAGTATCTTAAAGATTCAGGTGGTCTTTATGATGAAGCTAAAGTTCAGTTAGCTAATCTTCAAGCTGCTGACAAACAACGTGACGAAGCTTACGCTAAACAAGCAGAAGATGAACGTAAAAGAGAAGAAGCTGAAACTTTAGCTTATTGGAAAGATATTAAAGATGTTGTTACTAATCGTAAGATTGGTAAGTATACATTACCTGAAACTCTTGTTCGCACAGTTAATGGTCAAAAAGTTACTGTTACTCCTAATGACTTTTATGACTATCTTTATCGTCAGACTAAAGATGCTGATGGTGTTATTGCAACAGCTTATCAAAGAGATTTGGCTGCTAAGTCTGCTGAACAAGAACGTGATGAAGAACTTCTTAGTGCTTGGTTGATGTATACAGGTGGAACTTATGAAGACCTAGTAAAAATGGCTATTAATGAGGAAAAAGTAAAAACCCTCAAATTAGTGAACAAACAAAGTAAAGGTCGTGGCACTGTACGAATTACTAAACCAGCAAGTACTAATCATAAAGCTATTGATAATATTCAATTTAGCTAATCAATTTAATGTTTAACAAATAAATTAATTAAGTATGTACGCAATTCGTGAAGTGCAACGTGGTAACTATGATGACAGAGGTTATTCTAATGAGGAAACCATTGCTCATCTTATGTTATCTAAACCTAGTGAGATTAATTCTATGCTCACCTATACTTTTGGTATGGATGATGATAGATTTCCACTTAATTTCTTGACTGAGGGTCAAGGTGCTGCTGGTACAGTAGATATTGATACTACTGATTGGACTTGGAAGACTATGGGTCGTATGAAGTTCAATGATACTGTACTTTGGTTTAATAGTTCTAATACAACTCCTGGTAAGGGTGGTGCTTTCTTTGAAGTTGAGTTTAGAACTCATTGGTTCATTGAGCAGTATGGTTTGATTGCTCCTGATGGTGTAACTCAGGTTCGTATTATGAAAGACCTTGGTAAAGGTGCTCATGGTGGTTATCTTTATCGTCTTCGTATTGCAAATCCAAATCCAAATGCTTATGTTGATGTAACTAAGAACTTGGCTGTAGGTAAGAGTTGGTCTTTGACTGCTCCAACTATTCCAGAGAGTTATTCTAAGGGTAATCGTACTAATACTATGGGACCTGGTAAAATGACTTCTCAACTTGAGTTCCATCGTTTTAGTAAAGAGATTGCTGGTAACATTGCTAATACAGTAGTTACTTATGAGTTTAAGACTTCTAGTGGTGGTACTACTAATCTTTGGATTAACGAGGAGATGCGCCAGTTCGAGCTTCAACAGAGAGTAATGAATGAGGAACGTCTTTGGTTCGCAGAGTACAACAAGACTATTAACGGTGAAATTACAATGGTTGACCCAGATAATGGACAGCCTATTCCTTATACTGCTGGTATGCAGCAAATTTGCCGTGAAAGTAACTATGACACTTATGGAGAAGAACTTACTCTTAATAAGTTGAATCGTACTATTGGTGATATTCTTGATAAGGATACTGATACAGGTAAAATGGATATTGTTCTTGCTTGTGGTAAAGGTTTCGTAGAAGACTTTGATAGAGCTATTAAGAATGATGCTAAGGATAGTGGTTTTGTTACTCCTCTTGGCGATAAGATGATTCAGCAATCTGCTACTGGTCTTACTTATGGTAATTACTTCCGTCAGTATAAGACTGTTGATGGTCACATTATTACTTTGAAACATTTGTCATTCCTTGACCGTGGTACATTTGCAGATAATGCTAAAGCTAATGGTGATATTCATCCTCGTACTGGTTATCCAATGACTTCTCACCAAGCATTTATGCTTGATACTTCTTCTTATGATGGTCACAATAATATTCGTAAGGTACGTAAGAAGGGTCAGGTTTATATCAATGGTATAATTAAGGGTCTTACTCCTATTCCTGCTTCTTGGGGTGCAGTTCCTACTAATTCTCTTGCAACTGATATTGACTGCTCTCGTTATGAGGTTAAGAACTCATACGGTCTGCAAGTAGATAAGGCAACTAAGTTCTTCCAGTTGAAGTGTGTATTGTAATAACTAATAAATAAATTAAACTATGAGTGATATTAAAATTCCAGACTTGAATATTCCTACTCCTCAAAATAGTGATGCTCCTACAAATAAAACTGTTGCACAAGAAGAAGCTGAGAATCAAGCTGCTTTAGAAGCTGAACTCGAAGCTGAATATATTGATAAACGACAGATTATTATTGCTTCTGTTCTTAATTATTCTGCTTATCGTAGAATTAATATGGCAGCTCTTGGAAAGCCACGTAACACCATTGGTTCTTCTGTTAATTCAGTTCGTAAACTTATGTCTAATAAAGGTGAAGTTGAACATTACTTCCCAGAGTTAGTTGGTGTTGCTTCTAACAATCAAGAGTTTATTACTAGAGTTAAGAATTATCTTAATAATATCTTCTTCGACGTTCGTGATACTGAAAGAACTATCGATGTATCTTTCCGTTATCGTCATAAGAAAGATTATCTAGAAATTCATAAGGCAGAAGAGAAGATTTGGGAAACTTATAATGCAGTTGACCGTTCTAATACGGCTAAACTTTATGAAGCTGCTGTAATTCGAGATAATGATTTGTTTATGCTCGAAAGCAAGAAGTATCAATATGGTGACCCACTTAATCTTGAACAATATATTCTTTATCGTCATTGTCTTAATTATCCAGATGTAGCTAAAGATGAAGCTTTCATTAATTCTAATGCTAATCTTCGTTTCTATATCAAGGATAAGAATAAGGAAGAAGCTCGTAAGAATAAACTTATTAAAGAACGGCAGGCTGCTCTTAGACATCTTGTTGAACTTCAAGCTTCTCCTGTTAAGACAAATGCAGTTTACGTTGAATATTGTATTTACAGTGGTATTAGTCTTTCTGATGGTCTTTCTAAGACGGCTCTTATTCAATCTAAAGAATTGATGGATTTTGCTACTACAAACCCTCGTAAGTTCAATGAGTTCGTAAACGATAAGAATCTTCTTGATAAAGCATTTATTGAAACTCTTATTACAAGAGGTGAACTTGTTCGTTCTGATTTCAATCAACAGATTAGTACACCTGATGGAGAGTTTATTGGAGCAAATATTAATGAAGCTATTAGTTATTTCAAGAATCCAAATAATGCTGGTCTAAAGACCAAGTTAGAAAATAAGTTGAAATTGATTTAATATAAATAGATATGGATATTTCAGAAATGCACCAAATGTTTAGACAATATACTCAACAGATGGGTATGCAGAATGTTAGAGCAATTTTGCCTGAACAGATTGATTTAATTATCAATAATAGTATTTCTGATACCATTAATCAAGTTATTACTCAAAACATTGGTATTACTAATGATAGAATAATAAGTGATGCTTCAAAACTTAATCAAGTAAATGCCTTGAAATCTTTATATAAAGTATGGAAAGGTAGTATTGCTGATGTGACAATCAAAGGTAATGAAAAGACTAGTTATATTATTAGTTTTCAATTACCTTTGAATAGTTTTAAAACTACTGGAAGTTATACTGATGATGGTAATTCATCTACTGCAATTAGTTTTTTATATATGGTTGATTTATCAATTAATTATAAGAAATCAGATTTTGTTACTAACGTATTTCCAGTTCGTATAATTGATGACCAATTTGTTGCTGATGTAGTTAATGATTTTGTTTTAGCTCCAACAATGAGAAGTCCTGTGGCTTCAATTCACGATAACCTTGTTGAATTATATATTGATAAGGCTGACGCTAAACCTGAGGATAGACAACCTTTCACTTTTAAAGGTGTAAGTATTAACGAACTTAGGCTTAGTTATATTGCAAAACCTGCTGTTGTTAGATTTGATGAAGATGTTGATGGTACTAATGTAAATTGTGATTTACCAGAGTACATGCACGTAGATATTGTTAAGCATGCAGTTGAACTTTATCAACTTGCTAAAAGTGGAAGTTTAGCTGCTGCTCAACAAGCTCAACAAAATCAACAAAGAGAACAAGTAGCAAACAATTATCGTTAAGATGGTAATCAGAGACAAAAATAATAATTTAATAGAATAACAATATGAGACAATTATTTGTTGTAAAGAGTGACGCAGTTATTGCTTCTAAAACAAGTGCAGCATTTGACCTTACTAAAGTTCCTGATGGTTCTCTTGGTATATTTGAACTTGATGATTTAAGCAAGTTCGTTTCAGATGCTAAGTTGACTAAAGATTTTGGAATTGCTTATGGTCGTCCAAATAGTCAAGCTGTAGTACTTGAAGTTAATATTGATAGTCTTATTGTAACTAAAGTTACTAAGACTGCTGGTACTAAGTTTAGTGCTAACATTACAATTCCTGCTCCTGTAACTGGTAAGGATTTTACTATTGAGCTTGTTAAGCTTGATACTACAAAATATGAGCGTTGTGAGTGGACAGCTACTACTCGTTGTAAGAGTGGTGATACTGCTGATACAGTTGCTGCTCGTTTGCAGAAGGAGTTGGCTGCTAAGGTAGAAAATCAGAATGTAGGTGTTACTATTAGTGCAGCTACTATTACTACTACAGCTAATGATTATCAACCTTGGGAATTGATAGCAGCTGATGATTTGTATGGTACTACAGTTACTACTACAACTAGGGGTTCCGCTCCAACTTGTGATAAAGCTTATGTTCAGAACCTTGCTTCTAAGGCAGCTCAGAATAGAGGATTTAACAATACTCTTGCTGATGGTGCAACTATTTATCCAGGTTATCCTATGGAGGTAGATGCAGACGATTATACACTGTATCATCTTAAATTTAAGAATCCTCGTGTTTATGGTCGTACTCGTGATGAAGCAGTTTGGCAAGAAGTAACTATCGCAGTTCCTACTGCTAATTCAGATTTTGTTACAGCTGTTGAAACTGCTTTTGGAGTTGGCGTTGAATAAGCTGATGATGTGTAAAATTCAATAGGTAATAGTTTAGATGGGAATAAGCTCTACATTCCTTTTACGGGGGGTCTAGAGCAACATTCCCATTAATTGTTTTTGATATGGATGATTTTAATCAAGTTAATCAAATAGTATCTGATGCGATTAAGGATTCGTCTTATATAACAGTTTTAATAAGTAGCGGAGTTTATATTCTTTATACTCTTATTATTAGACTAGTTGACCTATTTAAAGCTAAAGACAGAAATAAACCATTAATTCAAATGGCTTCTGCTATTAAAGAAGTTAGTGAAAATGTAGTTAAACTTAATACTGTTTTAGATAAACAGATTCAAGATGCAGAAAGTAAAGAACTAACTAAAGTTCGTCAAATTATAAGTTTAGCTTTTGATAGCTTTAGAGCTAATATTAGTAAGACTTGTAATGAAATTATTATTCATAATAATATTGAAGAAAATAAAGATTTAATTAGAGAGAATCTTTTTAAAACTATTAGTACTGAATATTATAAACTTTATAATGTTTTTTCTGCTTACGAAGTTGATGGAATTAATATTGCTACAAAAATTAAAGATGAATGGATTGACGATACAAATAAAGAATGTTTAGAAGTAATATACGATGGTCAAGATAAGGATGTCCGAATTGGACAAATTATTAATAAACTTACAATTATTGCTAATGAACATTCTGTTTATGTAAATAACAAAGTTTTTAATCATTGAACTATTTAATAAGATGTTCTTATGAATAACAGTGATGTCGCAAATATTCTCAAACATGACCTTGAGAGAAAAGAATTTATCGGTGTTAAAACCGATATAGTTCTTTCTTCTCAAGGTTATATTGTAAATGATAGTAAGACTTGTAAATCTATTAGTAATCATATTCTTCAAGATTGTGTTGATAATTATGATTGTCTTACTGATGATAAATTAGAGACAATTAGGTCTCAAGTAAATAACGTTTAAATAGTAAGCCGTATGGAAGAAATTAAGGTAACCCCCCCCGTAAAAGAAGAAGTAGTTGATAATGAATCTTCTATTACTGGACAATTTAATAAAGTTGTAGTTAAACAAATAGAAAGAGATAGTACTAAAGAAATTCACCCAGAAGTACTTTATCTTACTATTCCATCAGAATGGACTTGTACATATCATCAACTTATTAATTATGTTGCTGATGCAGGTAAAGGTATTATTGATGATTGTAGTTTTGCTTGTAAAGGTGATGGTAAGAAATTGTTTAACTGTTGGGGATTGTTTCAAAGTGCTTGTGCTGCTTATCAACAATTAGATTATACTAAAGCTAACTTTTATTATAATTATGTAAAGCAGCAACTTGAAGATTATTATAAGAATTTAGGTAAACCAATTTATGATGGAACTAATTATTATCCAATTACTCCTGATGGTAAACTTAAAGCTCTTTGTAGTTGTAGTGAAAACAATTTTAAATTTACTGTAGATATTGAAACTGGTAAACTTTATCAGAATTATCTAGACGATAAAGATAATGGTCAAGTATTTACTATTGATAATTCTGGTAATTTAAATGTTGAATCCGACAACAAAGTTTAATCAACGATGTCATACCTCTCGACACATCGAAAACTCGCGTATACCCAATTTATTTCGCGTCTTAGCGCTTCGCATGCGTCAGTCGATTAATTGTTCACGAAACATGCTTGAGCGGCGTAAAACGCATTTAAAACGTATTTTTTAAATATCATATTATGAAACAATTTAGTAAAGAACTTGGTAAAGTCAGTCTTACTCCAAAAGGCGAATGGAATATTAACACAACTAGTGAAAGGCTTGATATTGTTTACGATAAACGAAACAATCAAGCTTATATAGCTAAACAAAATGTTCCTGTTGGAGTAGATATTGACAATCGAGAATATTGGCAACCAATGAATGTGACTGGTTATGCTGATAATAATTTTATTAATCTTACTACTGAAAATGAAGATGGTACAATTACTGCTTATGAAAGTCTTGAAGAAGCTGTAGCTACAATTTTTCCTATTAATCGTAGAGTAGGTGCTACACTTAGTTTTTATAATCTTAATTCTGATAGACTTGACCGTCAGGCAGAATTTGAACTTTGGCAGTTTAATTCAACCGATTTAGCGAATTGGGAGAATAAAGATTATTGGAACAATATTTATTATAATTGGAATGTATTTACAGGTTGGTATAATAGTGCTGATAGTTTGGAAAATCATGTTGAAATACCTAATGTTGGTCAATACGCTTATGTTGGTGCTAATCTTAATGATGCACTTTTATATCAATGTAGAACTAATGGTACTTGGACAAATACAGGAATTAAAGTAAGGAATTATATATCTGTAGTAGTTAGTGGAAACATAACTATTGGAGAAAATGGTAATTGGTTTAGTGATGGTGAAGACACTGGTATTCCAGCTACTCCTGCTGTAGATGAACAGCTTGATAATATTATCATGCAGTTACAACAACATACTACTGAAATTAGTAATCTTAAAAAGTCTGATGCAAATCTTCAAGACCAAATTACTTCTAACGATAGTGATATTACTAATCTTACTGCTAGTCATGAAAGTTTGAGTAAAACAGTTCAAGGTATTGCTGCAACTGGTGGAGCTAGTACTGCTACTAATGTAACTTATAATAATGGTAGTAGTAGCTTAAATTCTGAAAACGCTCAAGATGCTATTGATGAACTAGCAAGTAAAAAGTTTGATAAAGAAAATATTAAGCAAGAAATAGGAAATTCAACAAAGAATGTAGTTAGTCAAAATGTTATATTTGATAACATCAGATTTCCAATTGTGAAGTTTTATAAAGGAATGATGGAAGTTACTAATGAACTAGGAGAAGATGGAAATGCTACAGGTAATGTACAAATTAATGTATTACAAGCAATAAAATATACTATATCTTCAAAACAATTTAGAGATGTCGAATTTATTAAATATAATACTATAGCTAAAAAATCGTATGTTTTTAGTTTACCGAGTACGCAATGTATTTTATGTTGGAATTATAATAAGTCACAATTTGAAGCTTATAAACTTGGACAGGCTTATTCTAGTTATTGTATACCTATTGATTATATATATACATACGGTAATGATATTAACTTAAATGGCTATTTAATAAATAATATAATAGGTATTAGAACTAAAAAATATTCTGATAGTACAATAGAATATAAGCAACTTCATGATTTAGATTCTATTCATATTAGAGATATAATGCCAGATGATATAGAAAATGAAGATTTAATGATGTATGTGCATTATGTATGTAGATATATAAAAACAATATACATAGATGAAGGAGATTATAAAACAAAGAATTTTTTCTTTAATAACGATAGTATAAATATCCAATATTATAGTAATAAACATATTATAGGAGTAAACCGTGATAAGTGTATAATTAGAGCTTGGGATTTTAAAAATAACGTTCCTACCTTTAAGTTATCATCAGGTAATTATATTGATACAATATATAAGAATTTGACTTTATATAATTGTGGATTCGGATATTCATTACTAGATGATTTTTATAATGAACCATTTCACATTACAATAGAAAATATAGTATTTAATATTACGTTAGACTCTAGCAGTAAATATTTGAACCTGATTCATAATAAACACTGTATATTTACAATGACAGATTGTGTCATAAATGTTAATGATGATGTAACATTATATGCTGCTGCATATATTGAAATAGCAAAAAGATTAATTATAGATAATTGTATATTTAATGGTTTATTAGAAAGTGATAGGTCTAAACAAAAAATAACTCATCCTATATATATTACTGGTGTAAAAAATGCAGTTATAAAAAATAATAAAGTCTATGGTGGTGTAACTGGTATTATTACAAACTCAGATAAAACTGTATCTTTAGAGCATTTTACTATAGAAAATAATACAGTTGAAGGTACTAAAGAAGAAGGAATAAGTCTTGATTGTTTTGGTAATAATGTAGGTTTACATCCTACAATTTGCGAATTATCTATAACTAGTGCTGAATATATAACATATACATCACTAGAGAATACAAATAAATCATTAAAGTTATATTGTACTGCTAGAAATCTTAAAGGTTCACATCCTAATGAAACTTGGCAAGTATATTCTTTAATTGAACATAAAGACTATTTAAAAGACTTCTATATTTATTTTAGTAATTATGCTGGTGATGTTTTTGGTGGAACTATTTGCAAATGTTTAGATGTTGGTGAAGATGATAAAGGAGTATATATTATAGCGGATATATCATTTGACCCTGCAACGTTAGAACTATCAGAAGATACAGACCCAAAAGTTGATACAAACGATAGTAAAAGAACATCTAATTTTAAACGAGCTTCTATTGTATCAGGAATGTTTTATATGTCTATTAAGAATAATATAATTAGAAATACAAAAGGAGCAGGTTTAGCATTATTTTGTGCTGTTTATAATTCTGTTATAGATGGTAATACTTTTGAAAATTGTGCTAATGGTTCCTATATGTTTTCAGGTATTATGCTTAGCGTTGCTGCATTTACTCCTTGTTGTAATAACAAAATAATAAATAATAGTATTATCGGTGGAGGAACATCATCAGGAGAAATAAATCGTGGTTTTACTTTTTATGGTTATGCAGAATATGAAGATATGCTTTGCTATAACAATGTATTTGCCAATAATTATCTTAATACTAATCAATTGTATATTGACAATGTTAGAAATTTAATATTAACAGGAAATATACTTGATGGTAATACAATATTGACATTAAAGAATACAGTAGAAACAAATGTATTTGGTACAAAATTACCTGTTACTCCTTTACCTGGTCAACATTTCTTTAATACAACAACAAAGAAAGAAATGATGTATAATGGAACAGAATGGATAGAAGTAATATAATTATTAACTATAAAATAAATAAGATTATGGCACTATTATTAAAAGAGTTTTATTTAAAGAACAAGCATGACAATGTTTATGCTAAAATTGAGTTTGTTAATACGTATAATTCAGAAGCTAATGTTTTAGTTCATTTCTGGAATGAAGATAAAACAGAAATTGTACATAGTTGGAATTATTTGATTCCGTTCGATAAGAAAGAAGAATCCAACTTATATACATATTGCTATAATGAATTAAAGAAACTTGATGAGTTTTCAAATGCAATAGATGTATAATATACAGTAGAGAACTCCAAATAACTGAGTTTAGAAATTTAAAATAAGACAATATGAAGAACCAACAATTAGATTGGGTAAACTTGGATGGTACAGAATTAGCACAATAATTATGGAATTAATGAATCAAATACTTCAAACTATTATTAATGGTTTTGATATTGTTTATTGTTTAGTAGTTAATCTTCTAACTTATATTCTTATAAGTAGTATTACTACTGTAATTCATAAACAGATTAGTAGAATTTGGAAACGTGTAATACTATGTGTTAGTATTGTTATAGTTAGTATTGCTTATATTAATTTTAGCAGTATTGATATAAGAGTTCTAATTAATAGTATTATACTTGCCCCAATAAGTTGGAGCTGGGTATTTAAACCTATTGCTAAACGAATGAATTGGGATTATAAAGATTTTGATAACAAATTAAATAATTAAGTTATGGATATAAATAAAATTTATAATGTTTTGCAAAGTCTTCCTTTGAGTGTTGAACAAAAGAACAATTTATATAATGCTTTATTTGAAGGAAGTAATGATAATATTGAGGAACAATTAAATCAACTTAAGAATCAAATAAACAATCGTAACATTGATGATAAGATAGCAGAATTAAAGAATCAAATAAATGGAATTAAAATTCCAACTAATGCTACTAAAGAAGTCGCAGGTACAGTAAAAGCAATAAGTAATATTGTAAATATTGATGCTGAAACTGCTACTGTTGAAACAGTAGTTGGAGTAATTAATACTTTGCTTGTTAATCTTAGAACTGCTGGAATTATTAAAATGTAACTCTGCAACTACTAGATACGTTTGTGTCCGTGCCCCTAATGCTAGTAATAGTGTTAGGGGTTTTTCATATCCTGGAGTTACTAAAGATATTAATGATATAATTAACAATAATACTTCTAATCATAATCGAATTTCTATTACGCATTTGCTTGCGTTCTCCCAGCATCATGTGCGCCAGTCGATTAATTATTCACAACCACCGTCCGAAACGATTTGTGTGCGCGCACAGGGGCATATACGTGGATGTTTGGGATTTGGATACCTGTCTGAAAAGGATTATATTTGCATCCGTAAGGAATAGGAATTTATGTTGAATGGATTGATAATTAAATTACTTGGTACTTATAGTCATAGATATATATATAGTTCCTTACAATAGAGTTAATAATGTAACAATTAAAGTTATGAGTAGTAAACAAATTAATAGAATTAGACTTCCAACTTGTGAAGTTGAATAAGATGTAGCTAATATATTTATTCTAGCCCCCCCGTAAAAGGAAATGTAGATTTAAATGATGTTCCAATAAAACATTTGCTAAGAGTCTATAAGGTACATGCCTTTTACGGGGGGGGTTTAATGGTTAATGATTTACATATTGATATGAGTAGTATTGCACAATTAGTTAGCGAAATAGCTCATAGTTATGGTCAACCTAATAATCATTCTCTAAGAGAAAAGATTAGAAGTGTAATAATTCATACTAGAGCTGAAATTATTAGAAGAAGTTATGAAAATCATAACTATGTAGATAAACTACTTACTCAAAGATTTAAAGTTACTTTGACTAGTGTAGTTGATGGAGATTTTGAACTTCCAGAAGAACTTCAAGATATTCCAATAGATAAAATTAAAAGAACTAATCAAAAGGTTCCAAGACCTATTAGACTTACTAATAATCTTCCTTTTGACAGAGTTAGTACAGCAGGTTATCGTACCAATAGAGAACTTCCTTATATTAAAGAAACTACTGCTAGATTTCGTGGAAGTGTTCCAGGTTTATGTGGAGCTATTGCTTATGATTATATTAATGAATATATTTATTTATTTCCTCCTGCTAACGATAAACCTATTAATATAGGTGCTATAGTAATAGAATCAAGTTTTGAACAACCAAATCAAATTGCTGATATTAACGGTGAACTTACATTCGAGAATAAAATCTATGATGATAACGAATGGTTACTTAGTGAAGATATGGTTGGTCAACTTAAAGATATAATATTTAAAAGGGATTTATTAAATCAAAAACATGAAACTAATGAAATCCCTAGTACAATAAAATATGATTAATTATGCCGATAAAAGTAAAGAAGTCTATAAATGTTCCTCAATACTATAAAGAGTTTATTGAAGAAAACAAAATTAAACGTGAACGTGCAAGAATAACTGTAGATGAATTAACTGCTACTATTGCTTCTAAACGTTCTGCTATTGTTCCTGATGTAGATAAATTTAAATATCCAGTAATAGATTATCCTGAGTTTCAACAAAACAAATATATTAATGGTCGTCTTGAAAATGCAGCTAAAGGTATGTTTGAAGATGAACGTAAAGACCCAGAGCTAAAACATCTATGTTTTAGACTTGTTGGATATGCTGTAGATTTGAGGAAGATTTATGAAGAAACAGAAAAGATTAGACTTTATGATAAGATGATTAGTCTTCCTTTAAAAGAGTATACGCGTATAGTTAAGATTTACTATAATGCTGTACAAAGAGAATTGATTCTTAAAGGAAATGGTTATCGTCTTGAAGGTAAACTTGGTTGGATTTGTATCAATCGAGTTCTTAATACTGGAGCTAAAGTTTGTGATTTTGAAGCAACTAGACAAAATAAGAAAAGACTTATTGCTGAGGGTAAACAAATTTACAATAAAGAGGATGCTGAGTATTGTAAAGAACATGGTATTGAATACGATGCTGTTAATGCTACTGTTTACAAATCTGATGAAGTTTGGTATGAATATTGTTTATTAGGTTCTAAAGTGCAAGGTCGTAGTTTGTGTTTTAAATGTATTGATACTAAAGATAATAAACTTAGAGCATATTCTAATGAAGACCTTCTTAAACTAACAAATAATGATGTAAATAAAATTATGGATTTAGCTGTTTCTATGAAACACAAATTCGTTTTATGTACTCAAGCAGATAAAACATTATATACTAAATTTATTAGAAATGAAGAACAAAAAAAGAGTGGCTATGGGACGTATAGTAGGAAAGGTAGACAACGACTTTAATCTAAGTGAAAGTGATTGGATTTCTCGTGCTGCCGCTTGGATAATAGATGCACTTAGTCAAATGAAGTGCCTTCCTACTGAACTTAAAACTCGTAAGGTTGAAGTTAGTGGAAGAATAGCTATTTTTCCTTGTCAATTAGATACTAGCGAACTTAAAGTGTATGACCGTAATGGTTGTGAAATAAAAGAAGCTGGAGTTAATATTCCTTGTTGTGGAAATATTAATTCAGCTTCTTCTGTTGTTAAAGAGATTGCTGTTATTGATGATAGTAATAAAACCGGAGTAGACTTTATGAAAGTTGGAACTATTATCAATGGTGACAATAGAAATTATGTAGTAACAGATTGTAATCATATTGAATTAAATTTTGATACTGATTATATCGTTGTTACAAGTCGTGAAGTTAAAACGTATTATGATGAATACTATGATTGCAATGTTCCTTATGTTTACGATAATGGTCTTCTGCTGGAAGCTTTAAGTTATTATATACTTTATAAATATTTGAGTAGAGGAAGTAAACATCAAGTTTATAGTTTAGCAAGTAATAGTCCTGTTACAAATCCATATCTCCAATGGAAAGCATTAAAGAGTAAAGCTATTGCTTCTGTTCGTAATGATATTTATAGTGATGAAGGCTGGAGAAACTTCTTCTATAATTCAACGTTTGACCCAAGAAGATAATTATGGAAATAGTACCAAAACTTGATTTAAATAGAAATCCAAAAGAAGTTAAGTGTGGTAGTTTAATTGCTGCTAAAAATGTTATGACTGATGATAGTGGTAGTTATTTTACTAATGAATACGGATTTGGAGTTTCTTTTGAAACAGACACGGATGATGAAGATTTAGATACTTATAATCATCATAGTGAATATATAGTTGGCGTAATTCCATGTAATAAAGAAATTGTGATATTTACGTATTCTGCTTATGAAGGAAAAGCTAGAATTTATCGTAAACCTGATGAAGGTAAAGCTTATGAAGTTTCTACAAATTGGGAATATCATGGTGGAAAGATTACTGGTAGTTATACTTACAACTATAAAGGTGAATTAATAATTGTAGTAGCCGAAAGTGATGCTGTTGATTTGAATAATAATAAAATTTATGTTCCTCTTAAAACTTGGAACCTAAATATAGGTTCTACTGGTCTCGAACATGGTATTGAAGAAAGTATTCCAAAAGCTAGAATTAATTATGATATTACTAATGGTTCTCTTAATTGTGGAGTTTATACTTTCTTTATTCGTTATCAGATTGACGATTACAATTATACAAAATGGTTCCAAATTACTGATGATATTATTATTATAAACGATGAAGGAAAAGATGCTCCTATTCATAATTTTCTTGATAGTAAATCTGCTCTTACTCGTTACAATACTGACGGTAATGGTAATCCTACTACAGAATTTGAACCTTTCTTAGTAAATGGTAATGATAAATCTAATAAAGGAGTTTACTTTACTCTTGATATAGATAAGAGTTATAAATTTACTAAATATCAAATAGGTTATATTGTTAAGCATAATGATGCTGTTGATGGTAGAATATTTAATACTTATTCTATTGATATAACTTCTTTAATGTTTAATACTAATACTTATATTGAAGAAGAAAGTGTTGATGAAATGCTTCGTGAACCAGTTCAACTTTATAATGTTAGGAATGTAATTAATTACAATAATAGAATTTATGTATCTAATTATAATGAAAACATTAATGAAGATTTAACTGGTAATAATAAAAATGTTCATGTTGATATTGAAACTAAAAACATTTCTGATTATAGCAAATCAGTTGTTACTACTAAACAGTTGATTATTACAACTAATTTTGCTATTGGAAATTCTACTTCTATAAATGATGTTTGGGCTGCTGATAAATATACTATTAGTAAAAACGAAGACTTAATAGAATATGTTATTAAACCAGAATATATAACAGAGTTTATTAGAAAGTTCTTTACTTCTGCAATTAAAGTATTTGGTTATGGAAGTACTATTAGTATTGACCATGACAATATTGAGAACCTTCCTAATAATCCTAAGAATGAACCTTATATGACTAGAAGTAGATTCACTTTATATATAGGTATTATTAGTGAAGGCACAAGTCAACAAGTTGCTATTTATGATTCTCATAGTCAGACAGCTATTAATATAGATAGTATAGTTATTCGTAATGGTTATATTGTAATAACTATTATAGGAAACAAATATCTAATGAATAAGAGTACTGATTTTCAAGTATTAATAGAACAGGATTTATTCTTTAGAGATGGTTCTACTATAACTCAACGTGGTTTTTATAATCAACCATTACTTTATAATCCTCCATATACTTATACTATGGGATATGGAATGAATAGTTCTGCTTATGAAGCTACTACTATTAGTTCTAATAATCATACTTCTCCATTTAATAATTTTAGAAGTTTAATTCCTGGTCAGATTTATAGTTTCTATATTCATTATATTAGAAAAGATGGTTCTGCTACTAATGGATTTATAGTTCAAAATGAAGTTGACGAACAAAGTAATCAATCTATTTCAGACAACGTAGCTGATACTGGAGCTAAGTTTGACGTAGTAGTAAATAATGTTGGTAATAAGCTTTTTAGAGTTCCTACTGTAGCTAGCGATAATATACTTATATTTCCAAGATTTAAAGTTGATGTAATTCCTTCTAATTGTATTGGATGGTTTGGTTCTTATGAGAAAGTTGAGGATATGGCTTATCCTTGTACAGTTCTTAATGGAGAATTAAATGGACATAGATTTACTGTTACTAATACAAACTTTGAGTATAAAGAAGATTCTATTCAAGGAAATAAATATTTCTTTATTAAATCTAATGAAATAGGAGATAATAATACTGAAAGTTTAACTAGTCATGTTAAACCTACTATTCATCCTAATATTTCTTTTGGAATTCTTCCTAAAGGTAATGTTGGCGATAAAATTGTAGTTTATAATGATAATAAAGATGTTTATAATAAATCGGTTAAAACTCTTTATAGAGTAACAGATAATAATTATGAAACTGGATATAGCAAAGATAATCATAAATATACTCCTAGTTTTTATAATCAAGATAAGATAGTTACTTATGATAAAGAAATCATTGCTAATCCTACTACTTCATTTGTTTTAAATACTAATTCTCAAAAGTTGAACGGATATACTATGAGTATGGATAATAGTTATAGCTATAATAAATATCCTACTAATGCTTATTCTATTAAACAAGATTATAATGAAGGAGCAGTTTCTTTGACTAATGAAGAAGGTAAGTCTTTAGGAGTTTATTATAATAAAGTTCTTAGTCCTGACAGACTTAGAGATTTTCTCGAATTAAAGGAATGTTATAAGTCTGCTCCATTAAAGAGTTATACTAATTACAGTAAAGACTATATTGATTCTTTTGATAAGACTATTCGTAGAAGTGATGTAATTTCTGATGAAAGTCTTGTTAATGGTTTTAAGAATTTCGATGTTGAACAATATAAAATCATAACTGAAAATAAAGGTAGTATTACTAATATTGTAGGTATTGGTCTTTATATGTTAGTTCATACTCAATATAGTTTATTTGTATTTGATAGAACTCCAAAACTTACACAAAAGAGTCAACTTGAAGTTCCAGATGTATTCGATATTGATTATCAAGAAGTTCTTCCAAGTAATGAAGGATTTGGTGGTCTTGCTAGAAAAGAAGAATCCATTCTCAGTAAACATGGATATATTTGGTTTGATTCTGTAAATAAAGTGATATTCAAGTTTGAAAATGGTAAAGCTGAAATTCTTTCAACTAATATAAATAACTTGATTAAATCTCTCGATATAGATTATGTTGTATTCGGAGAAGATTTGAAAACTAATAGATTGTTTATTTGTATTTGGTTAAATCAAACGTTTAATGAAAATCCTAATAATGACCAATACTATATAACTTTAAGTTATAACTTTAATCTTAATGATTATATAAGTCTTCATGATTATGCTTTTACTGCTAATTATAGAACTTATAATAATAGTTATTTCTTTAACGAAAAAGTTGATAGAGCTAGACTATATGAGTTTGACGAATCTGAAACTGATTATAAAAATCTTGCTAGTATTAATAACGTTTTATATCCAACAATATATACTGAATAAATATGGGCTTACAAAGATTAACTAATGTAGGAGTTTCTAATATATTTTATGAAGAAAATGGAAATATCCGTTTAACTTATTATATAGAGGGAGATGCTATGTCCGGAGCTGGACAAGTTAATATTAAAATAGAACTTGATAATGTTCAAGTTGCAAATAATAATGTTGATGCATCGTTTCCAAGTAGAACTTCCCTAACTACAACTGTTGGTTTGAGTTCTAGAGTTCCTGGTTCTACACATACTATTAAAATTACTGGTACAAAAAATGGAGTTGTTAGAACTGCTAGTAAAAGTAATACTTTTCCAGTTCAATCAGATTTAGATAAAATAGATATTAATTTTACTCATAGAGAAACTATCCCAGAAGAGATATTAACTGATACTTTTTCTTTCATTAATATTGGTAATTTCGGTGGAGTAAGATTTGCTATTGATGAAGATGTAACTGGTAGTAGTACTAAATACGAAACAAACTCTATACAGACTATACCAAATAATGATAATAAAAAGCACGTTATTAATTATAGGTATAAATGTGGAGATATAGTTGCTACTAAAAGTTATACTGTTAACCATAGTACAAGTAATCCTGATTATAGAGTTCCTTATGTTTATCCAAATCCTGTATTAACTCAAGTAGATAACAACCATTACGAAATAAGTATTCATGATTTTACTAAAGATGGTTCTATATATGGAGTTACTGATACTAGTAAAATTAAAGTTCGAGTAACTTATAACAATAAATATATAGAATTTGATTATGTCGATTTTACAGGTAATAAATTAAATGTAGAATTAAATTATAGTACTGACATTACTTGTTATGTTTATAATACTGAATACAGTACTGATAAATCAGAAGATGTAATTCTTAACTTTGTATATAAGATTCCTGAGGTTAAGATGTTAAAACCGATTATTAGTTGGAAATATATGGGAACTGGTAGACCAGGAGATAAAAGAAGAAAAGCAGGAATAATAATTAGTGGTAACTTTGATGCTATTAAAAATTTGAACATTAAAGAATTTCCTAATATCGAATCTGATGGTACATTATATACAATTTATACTACAGACGGATGTATACCAAATATAGATAATACAATAGAAAAACTAACAGAAGAGAAAACAATATTAGATGGTAATAATGCTATTTATTATTTTAGAAATGTATTTGTTTATAATGATAAAGAACGAAATCCTACATATTCAGAGTACTTAAGATTTATATATAATATTAGTGGAAAAGGAAATCCATTTTATTTTGATTACGAAAAACCAAGTTTGGAATGTCCCAGTAATATTTGTAGTTATCTTGATGTTATTTATAATAATGATTATAATAATTCTAAGTCTCTAGAATCAATTAATTATATTCTTAATTATTTTGATAATAGATATTCTGTAAATGCTAAAAATATTTATAACGTAGCTGAGGATGGGTTAAGACGTAGATATGCTGGTTATTATCTTGATGTTTACACAGATGAAACTCAAGCTATAAATCTTAAACTTAGTGATGGTTCTAATGATACTGATGAAAACAATAGAGATACTTTCAATCATTATAATGATTATAAGTTTGCTAAGTTTGACAAAGGTAGTTGGAACTTTAATTACTTTAGAAATGGTTTTAATAGAGGTAATACTGAATTATCTGAAACTGAACTTGTAAGAGCTTGTAATTATATTTATTATAATCCAAGTACTAAGCAAAATGAAGTTCATGTTATTAATGAAGAAGATTTAAAGAAATCTCCATTATATAAATCCGATAATAGAAGTTTGATTTATGGAAAGTATATTGTTACTAGATTTATATTCAATAATGATGATAGATTTAAACTTGAAAATATAACATTTAATATTCAACCATATTAATTATGACAAAGAAGTGTAATAGATTAAGAGGTGAACGACCTAAAGCATTTTGGGGTGCTTTAGTTGGTGGTGCTATGAATTTGATTGGTAGTGCTATTAGTTCTAAGTCTCAAGCTAGAGCTATCAGAAGACAAATTGAAGCTCAGAAAGAAGCTGCTCGAAATCAATTAGAGTTAGCTAATGATAGTAATCTTGCTAGTACGTTGAATAGTTATGCAACTGCTACAAGAAGTTATAATGATGAAGATGATTATAATTTAAAGTATCGTCTTGGTGGTAATAAACGTTTAGGAAGTAGTAGAATTTATATTACTGATGGAGGTGATGCTATTAAGATTGGAAAGGATACATTCCTTTTACGGGGGGGTTCTCATGAGCAAACCAATGAGACGGGTCAAACAGGTATTGGTATTAACGTTGGTGGAAATGAAATTGAAGCCGAAGGTGGTGAAGTTGCTCAGAAGAATAATGGTGCTCTAAGAATCTTTAGTGCTCAACCTATATTAGGAGCAATTAGTCCTGCTCAAGCAGTAATGAGTGGAGCTAACAAAGATAGAGTATTTAATGCTCAGCAGCAATTTAAAAGAATACATCATCTTAGTGATGATGGAAATAAACTTAGAAATGGTGGCAGTTGGAAAGCTCCAATTTATAATACTAATAAATATAGAGTTTCCAATCGTATGAGAAGACAAATAGCAACTTGGGAAGGTTCTGATTTTGCAGGTCAAAATAGAAAGTTCAAAGGTGATGCTATTGGTGCTAAAGAAAGAGAGCTTAGACGAATAATGGGAAGAACTTATAATTATCTTAATGATAATCAAAGAGATTCTCTTAATAGTATTTACTATAATAGTCGAGTTGATACTTTCAAAAATGCTTTTGGTAAATGGTTTAGAAATTTAAATAGTGCAGTAGATAGAGGTGATGAACGTGCGTTCAATAATAGTCTTGCTGGTATTAGACAAAGTATGACTGTTGGAGCAAATAGAAAAGGTATGAGCGGTTTAGCTAAACGTAGAGCTTGGGAAAGAAATTGGTTTGGTAATACTATTCCAATAGTTAGCAACGAAGCTAAAGCTATTCTTAATCAACAAGCTGAACCTAAAATGGTTCAACCTGAGTATATTGAAGTTCCTGCTCCTGTTGGTCATGGTGTTGTTCCAGTAGATAATCCAGACCCTAATTTATTACAAGGTAATATTAAAGACAATTTAATTAATATGGGAAACAAATTTAGATTAGGACAAAGATGTGGTGGAAGCACTAGAATGCGTAAAGCATTAGGTGGTGATACCCCCCCCGTAAAAGGCATGAGACGTAAACTTGCTTGGGGTGATGTAACTTATCCTTATCGTAGAAATAATAATTTTGATTATTGGGATATTATAGACCAAGAACAAAAAGCTAATGATAAAGGTGGTATAAGTCCTTGGACAACATCTAATAAATATGATATTAAAGTACCTTATGCAATTACTAAGAGTACTCCTACTATTCCTTATACAAGTCAAGTTAGTACTCCAACTTCTGGAGTTTCTGAAAATAAGACTATTCCAACTTATGTTGGTAATAAGTCAGGTATGATAATTCGTGATGCTGATTGGTATGGTCTTGGAGCCGATTTAGTTTCTAGTATTGGTGGAAGTCTTCTTGGTTTAGGTGCTTATAAAAACTTAGATTTTGATTATAATCTTCCAAACTTTGTAGAGGAAAGTCCAGTTGCTCTTAATACTACTTATCATAATGAAGCTCAAAAGTCTAATGTTGAACGTAATCGTTTAAATAGTAGAAATAGTATTCTTAGAAATACTATGAGTGGTAGTACTGCTGTTGGTCGTATGCAAGGTGTTGATACTAACGCTTTATATCAACTTAATCAACTTGCTGATGAAAAGACTAATAAAGAAACTGAACTTATGAATCAAAATCTTTTGAACGAGCAACAAGTTAGAGCTAGAAATGCTGCTGCTAGAAATCAATATTATAACACTGTTGCTAGTATTAAAAATGCTGCTATTCAAGCTAAGAATGAAGCTGAACTTGCTAAGGGACAAATTCTTAGTGGAAGTCTTCAAGGTATTGGAAATAGTTTCCAAAACTTTATTAGTCAAGGTCGTCAAAATTATGATGATACTCAAGCTATGCTTATGGGAGTTGCAGCTTCTGATTATGCTACTCCATCTAGATTACTTGAACTTGGTGTTGATGTTGGTGATGATGCTGCTCTTGCAGGTATTTATCGTTCAGCTATGAATATTCCAAATCCAGGTGCTAGACCTAAGAGAGAAGACTATTCAGATAATACTGAATATAGTTATGCTCTTACTAGATGGGAGAATCAGAACAAAGCATACCAAAGAAGAAATAGTTATGCTGATTTAATTAAAGGTAGAATGAGTAAAAAGAATCTTATTAAATACGGTATTGTTTAAATGAATAAATAGTTCTAGTGAAAGTTTGTTCACTAGAACTATTTATCGTATATTTGAATTAGTAATAATAAAAAATAAATAGATATGCCAAACGTAATGAATTATGGAAATCCTGTTCCATTAAGAGCACCTCATCGTAGAAATGTAGAAGCATTTACAAATGCTCTTAATAAAATTGATGAGAAAGCTAAAGAGAGTTTACAAACTCAGAACCAAATTAAAATGACTTTAGCTAATTTAGATATTAATGCTGCCGAAGATAGTTGGAAAGCTGGATATGTTAGAAATATTCAGAATCAACTTGATGATGCTGCTATGTATGGAGATTATTCTCGTAGTCTTAATACTGCAAGAGAACTTGCTGGTCAAGTAGCTTCTGACCCTGCTGTTCTTGGAAGAGTTAGAGCACAAGCTGCATATAAAACTTTTATGGCCAATCTTGATAAGAGACAAGATATTACTCAAGATGTTAAGAATTGGGCTAAAGATAACAATCCTTACCACTATCAAGACCAAGTAGATAAAGAAGGACATATTATTGGTGGTACAAACTGGGAACCAAATAGAAGTCCAGTTAGTACTGTTGATTTAAGTAATGTTATGAATAAAGCAAAACAATGGG
>ERZ827088.1185-NODE-1185-length-33629-cov-44.432001_pt1 | contig 33629 bp, 30 predicted proteins | sample MGYA00519922_ERZ827088 | MGnify/ENA primary metagenome ERZ827088 (study PRJEB31778, sample SAMEA3449254) | human gut metagenome | biome: human gut; feature: human-associated habitat; material: faeces | place: United Kingdom | collected 2010/2012 ...
TCCTTGTTTGCAGAAATGGTCTTGTAACTTAAAGTATCCACTCTTAAATCTTTTTAAAATGTTAACTACTAAAAAACAATTTCCTCACGATTTGTCCTTCCCGGACAAAGAAGAGCAAAACGCTCAGAATTAAATTCTTATTTCTAATTGATAATAATCGGCTTGCAAAAGTACGGCTTTTCTTTCAACTGACAAAACTTTTAAGTTTTTTTTTCTTGCTATCGGCTACCTGCATATCCCATCAAGGCTCCATATACGGCAAAAGACAAAAAAACCCGTAAATTCTTTCGCAAGAACTACGGGCATTACGTGAAATGACTATTATTATTTTACCGTACGATATCATGCGGATATTCGGCCGGCATCTCTACTCTCTTCCATATTTCATAGCACCATGTATTGAGCTGGTTTCCATCAATATCCGTAGCCAGATAATACTTCAGATACATCAGGTTCCCATTTTCCTTCAGTTCAAAGTGCAAATCATTCTTCGCACCATTCAGCTGCGGCAAGTGAATGTTCTTTTCAATCACTTCCGTATATACTCCCGGGGATTTCAGATAATAATCTCCATAACCGATGGTGATGGCTCCTGTCTGCATCATGACAATGTTTGTAAAATGGCCATCATCCGATAGGATCTTCAAAGAATTACTGGTTTTCAATTCACCAGGAACGTCTGGTGAGGCCGAGCGATAGAAACACATCTGCCAAACTCCCGCAAGAGTAGACGGAGTCTTTTCTCCTACAGCATCCTGAGCTGCCGATGTCCCCCAAGAAAGGATGAGCATCATTGCCAATAAAAAGAAATACCGGATTTTCATAATAGCAAAATTAAAAGGTTATTTTCCAACAAATATATAAAAATTTCGTATAAAGTCCGATAATTTAATATTTTTATTTCAAATGAAAGCAAAAATTTTACTTATCAGCAGATAGATGTGTCATCAAACAGAAAAAGGCTTCCACCTGTGCGGGTAGAAGCCTTATGTACCTTTTCTTCTGTAGACTGGAAACGACAGGATCAGAACTCTGCGTTACGCGGTGTACGAGGGAACGGAATCACGTCACGGATATTCGCCATACCTGTTACGAACAGCAATAGACGTTCGAAACCGAGTCCGAAACCTGAGTGCGGACATGAACCGTACTTACGGGTATCCAGATACCACCACATATCCTTCATCGGAATTCCCAGCTCCTGGATACGGGCAAGCAGCTTATCGTAATTCTCTTCACGTTCAGAGCCACCGATGATTTCACCGATTTTCGGGAACAGTACATCCATGGCGCGAACAGTCTTACCGTCTTCATTCTGCTTCATGTAGAAAGCCTTGATTTCCTTCGGATAGTCTGTCAGGATAACCGGGCGTTTGAAGTGTTCTTCAACCAAGTAGCGTTCGTGTTCAGAAGCCAGGTCAACACCCCAATATACCGGGAATTCAAACTTATGGCCGTTGGCTACCGCCTCTTCCAGGATCTTGATACCTTCGGTATACGGCAGGCGGACAAACGATTCCTTCAACACGCCCTGCAGACGTTCTATCAAGCCCTTGTCGAACATATCGTTCAAGAACTTCACATCGTCATAGCAGTTATCCAGAGCCCACTGTACACAGTATTTGATGAACTCTTCGGCCAAATCCATGTTATCATTGATGTCATTGAAAGCTACTTCAGGCTCAATCATCCAGAACTCGGCCAAGTGACGCGGTGTATTCGAGTTTTCAGCACGGAAAGTCGGTCCGAAAGTATAGATAGCTCCCAGAGCCGTTGCTGCCAATTCACCTTCCAACTGACCGGAAACTGTCAGACTGGCCTGCTTGCCGAAGAAATCATTGTCATAAATAATGGAACCGTTCTCATCTTTCTTCAAGTCATACAGGTTCATCGTGGTCACCTGGAACATCTGGCCTGCACCTTCACAGTCCGAAGCTGTAATCAACGGAGTATGGAAATAGAAGAATCCACGTTCATGGAAGAATTTATGGATAGCGATAGCCATGTTATGACGAATACGGAATACGGCACCGAAAGTATTGGTACGTGGACGCAAATGAGCTATCTCACGCAAGAACTCCATTGAATGCCCTTTCTTCTGTAACGGATAAGTATTGTCACAAGTACCCAATACGGCAATTTCACGAGCCTGAATTTCCGCAGCCTGTCCGGCACCGACAGACTTCACCAGTTCTCCGTTTACACTCAGACATGCACCGGTAGTAATCTGTTTCAGCATTTCTTCATCGAAATTAGCCAAGTCGACCACAACCTGTACATTATTTATAGTAGAACCGTCATTCAAGGCAATAAAGTTCACCTGTTTGCTACCACGACGGGTACGTACCCATCCTTTCACGTTGACCATGGCACCGAAATCCTCACGCTTCAGCAGGTCAACCACTTTTGTTCTACGAATTGTTTCCATTGTATGATTTGTATTTATGTTTCTATATGCATGAGGGCAGACCTGTAAAAGCCTGCCCGTATTCATGAAATGATTAAGATTATTCAAAAGAGCCCATGCGGAGCATGTTGACTTCCTTTTCAGTCAGATAACGCCAGTCACCCCGACGCAGACCTTTCTTAGTCAAACCGGCAAAGTATACACGGTCCAGCTTGATGACGCGATATCCCAATGATTCGAAGATACGGCGTACGATACGGTTCTTACCTGAGTGAATTTCGATACCCACCTGTGACTTATCCGTTTCAGAAGCATAACTTACAGCATCTGCGTGGATTTCTCCGTCATCCAAAGTGATACCTGAAACAATCTGGTCAAGATCAGCCTTGGTTACGTTCTTGTCGCAGTATACATGATAGATTTTCTTCTTCAGATATTTCGGGTGAGTCAGTTTCGAAGCCAGGTCACCGTCATTGGTCAACAGCAGAACACCGGTTGTATTACGGTCCAGACGTCCTACCGGATAAATACGCTCCTTGCAGGCATCCTTCACGAAATCCATGACTGTCTTGCGTTCCTGAGGGTCATCCGAAGTAGTCACACAATCTTTCGGCTTGTTCAGCAGTACATATACTTTCCGCTCGATGCTAACCGGTTGGTCGTGGAACTTCACTTCATCCGTACGTTTGATTTTTGTACCCAGTTCGGTTACTACCTCACCGTTTACAGAAATGACGCCGGCGGTAATGAACTCATCGGCTTCACGGCGTGAACAGATACCGGCATTGGCCAGGAACTTGTTCAGACGAATCGGTTCATTCGGGTCAGTCAGTACATCCTTGTATTCAATCTGCTTCTTCATGCTGTATTTCGCATTCGGATTGTAATCGGCTGTACGTGGACGGTAATTTCCACCCTGCGGACGGTTATAACCACCCTGCTGACCGCCATTATTGAAACGCGGACGCTGCTGAGGACGATACCCGCCTTCTCCCTGCTGACCGTTGTTGAAACGCGGACGATATGGACGCTGTTCGCCATTTTCATCCTTATTGAAACGGCTGTTGTAAGCAGGACGCTGCGGACGACCTCCCTGATTATTATTGTTGTAACGAGGAGTGTAAGAAGAGCGTTCGCCTCCCTCTGCGTTTCCGTAAGCCGGGCGGTTACCATACGGACGTGCTCCCTGCTGACGGTTTCCGTAACCACGCTGCGGACGGTCCTCACCGTTGCCGCTGTTGAAACGCGGATTATAAGAAGAGCGGTACGGACGTTCGCCACCTTCACGGTTGCTGTTGTACGGACGTCGGCCATAGCTGTTTCCACCTTCGTTACGGTTATATTTGTTATATCCTTCTTTGTTGTAAGACTTGTAACCATCGCGGCCAGACTGGCTGTTTTCGCCTTCGTGTCTGTTTTCTCTTTCTGTCATAAATGCTAGCTGTTTAAAAATTAATACTCTACCCTCTCGGGCAATTTTTCTTCAGATTTATTGGTGTTATTGAATTAATGGTTTTAAATTACATTCCAGTATAGTTGTGCGGAGTTATCGCACGGAGTTCCTTCTTGATTTCTTCGCTTACATTCAGAGTTTCGATGAAATCCTTGATAGACGCTTCGTTGATGGCCTGATTAGTACGTGTCAAAGCCTTCAACGCTTCATACGGATGTGGATAAGCTTCCCGGCGCAGGATAGTCTGGATAGCCTCGGCCACCACACTCCAGCAGTTATCCAAGTCTTCGTAAATCTTATGTTCGTTCAGCAAAAGTTTACCCAATCCTTTCAGTGAGCTTTGGATGGCAATCAGCGTATGTCCGAACGGTACACCGATGTTACGCAATACTGTAGAGTCTGTCAGGTCGCGTTGCAGACGAGATACCGGCAGTTTGGATGACAGGTGTTCAAATACAGCATTAGCCATTCCCAGGTTACCTTCCGCATTTTCAAAGTCAATCGGGTTCACCTTATGCGGCATAGCGCTTGAGCCCACTTCGCCGGCTTTAATCTTCTGCTTGAAGTATTCCATCGAGATATACTGCCAGAAGTCACGGTTCATGTCAATCATGATGGTATTGATACGCTTCATGGCATCGAAGATAGCGCCCAGATTATCGTAGTTGGAAATCTGTGTAGTATACTCTTCACGTTCCAGCCCCAGTTTTTCGGCTACAAACTTGTTACCGAAAGCTTTCCAGTCAAATTCCGGATAAGCTACATGATGGGCGTTGTAGTTACCGGTTGCACCACCGAACTTAGCTGTAATCGGACAAGCCTTCAACACTGCCAACTGACGGTTCAGACGATAAGCAAACACCATGATTTCTTTTCCCAAGCGGGTAGGAGAAGCAGGCTGTCCGTGAGTTTTAGCCAACATCGGGATATTTTTCCATTCTTCAGCATACGTCGTCAGCTGATCTATCAGCTTCTGAATCTGCGGATAATATACTTCTTCCAGCGCATCTTTAATAGACAAGGGGACAGAAGTATTGTTGATGTCCTGTGAAGTCAGGCCGAAATGGATAAATTCCTTATAAGGTTCCAGCCCTCCCAATTTATCGAACTGTTCTTTAATGAAGTACTCTACAGCCTTCACATCGTGATTGGTTACACTTTCAATTTCTTTGATACGCTGGGCATCAGTTTCAGAGAAATTACGGTAAATGTCGCGCAATGACTCAAAACGGGTTGCATCCAGGCTTTTCAGCTGAGGCAAAGGCAACTCACACAAAGTGATGAAATATTCAATCTCCACACGCACACGGTATTTCATCAGTGCGTATTCAGAAAAATAGGCAGCCAAAGCTCCCGCTTTGCTTCTATATCGGCCATCAATAGGCGATACGGCTGTGAGTAAATCAAGCTCCATCATTGTCGTAAATGTTTTTTGATTCTTATAATGATCATTATTGAGTGTGCAAAAGTAATGCTTTTTCCTGAGTAAACAGGGCTCACATCGAAAACTTTAGTAATTATTTTACAATTATTTCCATTTATTGTAATGAATACGTGAGTCGTCCCATTTATCCTTCGGAGTCTGCTTCCCCATAGGGTATCCTATCGGTATGACACAGAGCGACTTCACCTGCGACGGGGTGTGTAGAAAACGTGACACCACTTCCATACGTTCCCGATACGGATAAGTAGCCGTCCATACTGCTCCAAGTCCTTGTGCCTCGGCTGCCAACAGAATATTCTCAGCAACGGCCGAACAGTCCAAATACCAGTAATCCGACTTGGTTTCATCGCCACATACAACAATAGCCATCGGGGCTGAAGTCAACATCTTGGCATACGGAAGATGAGCAGCCAAAGAATCCAGCAGTTCACGTTCATCGACCACAATAAATTCCCACGGCCGCTTGTCTTTCCCGCTGGGAGCGGCCATTCCCGCCCGCAACAGATTCTCCACCTTTTCTTTCTCAACCGGCATATCCGACCGGTAACTGCGGACACTTTTACGCTGCAGGATATTCTGCAATACCGCCGCCGTGTCCGAAGAAGACACATCGCCAGTTGTCCGTTGGCAGGAAGCGACAGTCAGCATCCCCACCAGTGCTGTCAATATGAGCCACATCTTTTTCATCGTGTAACAAATTCAAACTGTTTACCGTATACAAAGATAAGTCTTAATATGGTACACACAAACTCTCGCTTTTGTTTTCGCACAGGAATATATTTAGGAATTATTCAACATGAGGTATAGATTCACCGAATCAGAAACATACATCCTCCCAGCAACGGACATGCATTCCATTCACGTCAAACATACATTCCCGATACGAAGAACATGATTCCCCTGAGAAAATAAATCCAAACGCAGTTTCACCTCGTCAAATCCGAACAAAAAACAATTGTTTTCCGGCATTTATGCAGATAACTGCGTTTATCTGAATAAATGTTCAACCGAATCGACATGGAAAAAATTACACAGACAATCAGTACCCTGGAAGTCGAAGCACGGGTTATCGAGCTTAGGGGAACAAAGGTCATCCTTGACAGAGATGTTGCCGAATTATACCAAACAGAAACAAGAGAAATCAACAAAGCTGTTAAAAACAACCCGGAAAAATTTCCTAATGGATACTATTTCACACTGCAACACACTGAAAAACAGTATGTGGTGGAAAATTTCCACCGCTTGGAGAGCCTCAAGAAATCAACCGTTGAACCAAAAGCTTTCACTGAAAAAGGACTTTACATGCTAGCTACCATTTTAAAAAGTCCACGGGCAACACAAACGACAATTGCCATCATCGATGCATTTACCCAACTACGCGAACTGACCCGAAACATCGGAGCCATACACAATGAACCGGACAGCAACAAGCAAAAAGGGCTTATCCAACGCACAGGAGAGCTATTATCCGATTTACTGACAGATGACGCAGAAGTAACAGAGACAGAGTCTTTCATAGAACTGAACCTGATGGCAATCAAATTCAAGCATACGGTCAAGCACACAAAGAAGAACAAACCGGAGCAATAACCGGACAAAACCGGTAAGTATCCCATCACGTCCTTAATTTTTAGCTTCTTCCAAGAACAATGTATCACAAAAAGCCGTAACTTTGCGCCGCAAAAAGAAAGAAACGTTTTTTGAGAAAAAATTATGGAATTACCTAAAGACCCGATGATGCTGTACAGCCTCATCAACATGAAACTGCGTGACCTCTATCCATCGCTCGATGCCCTTTGTTCTGACCTGAATGTCAGCAAAGAAGAAATTGTAAACAACCTGAAAGCTGCCGGCTTTGAATATAATCAGGAGTTGAACAAGTTCTGGTAATCAACGGAAACTTCTGAAACCATAGCGGGCTTTGCAAGAATCTATTCCTGCAAAGCCCGCTATTCTTATATTTGAGGTATATATCAGTCTTCCTTGATACGGATCAGCAGATTCGAAATGATGGCTGTCAATCCACCGGTCGTGATACCGGATGAAAAGATATTCCGGACAGTCTCAGGCAACTGACACAGAATTTCAGGTACCAGTTCTACACTCAATCCGAAAGAGAAGCTCAATGCCATCACCAACGTAGCCTTACGGTTGATGTTCTGCGCAGCAATAATACGGATACCTGCCGCCGCTACGGTTCCGAACATCAGCAAGGTAGCCCCTCCCAATACAGGTTCAGGCATCAGCGAGAAAACCAAACCTACTGCCGGGAACAAGCCCAACAGAATCAGAAAACCGGCAATGAAATAACCGACATAACGACTGGCCACTCCAGTCAACTGTATCATTCCATTATTCTGGGCAAAAATGGAATTCGGGAAAGAATTGAAAATACCGGCCAACATGGAATTGAATCCATCGGCCAGAATTCCTCCGGAAGCACGCTTCACAAAAACCTCTCCTTCTACCGGCTCGCCCGAAATCAAAGAATTGGCTGTAATGTCACCATAAGCCTCGATGGCTGTAATCAGATACACCAGTCCTAATCCGATGATGGCCGAAAGGTCGAACGAAATGCCGTAACGGAAAGGAACAGGGATATTGAAGCCACCGTAATTCTGAACTGCCGAGAAATCAACCATCCCCAATATCCACGCCAGTACATACCCGACCATCAGTCCGATAACAATGGAACTCATGCGCAGATAGCGGTTGGAACTGCGGTTAAAGAAAATAATCAAGATCAGCACCAAAGCAGCCAGCCCGACATGATGAAAAGAGCCGAAACTACCGTCGGCCTGAGCGGACGCGCCACCGCCACAAGCGGAAATTCCAACTTTAATCAGGCTCATACCTATCAGTGTCACCACAATTCCTGAAACCAGTGGCGTAATTACCTTACGGGTATATTTCAACACCCGACTGATAAGCATCTCCACCGAGGATGCCATGATGGTTGCCCCGAAAACGGCACTCAATCCTCCCGTCAAACCAGCCGAAATAATGGGACCGATGAACGAAAAGCTGGTTCCCTGGATACACAACAGCCCGCAACCTACAGGTCCTATCCGACGACATTGGATGAATGTAGAGACTCCCGATGCGAACAAGGACATGGAAACCAAGAAACCGGTAGACTCCAAATCGAGTTTCAAGGCACCAGCAATAATCAACGGAGGTGTAATAATGGCCACAAAGATAGCCAACAAATGCTGGAGTGCTGCAAAGACAGTCTCCTTCAACGGTGGGCGGTCATTCAGCCCATAAATCAGTCCGGCTCCCCGGACTATTGTATCTTCTTTTCCCATCCTTTATTCCTTGATACGAATCTCACAGTTATCCAAACTTTCAATGATAGCCAAAGACTCTACATGAATACCTTGCTCACGCAAGTAATCGCCTCCGTGCTGGAATGACTTTTCAATCAGGAAACCCATTCCTACCAGTTCCGCTCCAGCTTGTTTTACCAAATCAATCACTCCCTTGGCAGCATTACCGTTGGCCAGGAAGTCATCGATAAACAACACCTTATCACCCGGACAAAGGTAATCACGGCTGACACACACATCATAGGTACGGTCTTTGGTAAAGGAATACACCTTTGTAGTCAACATGTTCTCCATGGTACTGGGAACCTTTTTCTTGGCAAAGACTACCGGTAATTCCAACAGATAGCCCACCATGATAGCCGGAGCTATCCCGCTCGCCTCGATTGTCATCACCTTATTAATCCTGGTACTGGCAAAACGGCGGACAAATTCTACAGCCATTGATTTCATCAGAATCGGGTCCATCTGATGATTGATAAAATTGTCGACTTTGAGGATTCCTCCCTCAAAGCATTTTCCATCGCGTAGGATACGCTCCTTCAATGCTTTCATTGCTTTTCGATATTTAGGTAATTGATATGTTCCTTAAAATTCTGCAAAGTTATAGGTTTTTCCGGAAATCATCGGTATTTTTCCGGACAACCCGACAAGCATAGACAAAAAAAGGATGCAGCGGTATCCCCATCTGCATCCTTTATCATATATCCGGATATGGAATCAATCCATTTCCTCGGGAGTATGGTTCTCATCTATCCAGATATCATCTCCCACCTGACTTTCCCAGTTACCGATACTATTGCCTTCTATCAGAATATTTTCTTTTTTCAGCCGTATCGTATAGGTATAAAGTTTACCGCCCGCATACTCTGATACCAAATTCTCGGTAGAAGCCGTGTAACGAATACCGTTTCGGGTATAATCAAAACTCAATTTCAAGGAAGACGATAAAGTGACCGGATTAATCAACACCACAAATGTATAACTCTCTCCACTGACTACTGCCTCCGGAGTCAATGTCAGCACGGACGTAGACGGAGAACCTGATATCAAACGGTCTTCCGCAAAACTGCTTCCAAAACTATAAGTCTGGCTAGTTACAATGTCCTGTCCTTCATAACTCACCTTATGGATAGTCAGCTCATCTTCCGCACTGCTCTTGTTCACCACAATTTTCAGCATAGCATATACATGGTGGAAGGCATTGTCTTCTGTAAAAGAGACCACTCCGGCAGCATCGGCATAAGACATCGTACAGTGCCCTGCCAGGAAATCAAACGTACCGATACGCTCCAGTTCACCGGTCTGTGCTGTCAAATCCGGCATAGGCACTGACGAACGGGTAGCCGTTTCCTCATAAGGATAGAAAGCACAGAAATGAAAATCTTCCACTTTATTTTCCCAATTCATTGCCGTTTCTGTAGTCCATCCGCTTTCTTCAAACTCCCAACAGGAAGCTTCATCTTCATCCGGTTGGAAAAGACCAATCCGGTCTGTCAATTCAAAGTTGGATACCCCTTGTTCGGAAGTGGTGGTTCGACTCGTTACTCCCCCTGAAGCGATGGATGCCTCCAAAAACATCGGTGCATTACTTTCTGGATTTACCTCTTGCAATTCCTCCTTACTCTGACAGGCTGCCAACAGACAGCAGACTCCTGCCAATAACATCATTTTTTTCATGTATTAGAAATTTTAAAATTAATGAATCTGTAATAAGGGAAACGCCACCTCATCAAGAAACTTCCACTTAAACATTTTTTTTTCGAAGTTCGCATCACTAGAAAATAACTTTTCCCTATTTTTGCGTCAAAACATTTAACTTTTTACTGATTCATCCATGAAGAAAATTTCATTTTTATTCGTATTCATTCTGCTGGCCACTTATTATTCATTTGCCCAGCAGGCCAAGTATGTCTTCTATTTCATTGGAGACGGTATGGGTGTTAACCAAGTACAAGGGACAGAACTCTACCGGGGAGAACTGAACGGAAAAATCGGAATCATCCCGTTGCAGTTCACACAGTTCCCTTATGCTACAGTATCGACCACTTTCTCAGCCACAAACGGCGTAACCGATTCTGCAGCAGCCGGTACTGCACTGGCGACCGGCAACAAGACCAAAAACGGAGCCATCGGTGTACTGAAAGATTTGGAAACTCCGGTTAACAGCGTAGCTGTATGGGCGAAAGAAGCCGGACACAAGGTAGGTATCGCTACCAGTGTAAGTGTAGACCACGCTACCCCAGCCGCCTTCTATGCACATGTTGCCGGCCGTAGCAGCTATTACAGCATCGGTAAAGACCTTTACCGGACAGGTTTCGACTTTTACGCCGGTTCTGATTTCCTGGAACCGGTAGACAAATCGGGCAAAGACACCGAGAACCTGTATGATTTAGCCGCCAAGAACGGATACGCCATTGCCCGTGGCTACAAAGACTATCAGAAAAAGAGCAAAAAAGCCGATAAACTCATCCTATTCCAGTCGGAAGCAGCTTCTGAAAAGGACCGCTATTCCATCCCGTATGCCATTGACCGTCAGAAAAACGACCTGACACTACAGGATATTACCCGTTCTGCCTTGAACTTCCTTTCAAAAGACATGTCCAAAGGATTTTTCCTGATGGTAGAAGGTGGAAAGATTGACTGGGCCTGCCACAGTAACGATGCAGCAACCGCATTCCACGAAGTAGAAGATTTCGACAATGCCATCAAAGTAGCTTACGAATTTTACATGCAGCACCCGGATGAAACCCTGATAGTCATCACTGCCGACCATGAAACTGGTGGTATCGTACTGGGTACAGGTCCTTACGAACTGAATCTGCAAGTGCTGAAAAACCAGAAAGTCAGTGAACAAGGATTTACACGGATTGTCAACAACCTGCGTATGGAAACAAAGAATCAGGTATCCTGGGAAAGCATCCAGAAAGCTTTGAAAGAAAATTTCGGATTCTGGGACACTGTCAAACTGAACGAAAAACAAGAAGCCCGTTTGAAAGCTGTTTATGAAAAGAGCTTCCAGAATCAGGAAGTCAAACTGGAAAAGAGTGAATATGCTCAGGACGAACCCATCGCTTCGGAAGCTAAGCGTATCCTGAACGAAATCGCTTTGGTAGGTTGGACCAGCGGCGGACATTCAGCCGGTTATGTTCCGGTGTTCGCCATCGGTGCAGGAGCAGATTTGTTCCAAGGCCGTATCGACAATACAGAAATCCCGTTCAAGATAGCCGAAGCTGCCGGATATAGCCATCCGTAATGCATTCGCTATTCGAACGACAGATAAGGAGACAAACGTTCAAGGTCTTTCTCAGTAAACTCCTGAAACAAGGAAAGCTGGGAAAGACCTTTTATTTTCCCCCGCTTCCGTCGGTACTCCAGAATAGCTTTAGCCTTATAGAAATCCATGTAAGGATGATTACGCAAACGGTCCAGTCCGGCCCGATTCACCGGAATCTGTTCAATAAACGAAACATCACACCGGAACCAACGATTCAATGAATCCGGCCAATGCGACAGTTCATTCAACTGCTCGGTCCGGACAAAGCCACCTAACTGCCGACGATAAGCCACAATCATCCGTGCCCTACCGCTTCCGATGCCTGGAACCTGTTTCAATAAAGTCGTATCAGCCGTATTCAGTTCTACAACACTTCCTACCGGCAATTTCATGGGAACAAGCGTATCTCTTTGAGCAAATGAGTCTACGGCCTTGCGGGCTGTTTCGGGTTGAGGGAGGAGTAAATAAGACCTCAACTGTTGAAAAAGTTCCGAATCCAATCCATAAATCCGGGCAAAAGACTCCTCGGAACGAAATACCCCCCCTTTGGCTCGATAACGGAGGATATTCCGGACGACATTACCGGGTATTCCCAGCGAACGCAACTGGAGTGAATCGGCTGTATTCGGGTCGAAAGGCTGTAAGACAACTGTTACAGCCGATTCTTTCCGATAAGAAGGTTTCGCCCGGTAAACACGTTTTTCTTCGTAATCCTGGACCTGTTGCAAAAAAGAATCGATGGCCATTTCGTGACATACAGGCATTTCAGCCTGGCCGTTCCTCCAGAAAAGAAAAGTACCTATACCTCCTAAAAGTACGAATAAAAACAGAAGCAGGCAGATAATCCTCCGTTCCGAACGGGTATAATAGAAAAAATCATTCCACATCGATTCTTTGTTTTTCTATCCCAACAAGCCCAATTCATTCAAGAAAATCACGGCTATTCCAATAGGAGCGACAAAACGCAACACATTGATATAAACCGGATAATAACTTCCTCTCAATTGGCCGTAGTTGGTCACTTCATCCCGCACCAGCTTACGGTCGAGTACCCATCCCACAAAGATAGCCGACAGCATGGCTCCTGTAGGAAGCATAATCTTGGCCGTCAGAAAATCCAAAGCACTGAATATCTCCAGTCCGCCGATAGTGAAATGCTTCCAGACACCCAAAGACAATGAAGAGACGACACCGACTATCACACAGCCGGATGTTACCAGTGTAGCCGCACGTCCACGTGTAAACCCGAACTTCTCACACAGAAAAGCCGTAGACACTTCGTGCAGAGAAATGGTAGAAGTCAAAGCTGCCAAAGCCAACAGTACGTAGAAAGCAACCGAGCACAGCACAGCCATTACCGGAATTCCCGCAAACGCCTGTTGGAAAACATTCGGCAGGGTAATGAATATCAGAGAGGGACCTGCATCAGGATTGATACCTACCGCAAAAGCAGCCGGAAAAATTATCAGGCCAGACAAGATAGCCACAAACGTATCAATCAATCCCACACTCATGGCAGTTGCTCCCAGACGTGTATTCGGGCCGAAATAAGACGCATAGGTAGAAAGGCAACCCATGCCCAGGCTCAATGAAAAGAAAGCCTGCCCCATCGCACCTAAGAATACATCGGCCGTCACCTTACTGAAATCCGGCTTCAACAAGAAGCTGATTCCCTTTTCTGCCCCCGGCAAAGAAACCGAACAGCAGGCTAAAATGACTACCAGTACAAACAAGGCCGGCATCAGAATCTTGGCAGAACGTTCAATACCGTCCTTCACCCCTTTCGCCACAACATAATGAGTGATGAACAGGAAAACAGCCAGCCACAACAACGGGCGGAACGAACCGGCCGAAAAATCATCGAACATCTGGATGTATCCGGCAGGCGTTTTATCGGCCAGTCCACCGGTCAGAGCCTGATAAATGTATTCCAACGTCCACCCGGAAACGACCGAATAATATCCCAAAATCAAGAAACCTGTCAGCACTCCTAAATAACCGACCCATTTCCATTGGGTTCCAGGTGCCAACACCCTATACGCCTCACCGGTACTGGCCTTCGCACGCCTTCCTATAGTAAATTCCGCTATCATGATGGGAAGTCCGAACAGAAAAACCAACCCGACATATATCAGAATGAAAGCAGCACCTCCGTGATTTCCGGTCTCATACGGGAAACGCCACACGTTGCCCAATCCTACTGCCGACCCGGCAGCAGCCAAAATCGCACCCAGTCTACTTCCAAAATTCACACGTCCTTCACTATTCTTCATAAATTACCTCGTTTTAGTTACAATTTTACTCTTTACAGCCCACAAAAATACAATCTTTTTATATCTTTGCCCATCAGAAACAACATAAAATATGCTATATTATATCAAACATTATCCGATATCGCTCATTATCCTAGCAATTATCTGCTATTTGTCCTTTTTCACGCCACCGAAGACAGATTTGAACGAAATTCCTAATCTCGACAAACTTGTACACTTCTGCATGTACTTCGGATTCAGCAGCATGATTTGGATAGAATATCTATGGTCGCATTCTTCCATCCGCTGGAAACGGATAATACCTGGAGCCGTGCTACTCCCTATTCTAATTAGCGGGCTTATAGAAATCCTACAAGAAAACTGCACGGACACGCGTAGCGGTGACTGGCTGGACTTCCTGGCCAACTCTGTAGGTGCATTGGCATCTATTCCGGCGTGTCATTACATCTACCGTTTCCTGGTATGGAGATACCTCAAACGGAAGTCTACAGATAAATAAACGCAAAGACACCGGATACTTCACAGCATCCGGTGCCCCCAAACTATAATTTTAAAAATAGAGAGTTATATCATTTTATTAACAGAAGTCCTTTTGTTAGCGGAAGTCCTTCAAATCTTGTTGCAGTTTCTGACGTGTAATGTAGATACGGCTCTTTACTGTACCCAACGGCAAGCCTAAGCGGTCAGCAATCTCACGGTATTTGAACCCTGACACATACATGGCAAATGGTACACGGTATTCTTTTGAGAGTCCATTTACAATGTGGCGGATTTCCTTCAAATCGTATGCCACTTCTGTAGAATCCACTTCGATGTCGATTCCTTGATTCAGGAAGTACTGGTTATCGGTTGTATCTACATAAGTCTGGTCACGTAAAGTTTTCCGGTAGTTGTTGATGAAAATATTCCGCATGATGGTATAAATCCATCCTTTGAAATTGGTTTCATCTGTATATCTATCTTCATTGTCCAAAGCCTTCAGTGAAGTCTCTTGAAGAAGGTCGTTTGCCTCCTCGTGGTCTGCTGTAAGCTTGTACGCAAAGTTCAGCAGTTCGGGCTGCAAACTAAGCAGGTTCTGAGCAAAATTAGCTGTTCTCATAATGGTCTGTTTTCGAGATTAAAATTCTTTTTTGTTTAGTCTCTGCAATATTACAGACAAAAGCATGAGAGCACCGCCCAAAACCCGTTATCCTATGGGGGTGAAACTATCAATGATAGATTTTACCCCTTAAAATAACAGTTGAAAGGGGGTCAAAAACCCGTTTTAACCGATTTCAGGGTCATTTTTCCAGCGGTTGTAGGGAACTTTCATCAAAAAAGAGTTGTAATACTTCACCTGTCCGGTCACCTCTTCTCCCAAAAAATCCGGACGTTCGAAAGCCTCATTCTCTGATTTGAGTTCCACTTCCGCCACTACCAGCCCTTCATTGTCGCCATAGAATTCATCTACTTCAAAGGTGTGGTTTCCTACCTTCACCAGATAACGGGTCTTATCAATCATACCCGGTTCGCACAACCGCATCAGTTCTTCTGCTTCATCCAAGGGCAACTCGTGTTCCCATTCATACCGGCTGGTTCCGGATGCATTGGATGGGCCTTTTATGGTGAGATAACCTTTCGCATCACGTATTCTCACACGGACTGTCCGTCCACGCATACTGCAGATATAGCCCTGGCGAATACGACTGCTGCTATCTGCCATCTTCCGGTAAGAATCATCCTTTACCAGAAATTTCCGTTCTATTTCCTGCGCCATAATTAAACCTTATTCCACAAAAAAAGCATTGCCACACCGAAGGAACAACAAGCAGGTACAAACTCCTCTCTTGCATCCGCGGATGGCAATGCCTCGACTTAACATTCTTTTCTACTCAGGAAGCTAACGCATACCCTACAATAATCAGAGCAGCCAACAACAGCAAAGCAATACAAATCGATTTGAACAGGCGGTTCGCCTTTTCTTCTTCCCGTTTGCTGTAATTTTGCCTCTTGAGATTATTACTCTTTCCCATAGTTTCTTATATTTAAGATTGAAGATCGTCCAAAAATACAATAAATCTGAGAGAAAGCAAATAAAAAAACTTTTTTTAGTCTTCGCTGTCTGAAAATTCCATCAGATATGCCTTAATGAAACCGTCAATCTTACCGTCCATCACTCCGTTCACATCGGATGTCTGGAAGTTGGTACGATGGTCCTTCACCCGGCGGTCATCGAACACGTAGCTACGGATCTGTGAGCCCCATTCGATTTTCTTCTTTCCGGCTTCTACCTTTGCCTGTTCCTCCATACGGTGCTTCAGTTCCTTGTCGTACAAGATAGAACGCAACTGACGCATGGCATTTTCCTTGTTCTTCGGCTGGTCACGTGTCTCGGTATTTTCAATCAGGATTTCTTCTTCTTCTCCCGTATACGGGTCCTTGTACTGATAACGCAAACGAACTCCTGATTCTACTTTATTTACGTTCTGACCACCGGCACCCCCGCTTCGGAAAGTATCCCAAGACAAGCGGGCTGGTTCTACAGTCACCTCAATAGAATCGTCTACCAACGGAGTAACGAATACAGAAGCAAATGAAGTCATACGTTTTCCTTGTGCATTGTAAGGAGAGACACGTACCAGACGGTGCACACCGTTTTCCCCCTTCAGGTAACCATAAGCGTATGCTCCTTCGATATTCATCGTTACAGTCTTGATTCCGGCTTCATCGCCTTCCTGCAGGTTGGCTACAGACAGCTTATAACCGTTGCTTTCTGCCCAACGCATATACATACGCATCAACATGGAAGACCAGTCCTGACTTTCCGTACCTCCGGCTCCAGAGTTGATTTTCAATACACAGTCCATCTGGTCGGCCTCGGAGCGCAGCATGTTCTTCAGTTCGAGTGCCTCCACAGCCTGGATAGCCTTGGCGTAGGCTTCATCCACTTCAGCCTCTGTCACCAGTTCATCTTTATAGAAGTCGAATGCCAGTTCCAGTTCATCCGCCAATGTCTTCACTTCATTGTATCCTTCAATCCAGCTCTGCAAGCCCTTCACCTTCTTCATCTGAGCTTCTGCTTTCTTCGCATCGTCCCAAAAACCGGGAGCCTGCGTACGGAGCTGCTCTTCTTCTACCTGAACCTTCTTGTTCTCGATGTCCAGGTAACGATAAAGTGCCGCAGTACGTTCTTTTACGTCCTTGAGTTGTTCTATTGTAATCATGTTGAAAACTTAAATTCGTTTGAGGTGGCAAAATTAACAAAAAAGCGGGTATTCAGGAAGAAACAGGTCCGATTTTCTGTCTCTCACTTCCTCGATAAGTGATGATTTTCAGAGAATCGGACCCGTTTTTTATTCTTCGTACATTTTTTCAATTTCTTTTGCATAATTCTTGAGCAATACCGAGCGCTTAATCTTCAGGGTATTGGTCAATTCTCCCCGCTCCATGCTGAACGGCTCCTGCAACAGCGTAAACCGTTTGATTTGTTCATAATGGGCAAACTGTTGCTGCAACGTATCGATACGGGCTTGGAACAACCGGATAATTTCCGGATTTTCCAACAATTCCTTCCGGTCCTTAAATGAAATACCGTGATTGCGGGCATATTTCTCTACCTGAGAATATTCAGGCACAATCAAGGCCGAAACATATTTCCGCTGGTCGGCTATGATAGAAATCTGGTCAATGTAGCGATCTACTACCATTTTGGTCTCAATAGCCTGCGGAGCGATATACTTTCCGTTGGATGTCTTGAACAAGTCCTTGATACGGTCCGTCAGATACAGGAAACCGTCCTTGAAATATCCGGCATCACCGGTACGGAACCATCCGTCCTCTGTAAATGCCTGCTTAGTGATGGCTTCCTTTTTATAATACCCTTTGGTGATGGTTCCGCCACGAAGCAGAATCTCATTGTTCTCACCGATCTTCACCTCTACTCCCGGCAATACCCGTCCTACCGAACCGATACAGAAATCTTCCTTCCATTCGCAAGATACCGTAGCCGTACTTTCCGTCAGTCCGTAGCCACTTATCATGTCGATGCCCACCGAATGCACAAATTCCTCTACTTTTTCCGGAATAGCCGCACCGGCTGTAGGGAAGAAGTTACCGTTTTCAATACCGATGGTCTTCTTCAACAAGCTGTAAATGGTCTTTTCATAAAACCTGTATTTCATATGCAGGAACGGAGGCGGAGTCTTACCGTTCATCAGGTAGTCCACATTATGTTCCTTACCCACTTTCAAGGCATCCAGCATCAAAGCCTTTTTCAGCCCGTTACTCGTATGGATCTTTTCCATCGCGCCGGCATAGACCTTTTCCCAGAAACGCGGGACACTACACATTGCTGTAGGACGTATTTCTTTGATTGTCATCTGTATATCCTGAGGACGCAGATTAATACACAAGGTACAACCTTTATTCAGACAATAGAAAGACCACGCCCGCTCAAAAATATGGGTAAATGGCAGGAAATTCATGATGACATCATCCTCTGTCAATGTCTTCAAGCGTAAATCATGTCCTTTGAAAGCAGCTTCGTAACACGAGTGATGCAACATCACCCCTTTGGCCTCACCGGTTGTACCCGATGTATACAGGATATTCGCCAAATCGTCGGATGAGGAGTCAGCAGTACGCTTGTCAATGGCCTCTTGATGCATTCTATCCTTACCTGATTCCAAAAACTCCGAGAAATAAATGGAATTCTGGTCGTTCGGCGAACGTTGTACCGCTGAATCGAAGATAATAATCTGTTTCAGTGTATTGCACAGATTCTGCACCCGATAAGCGACATCGTACTGATATTGTTCACCCACGAACAGATAATGTATCGAAGCATCCTCCAGAATATAATGCACCTGTGCTTCTGAACTCGTCGCATACAGAGGCACCGTCACGCCGCGTATGGCAAAAGCGCCGAAATCCACATACAGACATTCCGGCTTGTTCTGCGAGAACACACCGATATTCTCCTGCACTTCAACCCCTAATGCCATCAATGCATTCGATACAGCATTCACATTTTCTGCAAATTGGTTCCACGTCACCGGAATCCAAAGAGACTGTGTATAGTCACGGTATTTTAAGGCAACTTTATCCCCGTATTTATCTGCTTGAAGCGGAATAAGCCGGGACAAACAAGAATTGTTCATTATCAATCGTTTTAATCTGATTGCAAATATATCATTTTATTTAGAATTACGTCGAAAAACCCTCCCTTAATTTCACAGGCCCCCATAGGCCATCCGCCAGTCACTCCCAAATTCTTTACAGAAACATTTACATTCTAACAGCCAAAAGCAGGAATTTATTCGAAAATAAATTATCTTTGTGCAAATAAAAGGACAATATTATATGGTGGATTTAGGTTACTATACTTCAGAGGCGCTGACATTACTCCAGGCACTTATCGGAATACCTTCTATCAGCCGGGAAGAAGAAGCAGCTGCCGATTTCCTTCAGAACTATATCGAGGAATCAGGAATCATGACCGGACGTTCCGGAAACAACATCTGGTGCATCAGTCCCATGTTCGACACCAACAAGCCGACTATCTTGCTCAATTCGCACATTGACACCGTAAAACCGGTAAACGGATGGCGCAAGCATCCGTTCACCCCGAAGCAGGACAACGGAAAACTGTACGGATTGGGCAGTAACGATGCAGGGGCCAGTGTCGTTTCATTGTTTCAGGCATACCGCTACCTGAGTACGACCGAACAGGCATACAACCTGATTTTTCTGGCTTCCTGTGAAGAGGAGGTATCGGGGAAGAACGGTATTGAGAGTGTATTGCCGCAACTCCCTCCCATTGCCTTAGGAATTGTAGGTGAACCTACCGAAATGCATCCGGCCGTAGCCGAAAAAGGACTGATGGTGCTGGATGTGACAGCACACGGCAAATCGGGTCATGCCGCCCGCAACGAAGGAGAGAATGCCATCTACAAAATTCTGCCGGATATCCAATGGTTCCAAAGCCACCAGTTCCCCAACGTATCTCCCCTGCTGGGACCAGTCAAGATGACCGTGACGCAAATCAATGCCGGTACACAGCACAATGTCATTCCAGACACTTGTACTGCTGTAGTAGACATCCGGAGCAATGAATGCTATTCCAACCAAGAACTGTTTGAAGAAATAAGCCGCCACATAAACTGCGAAGTCAAGGCCCGTTCATTCCGGTTGAACTCTTCCAGCATACCTCTGGACCATCCTTTTATCCAGCGTGCCGTTTCTTTAGGAAGAGTGGCGTTCGGTTCGCCTACCCTGTCGGACCAGGCACTAATGAACTTCCCGTCAGTTAAAATAGGACCGGGAAAATCATCCCGTTCACATACAGCCGACGAATACGTAATGATTCAGGAAATTACTGAAGCGATAGACCTCTATATCCAGATACTGGACGGACTGGTTATCTGATTCAGTCCGCTTTCAGACACAAAACAGCCGCAAGATGTCATTCTCAGAGCATCATCCTGCGGCTGTTCCTGTTTTTTCTTTAACGCCGAATCCAGACTTCCGGATTCAGCTTGGCCGTTTCTTTCCGCAACTGGAAGTGCAGAATAGTATTTCCTTCGGCGTTCGTATGAATCTTTCCGATGATATCCCGGGTATGTATCTTACTTCCTTTCTGTACCTGTACAGACTGCAGGTTACAATATACTGAAATATAATTCCCGTGACGGACCAATACATTAGTCAATCCGTTATACTGGAAAATAGCCGATACTTCACCGTCGAAAATGGCACGCGCATTGGCTCCTGCCTGTCCCTTGATATCAATACCTTTATTATCCAACCGTACATTCCGAAGACCTGGCACATCGTACTGTCCATAATGCCCTACGATGACATAAGGTCCTGTAATAGGCACCGGCAAGGCTCCACGGTTTTTTTCGAAAGAGGAAACCAGTGTACGGTCATCCGAATCCACCTTATAGGCATCCATTTTCGGAGTCGCAGGAGTAATAACTGCATCTTCTTCCTTGCTTCCCGATGTTTCTGTACGAGCCGCTTCTTTACGTCTGGCTTCGGCTGCACGAGCTTCGGCAAGTCTTTTCTCTTCTGCCAAGCGTCTGGCTTCGGCTGCTTTCCGTTCCTCCTCACGTTTCCGGGCTTTTTCTATTTCAATTTCTATCAGTCTGTCAATCTGAGCATTCAGTTTGTTTGCCGATTTACGTTGCTTGTTCAACTCACTCTGAAGGCTGCGCTGCTTTTTCTGCAACGAAGCCACCAGTGTCTTCCGCTGCTGTTCCTGTTCCTGCAATTTCTGTTTCTCAACCTCTCCTTGTACCAACAATTCTTCTTTCGCTTTCCGACTGGCCACCAGTGTACGTTGTTTAGCCGTCACCTGCTGCTGTTTCCGTTGAACCTGAATTCCCTGAAGGCGCTGAAAATCGGCATATTCACGTACATAGCGCATCCGTCGGTACATCTGAGTCAAATTTTCGGCCGAGAAGATGAACATCAGCTTCTCCTGGATAGACTTGTTACGGTACATGTATTTCACCGACCGCTCATACTTCGCTTTCTTGTCAGCCAATTCTGTTTCCAAGTGCGAGAGTTCCACCTGCAGACGGTCCACTTCCTGCTGAATGGTCTGCACATCGCTCTCAATCGTATTCAGATACTTCTGCCGTTCGTCTATCTGCCCGGTAATCAATGCCAAGTCGGCCAACTGGCTCTTCACGTCTTTCTTGGTAGACTGCAACAACGTCTCGGAAGCAGCAATCTGCTCTTTCAGCTCGTTCCGTTGTTGCTCCAACTGACGGATAGCACGGGTAGTCTGTGCCCGAAGCGGCATCAGCCCTACACCTAACACAACCAGCAAACCGACAATCCGTTTCATAATTTCAACAACATTTTCAATAGTTCTGCCAATTCGATACGCTGATAACGGGAAGACAGTTCCGTACGGGTTTCCCAATCACTGTTGACAGACAAACGAGAGAAGTTCATATCCAGCGAAACCGGTTTATCGGTCCCCAATACATTCACCTGCATGTGCTGCGGGAAATTCTTCCCGTCCAATGCGCCAAAATCACTGTATGCCCAGTCCAGCCCATAAGCCGAACCCTTCACACCGATACGGGTCTTTTCCAACAGACCCTGGTCTGCCGTCGTCCAAAAGCGACAGGACAATATCCTTCCCGATTTCGGCTCCAGACAAGCCAGCGTACCGTCCTGAATCACTGTGAAATCCGAAGCATCAGCCACCGACAGCTGCGTCTTGCGGGGTAAAAACAGCTCGTTCAGGAACAACGACTGCAACATGTTGAAATTCAAATCCACATGAGCCAGTTCACTGATGGCGCCGAACGACTCACGTACATACCGTTTGTTCATCCGGTCTACCACCAGAATCCCCTCCGGTGTAATCTCCATCCGGGCCACTTCGATACCCAGCAATGGCGCTACCGAAAGCTGGATAACATCCCCCCGTTTGATACGCAGAGTAGCACTTACCTTGTTCGCACTCTTTCCCGTATTCAGGTTCAAGGCTACTTTCCCCGTCACACACTGCCAACGGGGAGCCCACTCGATGACCTTCTCCATATAATCCGTACCTGTCAGTCCTCCTATCATGGGAGTCTTCTGCATACGTCGGGTAGAAGAACAAGAAGCGACCAGCAAGGCAACAAAGCCTGCCAAAAGATAAAAGAATAGGTTCCGTTTCATTCTGCGATGTATTTCTTTAATGCGATTTTCCGTTTCAAGCGTTTCAATTCTTCCGGAGTGCGGGGAGTAGAACCGTCTTCAGGGGTACTACCCATGGCATCGGCCTTCTTCCAGTATTCCAACGCCTTGTCACGGTCGCCCACCATATAATAGATGTCTCCACCGTGTTCCACAATCACCTGGCTGCTGTCTCCACCGTTCTTCAAAGCCTGGTCTATATAGATACGCGCCTCAGTATACTTTCCTTTTTCAAACAGAATCCAGGCATACGTATCCAGATAAGTGGCATTCTCCGGTTCAGCCTTGACCGTCCGATAGCTCATTTCTTCCGCTTTGTCCAGATGCTTCCGGTCTACAGACAGGAAATAGGCATAATTATTCAGGGTTCCGATATTGTCCGGATTGTAGACCAAGGACGAATCGTAAGCGGCATAAGCCTTGTCAAACAATTCTTTACTGCTGTAAATATCTCCGATAATGGCATACAAATCAGACACCAGCTGCTTGTCTGTCTTCTCGTTTACCTGCCCTATTCCTTTGGTGAAAACTTCCAGCGCCTTGTCGCTCTCTTCCTTCTGATAATAGGCGATTCCCAGGTAATAATAGAATTCCATGGCTTCGGGCGAATACTGAAGCGCCGGCAGAGCAACCCGAATCACCTCGTCCAAATCATTGTCACGGATGGCATAACTCAACAACTGCAGACGAGCCGGCTTGTTTTCCGGGTCTAAGGCAAGCACTTGGTTCAGTACCGGTACCGATTCCTTTTCCATATTCTTGGTAATCAGGTACTGCGCGCACAGCATGGCCAAATCGGCATTCTGTTGCGGACGTTCCAGAATCTGACGGAAAAGTGATACAATCTGTGTGCTGTCCTTCGTGGTCTGTTCCGACTGAAGGATAAGCTGACGCATGATACTCATCTTCGTATCCGATTCCACATCGTCATTCAGCAGAATGGTGTCCAGCTGCAGACGATACAGACTGTCCTGCCCCATCTTCTGGTAATAGGAAGCCATCGACAGCAAAGCCGGGGCATAGCCCGGTTCTTCCTTCAGGATATGCTGATACGTATCGTATGCCTCCTGCAGCTTGTCATTGTTCAGGTACACATCGCCCAGGATGGTCTGATACCGCATATCGTAAGGATATTCGTTCGACAGGCTCTTGATTTCGTTGAAAGCCTCCTCCTGATTGTCCATCAGCAGATACATGCGGAACTTCTCCATACTGATTTGCTCTGACTTTCCGTCCAGTTCCTCCAGGCGGTTCAGGGTATTCACTACTTCCGGATAACTCTTTGTCTGGTTGTACAAGTCTATCAGTGAAATCAACGGGTCCAGCCGTGAAGGAAACAAAGTCGCCATGTCCTCGTAAACGGCAATCGCTTTCGGCAAATCCCGTTTGCGCTGGTAATACGCAGCCAGTGTCTGCTTGTACCAGAAATTCGAGTCGTTTGCCCGCACGGCGCGCTTCAAGGCATCCTCTCCCTTGTCTTCCTGCCCCAGGAACATGTAGAACTGCGAAATCTCATACAGTGCCGGTGCCGAATTAGGGTTGATGTCCAGACAGTGCTTATACAGTTCGAAGGCCGCATCGTATTCTCCCTTCTGCTTCATGCGGACAGCCTCCAGAAAATAATAATCGTATTTCCGCCGTTGTTCGTATGTCAGCGTATCTTGCTTTTCCATGACTGCAGCTACCGACCTGGAACGTCCGCTCTGCTTACCGGAAGTACCGCAGGCAGCCAGCAGCGCCAACATACAGGCTACATATACATAAACCAGTTTCTTCATAATTTTCCGTTTATCAGACCGTACCGGTATGGCCGAAGCCTCCGGCCCCACGCTCGGTCTCATCCAACACATCCACTACCTCCCATTCGGCCTGTTCATGACGGGCAATAACCATCTGGGCTATCCGCTCCCCGTCTTCGATGACGAACTCTTCGGACGAAAGGTTAATCAGAATCACCCGAATTTCTCCCCGGTAATCGGCATCGATGGTACCCGGCGAATTCAGTACTGTCACTCCCTTCTTCAACGCCAGTCCGCTGCGGGGGCGCACCTGCGCTTCATATCCGGCAGGCAAAGCTATGTAAAGTCCTGTCGGCACCAAGCAACGCTGCAAAGGTCTCAGAATCACCGGTTCATCCAGGTTTGCCCGCAAGTCCATTCCGGCAGAAAGCGGAGTGGCATACTGGGGTAGCGGGTGTTTCGATTGATTGATAATCTGTATTTTCATGCACATTTGATTTCTTTCTGTTTTCAAATCTGCGAATTTACACATTTCGCGTGATTTACATGCGTGTTTATCATTTTTTATAAAAAACGGACATTGTAATCCGGGCTTCTGTTCCCCCAAAAGCCTGTCTTAAAAACATGCTCACGTTTGCATTTAAACGAACGAACGTTCCAGATAAAACAAACGGACGAATGGATTCAAACGAACGGATGTTTTTGGAACACTCATCCACTTCAATTACGACACGGCTCATTCTCTGATATTCAGAAATAATTTCGACTGGCTTCTCTTAATTATTTGGCGAATCTTTCCTACATTTGCGTCTATATAACCGACAACAACCGAAGCCATGAACTGGAAACAACTGATTTCGAACAAACGATTTGGGCTGGAAGCCTACCACCATACCCGTAAGGACGACCGTACCGAGTTCCAGCGCGACTATGACCGGCTGATATTCTCGGCCCCGTTCCGCCGCCTGCAGAACAAGACCCAGGTATTTCCACTTCCGGGTAGCATCTTCGTCCATAACCGGCTGACACACAGTCTGGAGGTATCCTGTGTAGGACGTTCGCTCGGCAACGAGGTAGCCCTCCGGCTTCTTCAGTTACATCCGGAACTGGCCGATACCCACCTGAGCGAAATCGGTTCCATCGTGTCGGCAGCCTGCCTGGCGCACGATTTGGGAAATCCGCCCTTCGGACATTCGGGCGAACAGGCCATCGGCACCTATTTCTCCGAAGGGAAAGGACAGAGCCTGCGCCCGCTGGTTTCGGAAGAAGAATGGGAAGACCTGATTCATTTCGAAGGAAACGCCAATGCCTTCCGGCTGCTGACCCACCAGTTCTGCGGACGCAGACCCGGCGGTTTCGTTCTGACCTACTCCACGCTGGCCTCCATCGTGAAATACCCCTATTCCGCCAGTCTGGCCGGAAACAAACAAAAATTCGGCTTCTTCACTACCGAAACAAACGATTACCGGAAAATAGCAGAAGAACTGGGTATCAGATGCCTCAGCCGGGAAGGCGAACCGTTGCGCTACGCCCGCCATCCGCTGGTTTACCTGGTGGAAGCCGCCGACGACATCTGCTACCAGATGATGGACCTGGAAGACGCCCACAAGCTGAAGATTCTTACCACCGACGAGACCAAAGCCCTTTATGCCGCTTTCTTCAGCGAAGATCGGCTGAAACACATTCAGGATACATGCCGGCTGGTAAGCGACACGAACGAACAGATAGCTTACCTGCGTTCGTCGGCCATCGGCGTACTGGTGAAGGAATGTACCCGCATCTTCGTAGAAAACGAACGGCAGATACTGGAAGGGACATTCGAGGGTCCGCTCATCAGACAAATGGCTTCTCCCGCCAAGGAGGCCTACGAAGCCTGTTCACGCACGGCCTTCGCCAAGATTTACTGTTCCAAGGATGTGGTCGATATTGAACTGGCCGGTTACAGGGTCATCACTACCCTGATAGACCTCATGATTGACGCAGTCCGTTTTCCGGAAAAAGCCTACTCCCAACTGCTCATCAACCGCATTTCCACCCAGTACGACATCCATGCGCCCAGCCTGTTCGGAAAAATACAGGCCGTACTCGACTATATTTCCGGCATGACCGATGTATATGCCCTCGACCTCTACCGGAAAATAAACGGAAACAGCCTGCCGGCGGTATAAAAATGCAGAGTCTGCGGAATACAGCCAGTTACCATATAAAGCCTTTAAGATTAATCATACAAGCATGATAATATGTAACAGATTACATACCAATCTATAACTAATTTCCGGAATTTAAATACCTATTTCTAAACAGCAACAGACAAAAAAGATCTATCAACATGAAAAAAGAACTATTTTACATCCTTCTCCTTCTACTATTCAGCATGACTACAACAGCCCAAACAACACAGACAGACTTTGATTATCATCTGGACTGGGGAGGCGACCGGATACACGTAACACTGCATTATACCTTACCGAATCCCGGAGATACAATCTTACATTATGGGAATCTGGACTATGGAGGACAAACAGACATCTTTGGTTGCATCAAAAACCTGCGGGCAAAGGGAGCAGACATAACAGCCGATAGCATACACAGAACTGTAACACTCCACAATATCCAAGAAAAAGAAATCTGTCTGACTTACGACATAGTCAGCCGACTGCCCAACAAAGGTCTGAATTGTCCGATGGAAATGTTTCGTCCCAATATTTCAGAAAACTTCATATACTGTCATGGTATCAATCTTTTCCTTCGTTTACCCGACAACGAAACAAAATCTTATACCCAACGTGTCAGCTGGGGGAAACGCCCCGCTTTCCCTGTCTTCAGCCTCTATCATGCGGGAAACAGTTATGCAACAGTTTCCCGCATGGCAAAAGATTTCCAGAATACAATCATTGTAGGTGACAAGGAACTGTTTGTAGACACTCTTCTTATTGGAGGTATTCCTAACTATGTAGTTACGGCTCCACGAAAAAATATAGACTATAACCGCTCAGCCATAGCAGAATATTTCAAAAAATTCTATACAGGAATCATCCGTTTCTGGGAAGAAGAACATCCGTCACCCTATTCATTGATTGTCTATCCGTTTGAGAAGATTCCGTTTGAAGCCAGTGGAATCGGATTAGATCATGGCTTCTGCGCCCGTTATAATCCTAAAGCAGATACAATCTTAACTGACAACCGTATCGATCTGTTTTCACATGAAATCGGCCACAACTGGATTTCTGCCGATATGGACAATCAGTGGTTCGGTGAAGGTTTCAATGAATTACAGACCATGTATATGGTAGTGGCAACCGGACTGAAACCGATAGATTCATTCGTTGATTACCTGAACAAATCATTGGCAAGCTTACATCATAGTCCGGCCCGTAATTTACCGAATGACAGTATCCGTATCCGTTTTTGGGAACTGGGAGACTACAGTTGGATACCATACTGGCGTGGTGCCGTATATGCTTTCCGTCTACTGGGACAAATAGAACATGCAACAGGTAACCCCCATTCTTTCAAAGCATTAATGATGGCACTTAAAGGACAAACTACCTCCATGAACCGAGAAAAATTCCTTACTGTCACGTCACAGTTCCTCGACCGGGAACTGCTGGAAGAAGAGTTTGAACAATATATCATGAGAGCCGAAACAATCAAACTGGATACAAACAGGCTGATGTCTGGATGCGCATTGCGATATAAGGAAGACGGCACCCCCTATATTATAATTACTGACTATACTGCATTCAAAAAACATTTTGTTCTTTAAAACTGTATGAAATGGCATGACCGATGTATATGCCCTCGACCTATACCACTTTACGGTGGTAGACAGATTATTCATTCTCATTATTATTATATCAGTTCGGGTAGAAATATATAAACTTTTATCAATTTTATATCATATCGGGTATATAAACAATGAAATGTATATACATTATACCCGATATGTTATAACTTGAATGGATGATACATCCTCCAAACATGTAGCATTAAGCAAATTACTAGAGTGACAAGAAATTATCGGCAGGGGCTGTTCCACATCGGCCTTGTAGTCGACAAACTCCTCGGGACGGTAATATTTGCCCGTCAGTTCGTTCAGCTATGAATATAAATAATGGATAACGGAAAAACGTTTGAAATTCAAAGATACAAAAAAGTCAAGGAGAGTCAAACTTGAAAAACAAAGTTTTTACTCATCAAAAAAATGCTATCTTTGTACCGTTCAACGAGTAGCCGCATGAAATACATCTACGTTCCCCTTCTGTTTCTGTCTGTCCTGTTCGCAGGTCTGTCGTGCCAGCGTGCTGAAAAATCCTATCCTTCAGCCATGCAGCGTGCCATCAGTCTGCTGTCTGCCCGTCCCGACAGTGCCCTTTACTACCTCTCGCAACTGGACTCACAGATGGCCGACGAGCCGGAAGAGACACGCATGTATCACCGTCTGCTCACCCTTGCGGCCGAGGACAAGCTCTATGTGCCGCATACCTCCGACTCGCTTATACGCGAAATAGTGCGCTACTACGAAGGATACGGCGATTCCGACAAGCTCATGATGGCCTATTACTATCAAGGCAGTGTGTGGCGCGATATGAACGATGCCCCTCGTGCCATCGATTGCTATCACCGGGCACTGGAAGCCGGCAGGCATACCCGGTGTTCCGACCTGCTTATTTCCATTTACAGCCAGCTGGGCACTCTGTTGGCTTATCAGGGTGTGTACGATGAGTCCCTGCAGGCTACCCGTACTGCATTGGCACTTTGCCGGCAATATCGTGATACTTTAAGCAGTCCTTTTTTCTTGCGGAATATCGGGCGAATATGGGGGATACATTGGCATAATACAGACAGTATGCTTTATTATTATCGGGCTGCGCTCAGTCAGGCTCTTCATAACCGGGATACATTCACTGCAAAAGTTATTTCCATAGAGCTTGGAGGCGTTTATTATGACTTGGGTAAAATGGACACAGCCAAAGTGCGTTTGCTAAAATATCAAGATGAAGAAGATGATTTAGATGGTATTGTAAGTATGACTTTGGGATGTATCTATTCCCGGGAAGGGCAGCGGGATTCAAAGAGTTTATTTCAACCGGGCTTTGCCATATGCCGGATTCCGACAGCAGGTAACCCTTCACGAGGAGCTGGCTCGTCTGGATTATGCAGAAGGCCGGTATGTGGAAGCATTCAGCCATGCCTCCCAAAGTATGGCTTTACGCGACTCGGTAACCTCCTTGACTGAAACCGAAGAAGTAGCCAAAATCAACGCCCTCTATAACTACCACCGTACAGAGGAAATGAACCGGCAGTTGGAGCAGCGTAACCGTCGGCAGCGCGGATGGCTTTACGGTATAGTGTCGGCAGCATTGCTTGCCGCATGCGCAACAGCCGTCTGGTTACGGCAGAAGAAGCACGAGGCGGCCCTCCAGCGTCAGAAAATCCGCAATCTGGAAGCGGAACAGTACCGACGCAGCGAGGCATATCGTGCCGAAAGCCGCAGACAGCTGGCCGAACTGGAAGCGCAGCTGTGTAAGGCCGAAAAAGACAAGGATACCGCCCGGCGTGAACTGCTGGAAACGCGCCATGCCCTGTTGGAGCTGTCGGCAGCGAAAGACCGGATTGAACAGCAGGAACGCGGCCTGCTTGTCTCCCAGCTTCACCGTTCTTCTGTATACGCATTCTTCCACAAGGCGGCTCACGAGGAGATAAGGATTACCGCCGAAAACTGGCAGGAACTGCGGGCCGCCATCGATGCGGCATACGATGACTTTACCGGCCGCCTTTATTCACTCTGCCCGCACTTGTCCGAAATGGAGCTTCACATCTGCTGGCTTATCAAGATACAGCTCTCGCCTAAGGACATGGCTCAGATAGTGGGTCGCAGCCAGTCTGCCGTGAGTATGGCCCGTACACGTCTGTACAAGAAAATTCACCAGAAGGAAGGAACTACATCCGATTTTGATAAATTTATTGCTGATTTATAGCGAATTATAAAATGTGAAGAATTTGTGAACAAGTTTTTTATGCCGGTATACGTAGAAGATGTACTTTTGTCAGCGTAACTGATTTTACGGGAAAACATGAAACGCATATTTATCATCTTATGGCTGTCAGGATGCACGATAGCCATATTTGCACAGCACATCGGTATCAAGGGAAAAATAGTAGACAGTAACCGGCAAGCACTGGAAGGGGCTACTGTCGCCGTCTACAGACAGGATTCTGTGCTGGTGAACGGTACAATATCAGACGCAGAAGGAGTTTTCGAATTAAAGAACCTTCCGGCAGGAAATTACAGAATTACTGTTTCATACGTAGGCTATGCATCCGAAAATATCCGGATTCCAGACACCGCGAAAAATCTGGATTTAGGAGCCATCTCATTAACTTCGGATACAGAGCTGAAGGAAGTGACGGTAACAGCAAATTCTGTCATCCAGAAGAAAGACCATCTGCTGATTATCCCGGACAGGCAACAGATAAAACACGCCTACACGGGATATGACCTGCTGTACAACCTGATGATACCGGGAGTCAGCGTAGACCGGCGCCAAGGGACGGTCTCTACCTCCAAAGGAGGGGCTACACTGTACATAAACGGAAGAAGGGCGGACTTCAGGGAAATACAGAACCTGCGGCCCAAAGACATCGAAAAAATAGAATACTACGATACCCCCACCGATGAATACCTGGGCGATGTGGCCTCCATCAACTATATCGTTAAGGAGTACAAGACGGGAGGCTATGTCTCGCTGGACGGGGAACAGAACATCGGTTACCTGAAGGGGGATTACAACGCCGGATTCAAGATAACCCATAACCAGACGAACTACATGCTGTTTGCAGGCTACAACCGGCGTGAATACGACGGAGTACAGACCCAGGATGAAGAACATTTCGATCTGGGCGACCATACCATAGACAGAAACACCGCCACGGAAAGCGCGGCCTACGAGAGCGACCAGCAGTACGTGCAGTTCAAGGTCAACAACAATACCGCCAAAAGGATGCTGACGGGAACGGTATCGCTGGTCCATAACCATACTCCGCACAATGACCTGAATGAATCGTTCATCTATCAAAACGGCAGTGAGGACAACCGGACTGTCAATATCCGGGAGGCCGTCAACCAGAAGAATCTGAAGCCGGCCATTTCTCTGAACTGTGGGTTCAACATGAAGAACAACCAGCGGCTGAGGTTCATACTGAACTCGGCCTACTCCAGGAACGAATACCAAAGGAACTATTCGGAACAGGGCTGGCGGTACAGGACGGATGTCGGCGAAGACCTGTATTCCTTCAGCGGCATTGCCGTCTACAGCATCAAGCTGAAACACAACAATTCTTTTGGAGGGAATCTCCAGCACTACCACAACATCACTTCTTCTGAATACGAAGGCAGCATGACCTCTTCCCAACACCTGTGGATGGGAGAGACCATTTCATTCCTCAGTTACACCCAGGATATAGGGAAACTGTTTACGCTCAGCGTTTCTCCCGGAGTCTCGCTGCTGAACTACAACCTGAACCATGGAGAGACCCAGCGTTTCTGGACATTCCGGACAAACACGTGGCTGCAGTATAACCTGAACTCCCACCATCAGTTCGTGATAGGGTTCGCCATCGGGAACGAACAGGCCGACATCAGCTACCTGAACACGGCCAGCCAGGCGGTAGACTCCCTGCAGACGAGAAGAGGAAACCCTTATCTGGACAATCCGAAGATACACGACTATTTCTTCAATTACCGGGCACAGATAAACAGCCTGGGCATCCAGTTCAACGCGACATACACCAAGTATCTGCACAACATAAGCTATATCTATTCCGTAGAGGACGGCAGACTGGTCAGTTCCTATCAGTCGGACGATTCGTACCATAAGCTGAGGCTGGAAGGCCTGTGCTCCTACCGCATTTCCGACAATCTACGTGCTAATACCACTTTGCGCTATGAACACATGAACGTCCCTCAGCACTCACAGCTGAAGGAAGACAACTTCTTCGCCTCGATAGACCTGAACTGTTTCATCGGCCCGTTCACCGTCAACGCATACGCGAAGACTACGGAACGGAAACTGGATCAGACCACACTGGCTTTCGTGAAGAATCCCGCCTCATACGGCCTGTCCGTACGCTACAACGGAAAGAACTGGATGGCGGAAGCCGGAGCCGAGAATCCCTTCACCAAGCACCTGCACTACCGCGAGTATGCCGACTATGGGGTCTACCGGTATAACCAGGCAAGAACCAGCCGCATCTACCAGCAGACCGGCTACATCAAACTGGCCTATACTTTCGACTTCGGGAAGAAAGTATCCAAGGATTCAAACTATATAGACCGGAGCATCAACAGTGCCATCCTGAAAGCAAGATAACAGGGACACATACGCCTATAAATATCCGTTGTAACGTATTCCCTCTCAGACTGCCTTCCACTCGCCGATGGTACCCGTCTCGGAAGAAAAGACGGCACCTATCCTGTACAACTTGCGGGGATCGGAAGCATATTCGCGGGCATAACCCTTCTCCTCTATCTGGCGCAACGCATCGGAGGCTGTACCGTCCAGCTTGAACTCGAAAATGTAGACATACTCCGGAGTCTCTACGATACAGTCCACACGGCCCTGACTCTGGACCTTCTCCACATACACCGTATAGACGCTCACCAGACGCATAATCAGATAGAAAGTATACTGGAAATAACGCTCACGCTCGGCCTCATCCTCCTTGCGGCGCATCGTATAGGGTATACCTGCCAGGAACGACGTGAACAACGTACAGAGCTTTTCCGGATTGCCGGCCCTCAACGTACGGACTACCTCACGGATCCAGCCACCCGTCTCTTCCGAAGGCTTCAGGTACGACGTTGCCAGAACAGTCAGGAATCCGTTCTTCACTTCATTGTTCGGAAAATCCAACAGGAAGGTATTAAAATCCATGTCATAGTCCTTGATGGTCAGGTAACCGCTCTGATAAATCATCGGCAGGGGCTGTTCCATGTCGGCCTTGTAGTCGATAAACTCCTCGGGAC
>ERZ827088.1186-NODE-1186-length-33621-cov-3.930882_pt1 | contig 33621 bp, 33 predicted proteins | sample MGYA00519922_ERZ827088 | MGnify/ENA primary metagenome ERZ827088 (study PRJEB31778, sample SAMEA3449254) | human gut metagenome | biome: human gut; feature: human-associated habitat; material: faeces | place: United Kingdom | collected 2010/2012 ...
AACGGACTCTGACTCCGTCATTTCAAGGTTCGAATCCTTGTAGCCCTGGTAAGAGGAATCTCTTATGAGATTCCTTTTTTTGTGTTTGAGAACATTGCGATATAAAAAAAGCTATGATAAAATGAAAATCTGAAGTATATCATCAGTCCATTATTTTATATAAAGGCGGAAGAAAGCTTTGCGTACGGTAAACGAAGAGGCCCGGCGGGCGAGAAAAATAGAATTGATGGAAAAGGCCTACGACTGTTATGCGGAAAATGGCCTGACGGGTGTGGGAATCAAAGCAGTAGCGGAGGCCTGCGGATGTAATTCCGCTACGCTGTATCAGTATTTTGAGAATCTGGACGATTTGATTATCCAGTCTACGGGGTACTGCATGGCGAAGGTAGAGGATGACTTCATGGCGAAAGCGCCCACCGATCCGATGGAGTTGATGCATTTCATCGATGAGATTCCCTACTGGACAGCAAAAAAGCACGGGAAGAAATACCGGCTGATGTACCAGGTCTACACGCATCCGAAGTATATCGAACACGGCAAGCAGTTCTTCAAAGGAGTAAGCAGGCGTTATATGGAGTATGCCATGAGCCTGGAGGCGAAGCTTGGGATTCCCTGCGAGGTGCTGACGCCGCTGATCTTTATTCTGATCCGCGCCAGCGTGCATTACGCAATGTTTGAAGATGAGTATTATCTGAAGAGCCAGCTGGAGGTGCTGAAGCAGAGTATCGTGATGTTTATGGAAAAATATAAAGCAAAAGTGGAGAAAAAAGCAGAATAGAGAATCACATGGTGGATAAGTGGTGTCTGGCCGTCAGGTCAGGCACTATTTTTTTCTATCCTTTTATAGATATGCTTGTATATGGAGCTATATTATGATATCGTATAATTAAACGATTAATTAATAAAAAGACCGGAGGAAAAGTGATGAAGAAACGATTTTTGAGCATTCTGCTTACACTGTGCATGGTGTTATCCCTTGTTCCCATGACGGTATTTGCGGAGGCGAACGACGAGGTCAAGATCATTAGCGAGGAAAACAATGGGGACACGCCAGTGTGTATCTGTGAGACAGCCTGCGCAGCAGAGAGCATGAATGCAGACTGTCCGGTCTGCGGCGCGGAGGGTGCCGTGGCAGAGAGCTGCGGGAAATATGGCGTAGAAGAATCGCAGGAAGAGCAGAAGGTGGAGCAAAAAGAGGAACAGAAAGCAGAAAAGCCACAGGAAGAAAAGCCACAGGAAGAAAAAAAGGAAGAGCAAAAAGAAGAAGGCGCTGCCGGGGAGAAGAAATCAGGGAATGCAGCGACTTTGCAGGCAGCGGAGGGCGAGGAGGCGCTCAGGTCGGTGGTATCTGCGGAGCATATGCATTGTATCTGCGGTAGAGATATAGAGGCGGGCGATCACACAAGCCACAGCAATGTAACATTTACTCCTTGGAACGGTACAGATGCTATTACCTATACAAATGGGGAAGCGTATGTATATTTGACGAATGATGCTACGATAAACACGAATCTTGATGTGGAGGACGGGAATACACTGTATCTGTGTCTCAATGGCAAAACGTATGCCAGCAACGGAAAAAATAAGATTACAGTGAAAAATGGACGTCTCGTGCTTTGCGACTGCGACCCGGACAGCAGTGGAGTGATTCAGGGCGCAAATACAGATGTATGGGGCGGCGGATGTATCTATATTTATAATAGTACACTGGATATTTTTGGTGGAAAGCTCACTGGCGGAAAAGTGAACAGAGAAAACGGCGGAGGCGGTGCCATTGCCCTGGATGATTCGCAGTGTGTTTTGAATCTGTATGGCGGTGAAATCTCCGGAAATAATGGATATAAACAGGGCGGAGCAATTCTGCTGAATAATAAGGATGGCAAGAGCGGTAAAGTAAATCTGTATGGCGGTACCATCCGTAATAACAGTGCGGAATCCGGCGGTGCTATCTGTGTAAGAGGTGCCGGTACGGTGAATTTCTGCGGAGGTACTGTCAGCGAAAATACAGCAACAAATTCCGGCGGGGTCCTGTACATGGAGGGCGAAGGTACGGTTACACTTTCCGGTTCCAATATCCAGAAGAACAGTGCTGACAGGGGCGGAGCCATTTATATGAACCAAAGCGGTAAAGTAGAACTGACAGGTGGTACGATAAATGAAAATAAAGCAAACATAGATGGCGGAGCTGTTTACATAAAAGATGGTACGGTTACGCTTTCAGGAGCCACTGTCAGTAAGAATGAAGCCAAGTGGGGCGCGGCTGTTGACCTATATGCTGGATGGCGCAGTCTACCTGCGTCAGGTACTGGATGATACCGTATGGCCGACGCAGAAAACTGCTCCGAAAAAGACAGATGCCTATTTTGAAGGCTGGTATTACGCAGACGGCACACGCCTGGCCTATCGTAATGCTATTTTCGAGGATGGTACTGTAACGGCGCGGTATAACAGCAGTTATGACGGTACAGAAGAGCATCCTGTCCCAATCAGTTCGGTAGAAGAGCTGTATCTGTTTTGGGAAAATGTGAATCAATATGGGGAAATCGGTCTCTGCGCGAAGCTGATAAATGATATCGTACTCAATGAGGGAACCTTCGATGCGGACGGTAATTATTCCGATGGGACAGCGGTAGAGTGGACGCCAATCGGAACTTATGAAGCGCCCTACACAGGTACATTTGAGGGTGCTGGTCATACAATTCGGGGATTGTATACCAATAGTAGTGATGACTATCAGGGTCTTTTCGCAAAGCTGGAGAATGCCACAGTGAAAGCTCTGACAGTAACGGGATATATAGAAGGGTATGATTATGTCGGCGCCATCGCGGGAGAAGCGATAGGTACTACCAGTATTTCAAGCTGCAGGAGTGAATGCACGATAAAAGGTGATGATAATATTGGCGGTATTGTGGGAGAGAGCTATGATAGCGTTGTCATCCGTGATTGCTATAATGCGGGTGAGATCCGTGGAGACGGAGATATCAGCGGCATCGTAGGAGATGCCAATGACAATACAATTATCGAGAATTGTCACAATACAGGCGCGATTACCAGTGACGACGATGATATCGGTGGTATTGCAGGTGTTATCTATGATAATGTTATCGTCCGAAATTGCAGCAATACCGGTACCGTGAGCGGCGATGACGATATCGGTGGTATCGTAGGAGATATCAATGACAGTGGAGTCGTTGAACGTTGTTATAATACCGGTGAGGTGAGCGGTGATGACGATATCGGCGGTATCGCAGGAGAAACCCCGGAAGCAGGAGGCATACAGGATTGTTATAATCTGGGTAAAGTAACAGGTAACAGTCATACAGGCGGTGTGGCAGGACATCATAGAGGGGAAATGGAATCCTGTTATAATATGGGTACTGTCAGCGCTACAGGCGGTGAAAGCAAATATGGAGCGATTGCGGGTTATGTCTATGGGGATGATTACGATGATGAGCACTATGGAGGCAAAATAAAGAACTGCTATTATCTGAACGGCACAGCAGAAAAGGGCATCGGAGCAAACGACAATACCAGCGAAAGCGAGGTTGTGGCACCGACAGCCTATGATGCAGCCGCCTTTGCCAAGGGCACCGTGCTAAATCTGTTGATTGCCAACCGCACCGGTGATGAGAACCCCTGGGACACCGAGGGCTGCAAGCCCCTGACCGATGCGGCAGAGGATACGACAGAACTTCCGGTACTGGCATGGCAGAAGCTGGCGGCACGGCATCACGGCGGGGAGGCCACCTGCAAGGACAAGGCGGTCTGCAGCGGCTGCGGAAAGGAATATGGCAGCCTGAATACACAGAATCATATCCACCTTCAACATGTTCCGGCAAAGGCGGCGACCAAGACCGCCGAGGGCAATATTGAGTACTGGTACTGCGACGGCTGCGGCAAATATTACAGCGACGAGGCCGCCACAAAGGAAATTACAAAGGACGCGACGATCATAGCGAAGCTTACGGAAAAGCCGGCTGACACAAAGCCGACCGACACGAAATCGTCCGGCACCAAAACAAGCCATAGTAAATCAACAGCTTCCAGTCCGAAAACAAATGGCAAGAGCCCGGAAACCGGCGATACAAACGAGCTGCAGCTCTGGCTTGCGCTTCTGTTCCTGAGCAGCGGTGCGGTATTAGGCGCAGTGATCGGCAGTAGAAAAAAATATAACAAATAAATAGAACGCAGAACACAGGGGAAATGCGGGAACTACCAGAAGGGACTGCCGCTTCATCATCGATAACAGGTGATGGAGCGGCAGTCCCTTTTATGTGCATGTGTATATGAAATATTTTCAAAATGATTTGTTCTGTCAAAATAAAATAATTGTAGGATAATATTGTAAATAAATAGACAAAATGCATAAAATTAATATGAATATATTGGCGAAAAACAACATTTACAAACAAATAAATAGACGATATAATAAAAGCACAGTAGAAATTATCCTACAAATACGGAGAAAAACATTTAAAAGGAGGATAACTATGAAAAAGAAAGTTTTGGCAGCGCTTCTGGCAGCAACGATGGTAGTCGGAATGACCGCATGCGGCGGTTCCAAGGATGCGACCGCAGACGCACCGGCAGCAGACACCACCGAGGACACAGCGACAGACGCCGCAGATACCGCCTCCACCGGAGACGCGAGCTACGTGATTAAGCTGGGTATGACCCAGGGCGATGTTCCGAGAGAGGAAAGCGCAGAGGTAACCTGGACCGAGCGGTTTAAAGAAGAGGTAGAGAAGAACAGTAACGGACAGGTCAGCGTAGAGATTTATCCCTCCGGACAGCTGGGAAGCGTAGAGGAGAACCTGGCGGGACTTCTGAACGGTTCTCTGGAGATGACGGTAGCAAATGTAAACTCCCTGAACAACATTTATGCTGATACCATGGTCTTAAGCTGCCCGGCTCTGTTCAAGGACGAGGCACAGTGCGATGCGGTTCTGTCCGGCGAGTGGGGACAGGAATTCTTCGGCAAGATCGGCGAGGAATCCGGTATCCATGTACTGGCAGCTTTTTGTAACGGCATGCGCTGTTTCACCACCACAAAGACTCCGCTGACTACCGTAGACAGTGCAAAGGGCATCACCTTCCGTGTCATGCAGAGCGAGGTTTGCGAGAAGATGGTATCCGCAATCGGCGCGAACCCGGTTCCCATGGCAGGCAGCGAGATGTATACAGCGCTTCAGAACGGTACTGTAGATGGACAGGAGAACCCGCCTGTAAATATTCTGAACGACAAGACTTATGAAGTACAGAAATACATGGTTCTGGACAAGCACATCGCTTCCATCGTAACCTTCGCTATCAGCGAGAAGTTCCTGGATTCTCTGCCGGAGGATCTGCAGAAGGTTGTAACCGACGCGGCAGAAACTGTTACTCCGGAGGCTTCAGAAGTTTGCAAAAAGCTGAACGACGAAGGCGTGGCAAAGCTGGAAGAGTACGGCATGGAAGTTTACACACCGACCGAGGCTGAGCTGGAAGACTGGCACTCCGCTATGAGACAGCCCTGTATTGACTACGTAACCGGTCAGGTAGGCGAGGATGTAGTAAACGGACTTTTGACAGCAATTGAGCAGGCAAACTAAAAAGAAATAAATTAGGAAACTGAAAAGCTGCCTGTTTGTATATGTAAAATATTCAGACAGGCAGCTTTATTAAAGAAGAAAGAGAGGTGCAGGAGGAGAATGAAAAAAGCTGTATGTGGAATTTATAACGGCATGAACAAGATATCCGGCGTGATACAGAAAATTCTGGAAGCTGTTGTGATTCTGCTGGTATTGAGCTGTGCCGCGGACCTGCTTTTGCAGGTTACATATCGATTCATTCTGGTCAATTTTGTAAGCTGGTCCTGTTCATGGACCACAGAGTACGCGCAGGACGCCCTGATTTGGATTACTTATCTGATGGTAGGCATCTGTTATAAAGAGGGAAGCATGGCTTCTGTCAATGTAATTTATGACAAACTTGGAAAAAAGGGAAAGGTAGTACTGTACTGTATTACCAGAGTCATTGTATTCATCTTCCTGGTTATGGGACTGAAATATGGTTGGGATGCAATTATTTCCATGCTGACCTGGAGTTCCACCAGTCTGCATCTGCCGGGATATCTCCTTTACAGCGCGCCGTTCCTGGGCTGTATTCTTATGGGATATGAGGCAGTGACCGAGACACTGGGCGTATTATGTGGAGAATTACTTCCTTTTGTGGGCCGTCCGCCGAAGGAAGAGGAGATAGAACTGACCGAACAGGAGAAAGAAGAACTTCGCTCCATCGAGGGTGAATAGAAGGGAGATGAGAAATCATGTTAGCAGCCGTTTTACTGATTATTTTTCTGTTGGTTGTAATTGTAGGCGTTCCGATTAGCTTCGCCATGGGCTTTATGACCATTTCGGCGTTCACCATCGGAAATGGAGCCATGGTTATCATCCCTCAGAAAATGTTTTCCGGTGTATACAATTTCACCTATATGTGTATCCCGCTGTTCATTTTGGCCAGCGAGATCATGAGCCGCTGCGGACTGACCATGAGCATCGTAAAATTCTGCGATACCCTGGTGGGACATATACGGGGCGGTCTGGCACACGTCAATATTCTGGCAAGTATGCTGTTTGCGGGAATCTCCGGATCCGCTACGGCGGATGCTTCGGGATTGGGTCGTATCGAGATGGAAATGATGACCAAAGCCGGATATACCAAGGAGTATTCCGCGGCGGTTACGGCGGCCAGCGCCATCATCGGACCGATTATCCCGCCCAGTAATATTATGATTATTTACGCAGTGTGCGCGTCCAACGTATCTGTATCGGCCATGTTCCTGGGAGGCATTATGCCCGGTATCGTGCTGGGCCTGGCTGAGATGCTGCTCTGCTACTATTTCGCACGGAAATACAATCATCCCTGCAGAGCAAGACGTTCTTCTGCAAGAGAGGTTTTGCATTCCTTCAAGCGTTCTCTTCCGGCCCTTGGCCTGCCGATTATCATTCTGGGCGGTATCGTGAGCGGCGTATTTACCGCCACAGAGTCCAGTGCGGTAGCAGTATTCTATGCGTTAATCGTAGCCATTTGCAAGCGTCAGATTACCTGGAAGAGTCTGGTGGAGTGCTGCAAGAATACGGCGAAAACCACAGCGAACGTTATGCTGATTATCTCCATCGCGTCAGCTATGAGCTACGCTATCACCGTACTGCGTATTCCCCAGGCCATGGTAGAAGTCTGCATGAAGTATGTAAACAGCCCGGCAGTATTCCTGCTTCTGGTGAATCTCATTCTGCTGATTCTGGGCTGCGTGCTGGATCAGAGCCCGGCGCTGCTGATGATGACCCCGATTCTGCTTCCCATCGCCATGAAATACGGCATCGACCCGGTTCACTTTGGCGTACTGTGCTGCTTCAACCTGACCGTAGGCCTGATTTCCCCGCCAATCGGCATGACGCTGTTCGTAACGGCAAATGTGGCGAAGGTAAAACTGACCGATTTGTTCAAACAAATCATACCCTTTGTACTGGTTGGCCTGGCAGTACTTGTGCTGATTACCTGGGTACCGGCCCTGACAACCTTTATTCCGAATTTATTTTCATAATATAAAATGACAAAAATCTATTTTTTATAATATGAGGTGACAACTATGAATGATTTAAAAATTACAGGCATTGACGTAACGCTTTGTGAGACAAGAGTAAAAGGAAATTTTGCGGATTCCACCCGAAATGTGGAGACTATCGGCTTTGCAGTGGTAGACGTGAGTACAGACCAGGGTCTGCACGGCATTGGTGTTACCTACCATGAGGTAGGCGGCGAGGCCATCCGTGATTTCATTAAATATGCGATTGAACCCAAGATGATTGGAAGAAGCCCCTTCGAGACGGAAGTGCTGTATGAGGAGAACTTCCACTATATGCGTGGCGTTGGCCGTAAGGGACTGGCCTTCTGTGCCTACAGCGCTGTGGATATCGCGCTTTGGGATCTGAAGGGCAAGGCTCTGGGTATGCCTCTGTTCCGTCTGCTTGGCGGCACCAATCCGGAAGTACCGATTTACGCGTCCGGCGGATGGACCAGCTATTCCACAGAGGAACTGGTAGCGGAAGCGAAAATGATGGTTTCCAAGGGCTACAAGAAGATTAAGCTGAAGGTCGGCGTAGAGGGCGGCAACAACCCGGATGAGGACGTAAGACGTGTGGCTGCAGTTCGCGAAGCTATCGGCCCGGACATTGGCTTTATGCTGGATGCCAACAATGTATGGCGCGCGGCGACTGCCATCCAGTTTGCTAATAAGATTCGCGAGTACAACATTGAGTTCTTCGAGGAGCCGGTATTTGCAGACGATATTCCGGGACTGGCAGAATTTAAGCGTGGCACCGACATTCCGCTGGCTACCGGCGAGCATGAGTATACCCGTTACGGCGTGCGCGACCTGTTTCTGAATCATGCGGTAGATATCCTGCAGTGCGACGCCACCCGTGTGGGCGGCTACACCGAGATGCTCCGTATCATGGCTTTGAGCCAGGCCTTTAATAAGGCATTCGCGCCTCATGGCATGGAGCATATGCATATGCATCTGGTTGCGGCTGCACCCAACGGCGTATATCTGGAGAAGCTGTTTATGTTCGACGAGGTTGTAAAGAGCGTATACCTGAATGCGCCGGAGCCGGTAAATGGTATTATGACTATTCCCGAGAAGCCGGGTCTCGGCCTGGAGTTGAACATGGATTATATCAAGGAGTGTAAGGGGAGATAGAACATGTCGAATAAAATCGAAGGAATCGCGGTTCCGATTCTGACACCGATTAATGAGGTGGAGGAAATCAACCATGAGCAGCTGGCGGCCCTCACCGACTATGTGGCGGAGGGCGGCGTAAACGCCATTTTTGTAAATGGAACAACGGGCGAATTTGCCAGATTTTCCCAGAAATCCCGCCAGGAGCTGGTGAGTACCGTGGCCAAAGCCGCAAAGGGCAGAGTGGCGGTTCTGGCCGGCGTCAGCGAGTGCGGTACCCGTCTGGTCATTGAGAATATTAAGCGGGCTGAGGAGGCGGGAGCAGACGCCATTGTGACCACCATGCCTTATTATTTCCCGACCACCAGTATCCGGGAACAGATCGAATTCACCGAGGATGTGACAGCCAGCACGAAGCTTCCGGTGCTTCTGTATAATATTCCGCCGGTGACAGGCTATTCTCTGAACGAGGAACTGTTGGATCACGTCTGCGACATTGATAACCTGTATGGTATCAAGGACAGCAGCGGAAAGGCAGAGAATTTTCTGAAGCTGAAGGAACGCTACGGCGAGAAGCTGAAGATCTTCGTGGGCGCCGAGGAATTGAATTATTTCGGCCTGAAAAATGGCGCGGACGGTCTGGTTCCGTCCCTGGCGAACCCATTTCCGAAGGTGCTGGCGGCGGCTTGGAAGGCGTCCCGAGAGGGCGACTGGGAGGCATGCAAGAAGCACTGTGACCTGGTGGATGAGATGAATAAGCTGAACCGGTTCTCTGACAGCTGGATGAGTCCGAATATCTGGCGGAAAGAGGCGCTGGCCCAGATGGGGATTATGAGCGCCGCGTTTACGAAGCCCTATATTCCGGTTTCAGAGGACGACAAAAAGAAGATTGCAGAATGGATTTCCTATTATAGGACAAATTACGGAGAGTGATAGTGTATGGAAGACAAACTGTTTAGCGTAAGAGATAAAATCTGTGTAATTACCGGTGGTATGGGTCAGCTGGGGGCCCAGTATGTGAAGGCGTTCCTGAGCCGCGGCGCGAAGGTAGCCGTATTTGGCAGACATGTGGGCGAGGACAAAGTACAGAAGGTGTTTGAGAAGGACGAGTATGAGAGCCCGAACCTGAAATTTTTCCAGGTAGACATCACCAGTAAGAGTGATCTGAATAAGGCTCTGGATCAGATGGAAGAAGCTTGGGGAACTCCGGATGTACTGGTAAATAATGCCGGAATTGATACGCAGCCCAGTGCTCCGCCCGAGGTATCCGGACCTTTCGAGAACTTCCCGGAGGAGGTGTTCCGGGAGGTAGTAGATGTGAATCTGGTGGGTACCTTCCTGACCTGTCAGGCCGTAGGTGCGCGCATGGTCAAGGCCGGAAAGCCGGGTTCTATCATCAATGTGGGTTCCATCTACGGCATGGTTTCCCCGGTGCAGGATATCTACGCCTACAAGGAGAAGATGACAGGAATTCCCTTCGTCAAACCGGTGGCGTATTCCGCGGCCAAATCCGGTATCTACAACCTGACCCGTTATCTGGCGACCTACTGGGGAAAGAAAAATATCCGTGTCAATACCTTTACGCCCTCCGGCGTATGGCGTGACACCCAGGACGAGTATTTCCAGGCCAACTACTGCAATCGGATTCCGATTGGACGGATGGCCAAAGAAGACGAGTATAACGGGGCTATCATTTTTCTGGCTTCCGATGCTTCCCGTTATATGACAGGTTCTAACCTAATCATGGACGGTGGGTGGACGGCCTGGTAAAAACTGCAAAATACAGAAAACCGGAAAGCTTTTGAGCCTTCCGGTTTTTTGTATCGCTTCGTGTCTCGTTACTGGGGAGCTTCCGTTTCTTCCTTTTTTTTCTGCATCCGCTCGTATTCCGCATCGATCATAGCAAGCTGGTAATTCTGCATACCCAGCTTCACATGTTCCCGCATGGCTGTTTCGCCCAGTTCCGGGTCATGCAGGTCAAAGGCCCTGAGAATCTTGAAATGGGGCAGAATCGCTTCCTGGGGGCCATTGGGAAGTCGCAGACTCTGGTAGCGAAAATCCTGGGTTCGGCTTTGGAAAAACCGGAAAATATTGATTAAGAGCTGATTTTGGGACAGCTCGATGATGGAGTCGTGAAAATTACCCTCCTGAAGCAGGATGGACTGCATATCGTGCTCTTCTGTGGCCTTCACAAAAGCGTTGTGAATGGAATGAAGCCGGGCCAGATCCTTCTGGGAGCAGCGCTCGATGGCCAGCTTGGCCGCCAGGGGCTCGCAGACGGAACGGATCTCCAGATAATCCCGGACCTCCACCTGGTTCTGGTTAAACCAGAAAATAACGTCCTCTTCGTCCTGAATTTCTCCGGTTCTGCGGACGAAAGCGCCCCGCCCGGGTTCCAAGGTAATGTAGCCGGTGGAAGCGAGAATTCGCAAGGCCTCCCGGAGGCTGTTACGCCCCACGCCCAACTGCTGGCACAGCTCCTTCTCCGTCGGAAGATGCTCGCCCTTTTTTAAGTCTGAGGTGAAGAGAAACTGCTTGATCTGCTCCACTGCTTTCTGCACCACAGAACCATAATTTTCTGATTTCATATGTATCGATCCCCATCGTAAAAAATACCTTTTCTACACAAAAGTGTAACGAAAAAGAGGGAAAATGTCAATATTTTGCAAGGAGTTCTCTACATTACAGTGCGCTGATATAGGCTTCCAGTTCCTTCAGATTCCTGGGGATTTTCCATTCTTTCTTTAAAATTCCTTTTGCGCAGAGACGGTCGAACAGCTCCAGCACGGCAGGCTGGGTGAGGTTGGTCTCCCTGAGGGCAGAGGTGTCGGTAAAGACCTCCTCCGGCGTTCCGGATTTCAGAACCCTTCCATCCTTGAATAAAAAGATTTCATCGGCCCAGGCGAAGGCATAGTTGACGTCGTGGGTTGACATCAGTACGGTGATACCCTGGGCGGTCAGCTCGTCTACAATATGGTTCACCATGGCGGTATGCTTGGGATCCAGGGCCGCTGCAGGCTCGTCCAGAATGATGATATCCGGGTGCATAACCAGGATATCGGCGATGGATACCTGCTTCTTCTGGCCGCCGCTTAAGGCGTGGGTGGGCTTGTGGCGGAAGGGCGTGATTTCTAGGTAATCGATGACACGCTCTACCTCGTCCTTTGCCTGTTCTTCGGAAACGCCCAGGTTCAGAATACCAAAGGAAATTTCCTGATAAACGCTGGCGGAGAAGAGCTGGTTGTCCGGATCCTGGAAGACGATGCCTACCTTCTGGCGGAGCTTTAAAAGCCCCTGCCGGGAATAGTCATAGGGTTCGCCGTTCAGATAAAGCATTCCCTTAGAGGGACGGTGAATGCCGTTGCAGCAGAGAAAAAAGGTGGACTTTCCGGAACCGTTGGCTCCCATAAAGGCAATCTTCTTTCCGCGGCCGATTTCCAGGGAAAGACCGTTCAGGGAATGTGTTTTTTCATCATCATAGGAGAAGTACAGATTCTCCGCTTTTAAAATAATATCGTTCATGGTATCGAAATTCCTTTCCTAATATGGAAGGCTTAGAAGCAGAATTTTTCTGCCAGCAAGAAAGCGTAAAGGGCCAGTTCGAAAAGCACGATAGCTACAATTTCCTTTCCTGCGGGCGGATAGGTCTCATTGAGCACCCGGATAGTGCCGTCGTAGCAACGGGATTCCATGGCGTCGTAGAGAGCGTTGGATTTCTTGATTGCACGGATAAAGAGAGCTGAGGCCAGGGCGCCGAAGGATTTCAGGGAGGTCCGGTAATCCTTATTGCCCAGGCGGGAATTCTGGGCGGTGCGCAGGTTGGACGCAATCTCCAGCAACACAAAGATATAACGGTAAATCAGAAGCATCAGCTCAATGATAATGCGCGGACAGCGCATAACCCGCAGTACATTCAGGATATCCGGCATGGGCGTATTGAAAGAAAGAAAATACAGGCAGGATACGCTGGCCAGGGCGGTCAGGATAAGCTGTATGGCATAGCGAAGGGAAGCCTTGCTTCCGGTCAGCCAGACAGAGCCGATTTTCCAGGCAAAAAGATCAAGGGGCGTCCGGGAAAAATTCAGGACAATGGCCAGAGTGCTGAAAAACAGGAAAACCAACGGTACGGTCATGAAGTGGAGATAACGGGAAAAAGGGATTCCACCCTTTTTTACGGTGAGAATCCCTGTAACAGCCAGCGCAATGCAGGCCACGGCAATGGAGCGGCTGATGACGCACGCCAGAAGCGTGAGCACTGCAAAGATAAATTTTTCTCCGGCATTTACGTAGCGCAGCCGGGAATTATAGCAAAGCTTATCAATGACGATCATTTATTTTCCCATTTCTTACGTTCTACAAAACGGCCCATGCAGAAGGCCAGAATGCCTACGCCGATACCGGTCTGGACACAGAACAGCATGCTTTCTACTTCTCCGGGCAGCTCGCCGCCGATAAGACGCTCCAGAATGGGCTCAGCCCAGGGCTCATAGGAGGAATCCACTTCCTCAACAACCGTGCTTCCGGCGTCGTCGGAGCCGCCGAACTCGGCGTCCTTCAGCGCGAACAGCGGAATAAAGGCAATCAGGATGATTGCAAGGATCAGTGCGATTACGGTACTCTTTTTCATTTACTTGTCCTCCTTTAAAAATCCGATGGCGCGAAGCTCCGGCTTTGCATAGGATTCCAGGGCGGAAATGATGAGAACGGTCAGAATTCCCTCGATGACTGCCAGCGGAATCTGGGTAGGAGCGAAGACCGCAAGGAATTTCAGGCAGGCGGTACCAATGGTAGTATCTGCGTGATGGGCAATTGCCAGCTGGAAAGCGGTTACACAGTAGGTAAACAGGTCGCCCAGGGCTGCAGCCAGGAATACGCTTATATTCTTGTTCAGTTTTGTCTTCTGACAGAGCTTATAGATACCGAAGGACACGAAGGGGCCGGCAACAGCCATGGAAAAGGTGTTGGCGCCCAGAGTGGTCAGTCCGCCGTGAGCCAGCAGAATCGCCTGGAATAACAGTACGATAATGCCTAAGATACTGACAGCAGAGGGTCCGAAGAGCAGAGCGCCCAGACCGGTTCCGGTCATATGGGAGCAGCTTCCGGTTACGGACGGAATCTTCAGGGATGAGATGACAAATACAAAGGCGCCTGCCATGGCAAGCAGCGGAAGAGCCTTCCGGTCAGCCTTTAAGGTCTTCTGGATGGAACGGAAGCCTGCCAGAAGGAACGGCAGACAGACAACACCCCAGGCTACACAGAAGCCTGCGGGAAGGTAGCCCTCCATGATGTGCATGGCATTTGCGCTAGGCGCGATTCCGAAGGCCAGAATGAAGGCTGCGGAAGCGGCAATGTAGCGTTTGGTACTTTTCTTCATAACACAAAGTTCTCCTTTAGAATAAAATAGCGTTTTTGAAACGCTGTTGTTCCAGTATATCTTACTGATAATTTTTGTCAATAAGCCATAGGGGTAGGGGTATAGGGACAGAGGAAGCGCTTGTGTTTTCGCGGGTGTTTCGCTATAATAAATACGAAACGCAGACGGATAAGAAGGAGCATAGGATATGTATTCATTTAAAAGCCGGGTCCGCTACAGCGAGGTGGGCGAGGATAAAAAGCTGTCGCTGAACAGTATCATTAATTATTTCCAGGACTGCAGCACCTTTCAATCGGAGGAACTGAACAATGGAGTGGAGCGCCTGGAGAAGCTGCACCGGGTCTGGGTACTTTCTTCCTGGCAGATCGTCATTGAGCGTTATCCGGATCTCTGCGAGGAGATCGAGACAGGCACCTGGCCCTATCATTTCAAAAATTTCATGGGCTACCGCAATTTTGTCATGCAGGACAAGGAGGGAAAGCGGCTTGCCTACGGAAACAGTCTCTGGAGCTTCCTGGATACCGATACAGGACTGCCGGTCCGGGTGCCGGAGGATATCGAGAAGGCATACGTGCTGGAGGAGAAGCTGGATATGAAGTACGCTTCCCGGAAGGTCCCCATGCCGAAGGAGGGAGAGACCGGAGAGCCGTTTCCCGTGCAGAAGCACCATCTGGACACCAACCATCATGTGAACAACGGTCAGTATATCCAGATGGCCCGGGAATATATTCCCGAGGATTTCCCGATCCATCAGCTGCGGGCGGAATATAAGAAATCAGCGGTGCTGGGAGATATGATTTACCCGGTGACGGCTCTGGAGGACGGCCGCTATACGGTGGGGCTCTGCGACGAACTGGGCCGGCCCTACGCGGTGGTAGAATTATCATAAGTATTATTTAAGTAAACTTCAACAGGAGGACGGAAACACACATGATTGAATTAGGAAAGAAACAGGAATTAACCGTAATAAAAAGAGTAGAGTTTGGCATCTATCTCGGAGAGCAGGAGGGCGCGGAGGAGCGCGTGCTGTTGCCGAAGAAGCAGGTGCCGGAGGGGACGGAGATTGGTTCGAAGCTGACGGTCTTTGTGTACAAGGATTCCAAAGACCGCCTGATTTCCACTACAAATGAACCAAAGCTGGAGTTGGGCGGCCTGGCCGTCCTGAAGGTGGCTCAGGTGGGCAAAATCGGTGCTTTTCTGGACTGGGGGCTGGAGAAGGATCTGCTGCTGCCCTTCCGGGAACAGACCCGCCGGGTGCATGAGGGCCAGGAGGTCCTGGTGGCCCTCTATATCGACAAGAGCAGCCGTCTCTGCGCGACCATGAACGTGTACGAGTATCTGGAGCTTCAGTCTCCTTATAAAAAGGACGACCGCGTCAAAGGAACCGTCTACGAGATAAGCGAGGAGTTCGGCGCGTTTGTGGCTGTTGATAACCGCTACTCCGGACTGGTGCCCCGAAAGGATTTCCATGGCGGAGCGAAAATAGGCGACATTGTGGAGGCCCGGGTTACCGGCGTCCATGAGGACGGCAAGCTGAACTTAAGTCTCCGGGAAAAAGCCTACCTGCAGATGGACTCAGACGCGGAAGCTGTGCTGGCTGTCATCGACGAATTTGACGGCGTTCTGCCCTTTACAGACAAAGCGTCGCCGGAAGTGATTGAGCGGGAGCTGCATTTAAGCAAAAATGCGTTCAAAAGAGCGGTGGGAAGACTCTTAAAAGAGGGCAAAATAGAGATAACCGAGAAGAGTATCCGCCGAAAAGTATAAAAAATGTTAAATTTTATGAAAATTGAAAAATAGTGCTTTCCAAAGCCGGACTTTGCGGTTATAATAGGGAAAGAGAAGAAAGGGGTGAATTAGAATGAAAGTACAGAACATTACCGACATCGATAAATTCTTCAAGGTAGTAGACAGCTGCAAGGGTAAGGTTGAGCTGGTTACAGGTGAGGGCGACAGACTGAACCTGAAGTCAAAGCTTTCCCAGTATGTATCTATGGCGAACATCTTCTCCAACGGAGAGATTCCAGAGCTTGAGATCATCGCGTACGAGAAGGAAGACATCGACAGATTAGTTTCATTTATGATCAATGGTTAATTAAGAACGGGGTACGTGTTCCTGCGGGAACGGATACCTCGTTTTTTCTGCCCAAAAATCAGAAAAAACGAGAAAAAGGAGCGAATGCCAGATAGGTGATTACTCATCTATGCAGCATTCGCTCCTTTTTCTCTGATATCTGTAGCAGACTGCTTTGGACAGGCGGGGAAAAGGGTGTGCCGATTTCTACGCCGGACAGTTCTTATAATACAGAATCAGCAGCCCCTTCAGAAGCAGATCGTCATCCAGTATAATCTCATGCCTGCACAGCGGTGTAATCACCCCGGCCAGCCCGCCGGTGGCTACTACGGTGCACTCCTCACCTAGCTCCTCGTTGATTCGATCAATCAGCCCGTCCATGGCTCCGGCATTTCCATAGAGGATACCGCTTTTCATGGAATCAACGGTGTTACTTCCGATGAGCCGCTTTGGCTTTTCCAGTGAGATATAAGGCAGCTGTGCCGCCTTGCCGGACAGGGCGTTCAGGGAGACAGCCACGCCGGGTAAAATCATTTTCCCGATATAAGCTTTGTCCTTATTGATGACAGAGACCGTGGTGGCAGTTCCCATGTCAATGATGATCTGGGGTACCGGATAGCTGTGTACGCCTGCTACAGCACCCACGATCAGGTCACTGCCCTGCTGGGCAGGGTCATCCACCGCCAGCTTAATGCCGGTTTTGATGCCGGGTCCAACCACCAGCATGCGGGCGCCGGTGAATTTCTCGGCCGCTTCCTTCAGCGTATTGGTGACAGAAGGAACGACGGAGGAAATGATGCCGCCTTTGATTTGGAAAGGCTTTATTTCATGCAGATCCAGCATTTCCCGGATAATGGTGGCATATTCCAGGGCCGTGGAATCCTGCTCCGTGGAAAAACGCTCCAGAAAGAGAAGCTGATCCTTAAGAAAACAGCCCATGACAATATTCGTATTTCCAATATCAATGGTCAGAATCATGTTTTCCTCCGTAAATAAATCATTTTCCGAAAATTAGTCGCGGTTAACCAGGCCAGCCTTCAAAAGTGCGAAGCCCACTGCTCCGGTAATAATTGTAGATGAAAGCATCTCGCAGACAGCATTGATGCCTACAAAGCCGCATACGAAAAGAATGATATTCTTGCCGCCGATGAGGCCCTGCATGTATTCGGTATTACCGAAGAGAACCACAAGTGCGGTCATGAAAAACAGCGTATTTAAAAATGCGGAAAAGAAGCCGGTAACGAAGCAGCTAAGACGCGCGTTCGAAGCCTTCTTTACACCGCGGAAGATATATCCCAGCAGCAGACCGTCCAGAAGACGGGGTACAAAGCGCTGGATAAAAGCCAGTACAGGGTTAATTCCGAAAAGGACGACTCCCATGGAGCTCACTCCGCCCACACCGATGCACTGTAAGAAGCTGGTCAGTCCGAATACGGCTCCCGCGGCAGCTCCGCCTGCAGGTCCCAGGGTAATGGCAGCCAGTGCGACAGGGATCACGTTGAACGAGATAGCCAGAGGCCCGATGTTCAGGTATCCCAGAGGCGTATAAGCCATCAGAAGTAAGATGCCGGTCAGCAGTCCGAGAACGGTTAGCTGCCGTGTTTTGGTAGATGTTTTCATATTCAGTTTTCCTCCTTGTTATTATTCCCCAAGCGGGGATACAATACAATTACGGGCTAATGATAGCATAGGAAATGAGCGGATTCAAGCAAATAAAAAGTTCAGGGGCCTTTGTATTGAAAAAAATGCGAAATTCCCCTATAATCAAGGGGAATAAACTGGGAGGAAATACGATGACATTTGATAATAAAACCTTAAAAGGAAAGACCGCGGTGCTGGCCGTGACCGGCAGTATCGCTGCGTATAAAATTGTAAATCTGGCGCGTATGCTGAAAAAACTGGGCGCCAACGTACAGGTTTTGATGACGAAGAACGCCACGGAATTTATCACGCCGCTGACCTTCGAGCAGCTTACCGGCAATAAGTGCCTGATCGACACCTTCGACCGGAATTTCCAGTATAATGTGGAGCATGTGGCGTTGGCTAAGCAGGCGGACGTGGTGCTGGTGGCTCCGGCTTCCGCCAATGTGATCGGCAAAATCGCGAACGGCATTGCCGACGACATGCTGACCACCACAGTCATGGCCTGCCCCTGTAAGAAAATCATTTCTCCGGCCATGAATCACAACATGTACCACAACCCCATCGTCCAGGATAATATCGAAAAGCTGGCTCGCTTCGGCTACGAAATCATCCCGCCGGAGACCGGTATGCTGGCCAACGGCGACAGCGGCGACGGTCGGATGCCCGACGAAAGACTGCTGCTGGAATATATTTTAAAGGAAATCGCCTGTGAGAAGGATCTGGCGGGAAAAAAGGTGCTGGTAACCGCGGGGGCGACCCGGGAAGCCATCGACCCGGTGCGTTTTATCACCAACCATTCCACCGGGAAAATGGGCTTTGCGCTGGCTCATGCGGCCATGCTGCGTGGTGCTGATGTGACCGTCGTAGCCGGACACACCGAGGCAGAAGTCCCCCTTCTGGTGAACGTAGTGCGTGTGACTTCGGCACAGGATATGTTTGAGGCCGTGAAAGAGCGCGCGGAAGAATCCGACGTGATTATCAAGGCCGCTGCCGTGGCGGATTATACGCCGGTGACGACCGCAGACCATAAAATCAAGAAGGCCGAGGGCGGACTTTCCATTGAGCTGACCAGAACCCGGGATATTCTGAAATATCTGGGCGGGCACAAGCGGGAAAGCCAGGTGCTCTGCGGCTTCGCCATGGAGACGGAAGATCTGCTTCAGAACGCGAAGAAGAAGCTGGAGAGTAAGAACTGTGATCTCATCTGCGCCAACAGTCTCAGAAAGGCAGGCGCGGGCTTCGGTGGGGATACGAACTGCGTGACCGTGCTGACGAAGGACGGGGAGCGGGAGCTGCCGCTGCTTTCGAAAGAAGAAACTGCCCATGAGATTTTAAACGAGATCTGTAAAAAACTGGGATAAGGAGACTCCATGTCATTTGTACATTTACACACCCATACAGAATACAGCCTTCTGGACGGCTCCAATAAAATAAAAGAATACGTGGCCCAGGTGAAGAAGCTGGGCATGACTGCCGCAGCTATTACCGACCACGGAGCCATGTTCGGCGTCATCGACTTCTATCGGGCGGCCCGGGCGGAGGGGATCAAGCCCATCCTGGGCTGCGAGGTCTACGTAGCTCCCAACTCCCGGTTCGACAAGGAGACCACCGGCGGCGACGACCGCTATTATCATCTGGTGCTGCTGGCCGAGAACAACCAGGGCTACGCCAACCTGATGAAAATCGTGTCCCGGGGTTACGTGGAAGGCTTCTATTATAAGCCCCGTGTGGACATGGAGGTACTGCAGGAGTTCCACGAGGGAATCATCGCCCTGTCTGCCTGCCTGGCAGGCGAAGTACCCCGGTACATCCAGAAGGGACTCTACGACGAGGCAAAAAAATCCGCATTAAAGTATGAAGCAGCTTTCGGAAAAGGAAATTATTTCCTGGAGTTGCAGGATCACGGCATTCCTGAGCAGAAGACGGTCAATCAGGCGCTGCTTCGCATGAGCCGGGAGCTGGATATTCCGTTGGTAGCCACCAACGACTGCCACTATACCTATGCCCGGGACGTGAAGCCCCACGACATTCTGCTCTGTATCCAGACCGGCAAAAAGCTGGCGGACGAGGATCGTATGCGCTACGAGGGCGGCCAGTATTATGTGAAGTCTCCCGAGGAGATGGAGGCTCTGTTTCCTTATGCGAAGGATGCATTGGAGAATACGGGTAAAATCGCCGAGCGCTGCAATGTGGAAATCGAGTTCGGCGTCACCAAGCTGCCGAAATACGATGTGCCCGAGGGCTACACTTCCTGGGAATACCTGAACAAGCTGTGCTTCGACGGCCTGTCAGAGCGCTATCCCAATGACGACGGCACCATGCGCGACCGTCTGACCTACGAGCTTGGCGTCATTCAGAAGATGGGCTATGTAGATTATTTCCTGATCGTCTGGGACTTCATCCATTATGCCAGAGAGCACGGCATAGCGGTAGGCCCGGGGCGGGGATCCGCAGCTGGAAGCATCGTTTCCTATACCATGGGAATCACCAACATCGACCCCATGCGCTATCAGCTGCTGTTCGAGCGTTTTCTGAATCCGGAGCGTGTGTCCATGCCTGATATCGACGTGGATTTCTGCTTTGAGCGTCGTCAGGAGGTCATCGACTATGTGGTCCGCAAATACGGCAAGGACCGGGTAGTACAGATCGTAACCTTTGGTACCATGGCGGCCCGGGGCGTCATCCGGGACGTGGGCCGTGTTATGGATCTGCCGTACAATTTTGTGGATTCCATCGCGAAAATGGTGCCCCAGGAGCTGAATATCACTCTGGAAAAAGCCCTGAAAATGAATCCGGAGCTTCGGAAGAGCTACGAAAATGACCCGCAGGTGCAGGAGCTCATCGACATGTCCATGCGTCTGGAGGGACTTCCGAGACACACATCCATGCACGCGGCGGGCGTCGTCATCAGCCAGAAATCCGTGGACGAATATGTACCCCTGTCCCGGGCCTCCGACGGTTCTATCACCACTCAGTTTGTCATGACTACCCTGGAAGAGCTGGGCCTTCTGAAAATGGATTTTCTGGGCCTGCGTACCCTGACGGTCATTCAGGACGCGGCCCGTATGGCGTCCGAGCGAACCGGACAGACGATAGACATTGATAAAATAGATTATGACGACCCGGCGGTTTACGCTTCCCTTGGAACCGGTAAGACCGACGGCGTGTTCCAGCTGGAAAGCAGCGGCATGAAGGGATTCATGAAGGAACTGAAGCCAAAGAGCATGGAGGACGTCATTGCCGGAATTTCCCTGTACCGTCCGGGACCCATGGACTTCATTCCCCAGTACATCAAGGGTAAGGATCACCCGGAGAGCATCACCTACGACTGCCCTCAGTTGGAGGAGATCTTAAAGCCCACGTACGGCTGCATTGTCTACCAGGAGCAGGTTATGCAGATCGTACAGAAGCTGGCAGGTTATACCCTGGGACGAAGCGACCTGGTACGTCGTGCCATGTCCAAGAAAAAGGCTTCCGTCATGGAGAAGGAACGGCAGAATTTCGTCTTCGGAAATCCGGAGGAGGGCGTGCCGGGCTGTATCGCAAACGGCATTCCAGAGCAGACAGCCCAGAAGATTTATGATGAAATGATTGATTTTGCCAAGTATGCCTTCAACAAGTCCCACGCGGCAGCTTATGCGGTGGTGGCCTATCAGACGGCCTGGCTGAAATATTATTATCCGGTGGAATTCATGGCGGCATTGATGACCTCTGTCATTGATAACTCGGGAAAGGTATCCGAATACATCCTGACCTGCCGCCAGATGGGCATCGATATTCTGCCCCCGGATATCAACGAAGGGGAGGCCCGTTTTTCCGTGTCCGACGGCGCGATCCGTTTTGCGCTATGCGCGATCAAGAGCATTGGCCGTCCGGTGGTGGAATCCATCATTGAGGAGCGGAAGCTTGGCGGACGTTTTAAGAGCCTGACAGATTTCATTGAGCGCATGGGCGGCAAGGATGTGAATAAGCGTGTAGTGGAGAACCTGATTAAGGCGGGCGCTTTAGACAGCCTCGGCGGCAACCGGCAGCAGTTTATGATAGCCTACGCAGGGATCATGGATGGCGTGGCCCAGAGCCAGAAGACCATGATGACCGGCCAGCTTTCCCTTTTTGACCTGGTGGGCGAGGAGGAAAAGGAGAGCTTCCAGGCCAAACTGCCCGATGTGGACGAGTACCCCAAGGAGCTCATGCTTTCCTTTGAAAAAGAGGTGCTGGGCGTCTATGTCAGCGGCCATCCGCTGGAGGAATATATGGATCGCTGGAAGAAGAACATTACAGCGGTGACCACGGATTTTGCCCTGGATGAGGAGAGCGGAGCTGCGAAGGTGCATGACGGGGAATCCGTCGTCATCGGCGGCATGATTACCGGCAAAACCATCAAATACACCAAGAACAATAAGGTCATGGCCTTCCTGCAGATCGAGGATCTGCTGGGTACGGTGGAAGTAGTCGTATTTCCGAATGTGTATGAGCGAAGCGGCGAGGTACTGCAGGAGGATGCGAAGATCTTCATCAGCGGCCATGCGGACGTGGGCGACGACCGGGCGGGTAAGCTTATCTGCGACCGGATCATTCCTTTTGACGCAGGCAGAAAAGAGCTGTGGATTCAGTTCCCGAATCAGGCGTCCTGTCTGGAACGGGAGCAGGAGCTGCTGACGATGCTTGCCGACAGCGACGGAAAAGATCCGGTGGTGCTTTACGCGGCGGCAGAGAAGAGCGTGAAGCGTCTTCCTGCAGGACGAAATGTAAACGCAGATCCGGAATTGATTGGAAAATTGGAAAAAAGTTTCGGTAAAGGAAATGTAAAAGTTGTAGAGAAACGTATTGAAAATATAAGGCGGATGAAGTAAAATCACATTCAAGGATGTTATAAAATGATTGGCAGTAACAGTCCAGGAGATGAGAACCCGGACGGACGCGAGGAGGAATCATTATGGCAAAAGAGATTAAAACCATCGGAGTACTGACAAGCGGCGGCGATGCGCCGGGTATGAACGCGGCAGTCCGCGCTGTAGTACGTAAGGCACTGGTAAACGGCAAACAGGTAAAAGGAATTCTCAAAGGCTATACCGGACTTCTGGACGAAGAGATTATAGATATGTCCGCAAATGATGTATCCAACACCATTGAGCGCGGCGGTACAATGCTGTTCACTTCCCGCTGTAAGGAATTCATGACCGAGGAAGGCCAGAAGCGCGGCGCGGAGATCTGCCGGAAGCACGGCATCGACGGCATCGTAGTCATCGGCGGAGACGGTTCCTTCCGTGGAGCCCAGAAGCTGGCGGCCTTAGGCATCAATACCATCGGCGTACCGGGCACCATCGACCTGGATATCTCCTGTACCGAGTACACCATCGGCTTCGATACAGCAGTGAATACAGCCATGGAAGCCATTGATAAGGTACGTGATACCTCTACATCCCATGAGCGCTGCAGCATCATCGAGGTTATGGGACGTAACGCAGGCTATATCGCCCTGTGGTGCGGCATCGCCAACGGCGCTGAGGATATTCTGCTTCCGGAGAATTACGACTACGATGAGCAGAAGATCATCAACAACATTATCGCCAACCGGAAGCGCGGCAAAAAGCATCACATCATTGTAAATGCCGAGGGCGTCGGACATTCCACCAGTATGGCCCGCCGCATTGAAGCGGCCACCGGCATCGAGACCAGAGCCACCATTCTGGGTCACATGCAGCGAGGCGGAAGCCCCACCTGCAAAGATCGTGTTTACGCATCCATGATGGGAGCCATGGCAGCAGACCTGCTCTGCGAGGGCAAGACCAACCGCGTAGTAGGCTACCAGCACGGACGTTTCCAGGATTTCGATATCGACGAGGCGCTTGCCATGGTAAAGGGCATCGATCCGTACCAGTATCAGGTGGCAAAAGACCTGTCCAAGCACTGTTAGGAGATATTAACTATATGATAACAAGTACGGCGAACCAGCAGGTAAAACTGCTGGTTCAGTTGAATAAAAAAAGAAAACTCCGGGACGAGCGGGGGGTATTCCTTGTAGAGGGCCCGAAAATGTTCCGGGAGGCTCCAAGGGAGCGGCTTGAGAAAGTCTATTTTTCAGAAAGCTTCTATGAAAAGCATAGAGAAGCGCTTACCAGACGGATTCAGGCGGAAAAGCTGGATTATGAGATTCTGGACGACCATGTATTCAAGACCGTCAGCGATACCCAGACGCCCCAGGGCGTGCTCTGTATCGTGCGGCAGCAGGAAAGCTCGCTTGATGCATTTTTGAAGGCGGAAAAGCCGTTGTTACTGCTCCTTGAGAACCTGCAGGATCCCGGCAATCTGGGAACAATTCTCAGGACTGCAGAGGGCGCGGGCGTGACCGGCGTGATCCTGAGCAAGGGCTGTGTGGATCTGTATAATCCGAAGACGATTCGATCTACGATGGGTTCCGTATATCGGGTTCCGACCCTGTATACAGAAGACCTGTGCCAGACAGTGGAAGTATTGAAAAAGCATGGAATCCGCTCCTACGCAGCGCACCTGAAGGGTGCGAACTTCTACGACCAGGAGAACTACCAGAGCGGTACCGCCTTCCTCATCGGAAATGAAGGAAACGGCCTGACGGATGAGTTGACCGAACAGGCAGACGCCCTGATTCGAATCCCCATGGAGGGCCAACTGGAATCCCTGAACGCAGGCGTAGCGTCAGCGATCCTCATGTACGAAGCCTATCGTCAGAGACGATAAATAGAAAACCAGAAGGTTCGGGCAGCCGGGGCGGCAAAAACTTTCCTATAGCGAATCCCTAGTTTGGGATGAGTCTGGAAAATTTTTGCCGCCCCGGCTGCCCGAACCTTCGTCCGTCCTATTTCAAAAGCTTCGCCTTCACCGTCGTATATTCCTATACAAAACAATATAACATATGCTAATTCGGAAAAATGGGTGACACTTGAATGACTGCACGCAATTTCATTCTTTTGGATGAGGGGAATCATAGTCGGTTTTCGGTTAGAATTGGCTAAATTATTGACAAATACGGTTTGCTCTGCTACAATACCTCTCGTAACAGAAATGTAACATTTGTAATAATAATTGTAATATGTGACATAAAAATGTTAAATATCAACAGCTCGCATCATTGCAATTAAGACTTACAGGAGGTTTTTATGAACGCAATCAGCAAAAAGATACCTCTGTTTTTGGCATTAGTTTTTGTCTGGGTTCTGGGCTGCGGCTTTGATAACCTGGAGGTTGAGACATCAGCAGGTATCGAGTCCGTTATGGCGGATCTGACAAGCGAAGATTTTGAAGCACTGCAGATAGAGGATGAGTGGGGAGAAAAGGTTCTCGCCAATGTAGAGGATTATGTGACAGTCCGTCAGGAGCCAAATGCGGATTCCAAGGCCATTGGCCGGATGTTTAAGGGTGACGGCGGCATGATCATCGAGCAGACAGAGGACGGCTGGACGAAAGTGAAGTCCGGTAACGTGGAAGGCTATGTGAGCAATGAATACCTGCATTTCGGCCAGGATGCCTACGAGGCATCCCAGGAGGCTGCCACACTGACAGCGACTTCCCTGACCGGCGGACTTCGGATTCGTTCCGAGGCAAGCACGGAAGCGAAGATTCTGAAAAACGTGGAAGAGGGCGCGAAGCTTACGGTTATCGAGCAGCAGGACGAATGGGTACAGGTGCAGTACGCGGAGGATAAGACAGGTTTCGTTTCCGCAGAGTTTGTGGATGTGAATTATGAGTTGGGCGAAGCCATGACCATGGAAGAGATCGAGAAGAAAGAGGCTGAGGAGAAGCGGGAGAAGCTGAAGCAGCAGCTCGCTGCCATGCAGGCCAATGGCGACGAGGTTACCCTTCTGGCAGCCCTGATTCAGGCGGAGGCCGGCAATCAGCCCTATGAAGGCCAGGTAGCCGTAGGCGCGGTGGTCATGAACCGTGTGCGCAGCGGCCGCTACAGCAGTATTCTGGCAGCTATTTACGCGCCGGGTCAGTTTGGCGTGGTCAGCAACGGAAGCATAGGAAGATACTTAAGCAATCCGAAGGCCAGCTGTCGTCAGGCGGCGCAGGAAGCTATCAACGGTTACACCACGGTGGGAAGCTTTACGCATTTCAAGAACGCGGCTTCTCCGGTCAGCGGCGATCATATTGTGATCGGAAATCACGTATTTTACTAAAGGATAAGAAAAATCAGGCAGGGGCTGCCGCGGGAAACGCGGCGGCCCCTTTCAGAATTCTTAATAATAATTTTTCTTGTGCAAAAGGGGAAACTATAGTATGATAAGCAATAGGTAAACCCCGCAGGAAAGCAGTTTTCGGGGTTACAAATCGCAACAGAAAGGGGAGTGCGAAGCGATGGATGCCATGTATTGGCTGATATTACTGATTGTACTGGTTGTGATTGAGATTATTACGCTGGGCCTGACCACCGTCTGGTTTGCCGGAGGGGCGCTGGCAGCGTTTGTTCTCGCAATGCTGGATGTCCCGCCTGTGATCCAGTGGGCAGTGTTCTGCGTGGTGTCTCTGGTGCTGCTGTTCGGAACCAGACCCTGGGCGCTCCGGTTTTTCAACAGCCAGAAACAGGAGAAGACCAATGTGGACAGCCTGATTGGAAAAACCGCTGTGGTAACAGCTGAAATTCACAATCTGGAAGGGCGTGGAGAGGTTCTTGTAAATGGCCTGACCTGGACGGCGCGGGCAGAAAATGATTCCGAAGTCATTTCCGGGGATGTCCCTGTGGAAATCATAGCCGTAGAGGGCGTGAAGCTGATTGTGAGAAAGAAGAAGGAGGGCTGATTATGCCAAATTTTGTAGGAACTATTTTAGTACTGGTACTTGTATTATTTATTCTGATGATTATTGCTTCCTGCATCAAGATTGTTCCCCAGGCGCAGGCGCTGGTTATCGAACGTCTGGGCGCGTACATGGGAACCTGGGGTGTGGGAATTCATTTCAAGGCGCCGTTCATTGACCGTGTGGCGAAGCGCGTGACCTTAAAGGAGCAGGTAGTAGACTTTGCTCCCCAGCCTGTTATCACCAAGGATAACGTAACCATGCGAATCGATACAGTTGTATTTTTCCAGATTACCGATCCGAAGCTGTTCGCCTACGGCGTGGAGAATCCGATTATGGCTATCGAAAATCTGACAGCGACTACCCTTCGTAATATCATCGGAGACCTGGAGCTGGATCAGACTCTGACGTCCCGCGAGGTTATCAATACCAAGATGCGCGCGTCTCTGGACATCGCCACAGACCCCTGGGGCATCAAGGTAAACAGAGTAGAGCTTAAGAACATCATCCCGCCGGCTGCTATCCAGGACGCTATGGAGAAGCAGATGAAGGCAGAGCGAGAGCGCCGTGAGGCGATCCTTCGCGCTGAAGGTGAGAAAAAGTCTACGATTCTGGTAGCGGAAGGACAGAAGGAATCCGCGATCCTGGATGCAGAGGCAGAGAAGCAGGCAGCCATCCTTCGGGCAGAGGCGAAGAAGGAAGCGACCATCCGTGAGGCGGAAGGTCAGGCGCAGGCTATCCTGAAAGTACAGCAGGCGAACGCGGACGGCCTGAAGATGCTCAAAGAGGCATCTGCAGACAGCGCGGTACTGCAGCTGAAGAGCCTGGAGGCATTTGCCAAGGCGGCAGACGGCCAGGCTACCAAGATTATCATCCCGTCCGATATTCAGGGACTGGCCGGTATGGTGAAGGCTGTGGCAGAGGTAGCAAAGGAAAACTGATTTTTACGAAGAATAAAAGGCTGCGGTCCGAATATTTTGGGCCAGCAGCCTGATTGTTACTGTTCACTTTGTTCACAGGAACTTCTCGGAATAGTGAATGTGAACAGTAAAATAAGTATGAATACAGACGTTGGTGGAGGACAAAAGAAATGGATTTAAAAGGACGCGATTTCCTGACATTGAAGGATTTTACTCCGGAGGAGATTGAGTATCTGGTGGATTTGGCGGCCAGCCTGAAGACCCGCAAGAAGGCCGGTATTGTAGAGCGCGATATGCGCGGTAAAAACGTGGCGCTGATTTTCGAGAAGACCAGCACCCGTACCCGCTGTGCCTTTGAAGTGGCGGCTCACGATATGGGCATGGGAACCACCTATCTGGATCCGTCAGGTTCTCAGATTGGCAAGAAAGAAAGCATCGCGGATACCGCGCGGGTCTTAAGCCGCATGTTTGACGGCATCGAGTACCGCGGTTTCGGACAGGAGATCGTAGAGGAGCTGGCGAAATACTCTGACGTACCGGTATGGAACGGCCTGACCAACGAATATCATCCCACACAGATGCTGGCAACCCTGTTGACAGTCAAGGAGCATCTGGGCCATCTGAAGGGCGTAAAGCTGGTATATATGGGAGATGCCCGCTACAATATGGGCAATTCCCTGATGATCGCCTGTGCAAAGATGGGTATGCACTTTACCGCCTGCGCGCCGAAGAATTATTTCCCGAATGCGGAGCTTGTAGCTTACTGCGAAGGCGTGGCAAAAGAGACCGGAGCGACCATTACCCTGACCGAGGACGTTATGAGCGGTACAAAGGGCGCCGACGTCATTTATACCGATGTATGGGTATCCATGGGAGAGCCCGACGAGGTATGGGAGAGCCGCATCCGCGAGCTGATGCCCTATCAGGTCAATAAAAAGGTCATGGACAATGCGGGAGCCCAGGCTATCTTCACTCATTGCCTGCCGGCGTTCCACGATTTGAAGACAAAGATTGGCAAGCAGATTCAGGAGAAATTCGGCATCACCGAGATGGAGTGTACCGACGAGGTATTTGAGTCCGCCCAGTCCGTAGTCTTTGACGAGGCGGAAAACCGTATGCACACCATCAAGGCGGTTATGGCAGCTACACTGGGGGCTTAAGCATGAAAAAAGCAAGCCATGTGAGCAGGGACCCTTATTATTACTGGAAAATGATTTCCATGGTTCTGGCCTGCGCGGTGCTGATTCTGGCTATCCTGATTTTATTTGGCAGTAAGGGGGGAATGCTGATTCCCCTCGCCTTTCTGTTGGGAGCAGTTATGTCGGCGGTGACGGGCATTATGGAACTGGCAAAAAATAAAAAGGTGACCGGCTACATCTGCTCGATTTTCGCGGGGCTGATGGCCGTGGCACTGATATTCAATATCATCTGGATGTGGTTTTTATGATAAAGGACGAGGTTTTGGCTGCACTTCGGGAGAGAGGCGGCTATGTATCCGGGCAGGAGTTGTGCGACCGGTTTTCCGTGTCCCGGACTGCCATCTGGAAGGCAGTCAGCAAATTAAAAGAAGAGGGCTATGAGATTGACAGTGTGCCAAATCGGGGGTACTGTCTTCTGACGTCGCCGGACGCCATGACCGAGGCGGAGATTCGCAGTTATCTCCATACGGAGAAGATGGGGAAGAGCCTGGTTTGCTTCGCAGATACGGATTCCACGAATATTCAGGCGAAGCTGCTGGCAGAGCAGAATGCGCCCGACGGGACATTGGTCTGCTCAGATCAGCAGACGAAGGGTCGGGGGCGCCGGGGACGTGCCTGGGATTCCCCGCCGGGAGAGGCCATCTATATGAGCCTTTTACTGCGACCGGATATCCATCCGGAGCATGCGTCCATGCTGACGCTGGTCATGGGGATGGCGGTGGCAGATGCCATCAACGAGCTGATGGGCGGCGAATCAGCCGGGATTAAATGGCCCAACGATGTGGTGCTGAAAGGCAAAAAGGTCTCCGGAACCCTGACGGAAATGAGTACGGAGATGGACTGCATCCATTATGTAGTCATCGGTACGGGCATCAATGTGAACACCCAGAAATTTCCAAAAGAACTGGATCAGGCGACGTCTCTGAGACTGGCAGCAGGCCATAATTTTCGGCGTGCGGAGCTGATCGCCCTTTGTATGAAATATTTTGAAAAATATTACGCGCTTTTTGAGCGGACAGAGGACCTGAGCCTTCTGATTGACGAATATAACCGGCTGCTGGTCAACCGGAACCGGGAAGTGCGGGTGCTGGAACCGGGCAATGAATATACGGGACTGGCTCTGGGCATAAACAACCAGGGCGAACTTCTGGTGCGCCGGGAGAACGGCCGGGTGGATGAGATTTATGCCGGTGAGGTATCAGTGCGCGGCGTGTATGGGTATGTATAAAATGGGAGAAAATATGGAACAGGAAAATACAGTCCTCTGCGGAGCCAATTCCTACGAGGAAAAATACTTTTTTAACGAGCAGTTTGCGGCGTTGCCTGCGACCATCAAGGACGAGCTGAAAATCATGTGTGTGCTTTTTGTAAACCAGGTGGGCGGCATCCTGCTTCTGGAATTCGCTCCGGACGGCACGCTGGTCTTCCGGGTATCCAGCCATGAGGACGATTTCTTCTTCGATGAGATCGGAAGCAGCCTGCAAATCAAGGAACTGCGGAGAGACAAGGAAGAGCTTCTGGCTTCTCTGGAAATGTTTTACCGCGTATTCTTTTTAAATGAGGAGACAGAACATGCATAACGAACTTTTGAAAATCGGACCGTTTACAGTGTATGGCTACGGCCTGATGATTGCCATTGGTATTTTCTCAGCCTACTGTCTGGCGGAATACCGGGCACGGAAAATAGGCCTTAACGACGAGAGGGTCTTCGGCATGACCATCTGGGCGGTCATCGGCGGAATCCTGGGTGGTAAGATTTTGTATTATATTACGATTTTACCTCAGATTGTCGAGGATCCGAGCCTTTTATACCGGGATTTGCTGGAGGGCTTTGTGATTTACGGCGCGCTCATCGGCGGCTTTATCGGCATCGTGCTTTACTGCCATATCTGGAAAATGAATCTGCTGTCGTATCTGGATCTGGCGCTGCCTTCCGTGGCACTGGCCCAGGGATTTGGCCGCATCGGCTGCCTGCTGGCAGGCTGCTGCTACGGGCGGGAGACGGACAGCGCGTTCGCGATTACCTTCCACAATTCCGCTTACGCCCCCAACGGTGTGCCGTTGATCCCGACCCAGATTATTTCCAGCGGGCTGGATTTCCTTCATTTTTTCATTTTGCTTTACTTTGTGAAAAAATGGAAAAAACATGACGGACAGGTGACGGGACTCTTCTTTATGCTTTACAGCGCCGGTCGTTTTGTGCTGGAGTATTTCCGGGGCGATCTGGAGAGGGGAAGCGTGGGCGTACTGTCCACGTCCCAGTTTATTGCCATATTTATGTTTGTGTTTGGAGCGGTCTTTTTCTTTGTCTTAAGCAAAAAGAAAGTGGCTGTGCCCGCTGAGGTGAAAAAGCAGGATGAGTAAAAGTGAGAAGCGTGCCCAGACCTTCCTGTATATTGGTGTGCTGCTGGCACTGATTGCGGCGGACTGGCACTGGTATCTGGGTGAATTTGCAGGCGAGAGCTTTGTGACGGGACTGCCGTTTATGAAGGCAGTGTATGTGCTGTGGATAGGCGCTATTATTATCTGTCTGGCGGCCAGCGGCGTATTTTTCTGGAAGCTTCGGAAGCAGGAGGCGGCCTATACCCGCAAAAATAAGCGCGGGCATGAGAAAAAGCGCCGGGCGTAAGACAGAAGCCCGTCGGGCAGGATTTTATTTTATAAAAAGGAAATTTTTTCATGGGAAAGCTAAAGATAGGAAGCGTGGAGCTTCCGAATCCGGTGATACTGGCGCCGATGGCAGGGGTAAGTGACCTGCCTTTTCGTCTGTTATGCCGGGAACAGGGCGCGGGACTGGTGTGCATGGAAATGGTCAGCGCCAAGGCTATCGCCTATCACAATCGCAACACCGAGAGGCTGATGGAAATCAATGACCGGGAGCATCCGGTGTCCTTACAGCTTTTCGGCTCCGAGCCGGACCTGATGGCGGAGATTGCCGCGCAGATTGAGGACAAACCCTTCGACATTCTGGACATCAATATGGGCTGTCCGGTGCCGAAAATCGTGGGTAACGGAGAGGGATCGGCTCTGATGAAAAACCCGAAGCTTATCGAGGAGATTATCACGAAGGTGTCCTGGGCGATCAAAAAGCCCCTGACCGTGAAATTCCGGAAGGGTTTCGACGACGATCATGTGAATGCGGTGGAGATCGCGAAGATCGCCGAGGCCAGCGGCGCGGCGGCAGTGGCGGTCCATGGCCGCACGCGGGAGCAATTCTACTCGGGAACGGCGGACTGGGAGATTATCCGGCAGGTGAAAGAGGCCGTATCCATTCCCGTTATCGGAAATGGGGATGTGGACAGTCCGGAGAAGGCAAAGGCACTGCTTGATAGCACCGGCTGCGACGGCGCCATGATTGGCCGGGCTGCCAGAGGCAATCCCTGGCTGTTTCATCGGGTGGCAGAGTATCTGGAGACCGGAAAGCTCCTGGACAAACCATCCGGGGAAGAGATCAAAGCCATGATGCTCCGCCACGCGCGGATGCAGGTAGCATGCAAGGGCGATTACACGGGCATCCGGGAGATGCGGAAACACATTTCCTGGTACACTACAGGACTGCCCGGTTCCGCAAAGCTCAGGGGAAAGATTAACAGCGTAGAGAGTCTTCAGGAAATGGAAGAACTTTTACAGGAAATGTAAGGGAAAAGTTGTAAGGAAAAAGCCATAAGCAGCCACGGAAAGCGATTGACAATCAGCGCCTTTGAGTGTATAATATCGTGGATATTCTGAAGGTGGGTCAGTGCCGTTTGCCCCATTTTCCAGAGCATCGACAGGAATAAATGCGACAGAAAAAGATATAATGGAATAGATAAGAACCAGGAAGGATGTAAAAAATGAGCGAGAAGAAAAATTTACTGACTTATGAGGGACTGAAAAAGCTGGAGGACGAGCTTCAGGATCTGAAGGTAGTGCAGAGAAAAGAGATCGCACAGAAGATCAAAGAGGCAAGAGAGCAGGGCGACCTGTCCGAGAACGCCGAGTACGACGCCGCTAAGGACAAGCAGGCCCAGAATGCCGCTCGTATCGCCGAGATCCAGGCCATCCTCGCCAACGCTCAGGTTGCTGCCACCACGGGCGACCTGACCGTCTCCATCGGTTCCACCGTTTCGCTGATTGATCCCAACGGCGAGGTCATGGAAGTCACGCTCGTCGGTACCACCGAGACCAACTCGCTCGAGCACAAGATTTCCAACGAGTCTCCGGTCGGTCACGCCATCATCGGTCACGGCGAGGGCGACTCCGTCGAGGTCGTTACGCCTTCCGGCAAGACTCGCGTCTACACCATCGCCAAGATCGCACGCTAGACCACGGTCCCGCGTAAAGGTATGTTTTCGCTCCCTGGGACCGAATCCTGGGGAGCGTTTTAGTTTGAGGAGCTAACTTATGGCAGAGAACCAGAACGCCGCCGATCAGGCATCGACGCTCAACGACGAGCGCGCCACCCGCCTGGCCAAGCGCGCCGCCCTGTTCGAGGCGGGCCAGAACCCCTATCCCGAGCACTCTGAGCTTGAGGACTACGTCGCCGATATCGAGGCTAAGTACGCCGAGCTTGCCGATGGCGAGGACACCGAGGACGTCGTGAAGATCGCCGGCCGCGTGGTCGCCAAGCGCGGTCAGGGCAAGATCATGTTCATCGTCGTGCGCGATGCGACTGCCGAGATTCAGCTGTTCTGCCGCATCAACGACATGAACGAGGCCGATTGGGAGCTGCTCAAGAAGCTCGATGTGGGCGACATCGTCAACGTCGACGTCTCCACCATCTATAACGGCTACTACTCCGACTCCTCCCGTATGTTCTGCATCGGCGATGTCTCCCCTGAGAAAAAACGCCTGGTTGAGATCGCCCGCCAGAGCCTGGAAGTGGGCTTAAAAGAGATAAAACCCTGGAATTTCTTAGGTGATATGGGTTCCGCCATCCA
>ERZ827088.1207-NODE-1207-length-33351-cov-5.240389_pt1 | contig 33351 bp, 24 predicted proteins | sample MGYA00519922_ERZ827088 | MGnify/ENA primary metagenome ERZ827088 (study PRJEB31778, sample SAMEA3449254) | human gut metagenome | biome: human gut; feature: human-associated habitat; material: faeces | place: United Kingdom | collected 2010/2012 ...
AGCGGCTTACCTATCTGCTGACACTATCCACTTACCGATGTGCTGACCTCACCACTCCTAATTCCTCATTCCTCACTCCTAATTCCTAATTCCTCATTCCTAATTTCTTCTACCTATATAAATGCGCCTTTCGGGCTTGCCGAACTCCTTAAAATATGGTATAATAGAATGAAGGTAATAATGCCGCATAATGCGGCAGGGCGGAGGCTTTGCGTGTACATCACCGCCGTAAGACTTTATTGTTTCAGAAGTTATACGGAGCTGCGGTTTGAGCCTGCAAAGGGGCTTAACGTCATTGTGGGCGCAAATGCGGCGGGCAAGACGAACATTCTGGAATCCGTTTTCCTTGCTGCGTTGGGCAGGAGCCACCGAACGCGCCGCGATGCGGAACTTATCAACTCCCTTTCCGACAAGGCATATGCGGGCATTGAGCTTGTGAGTGCAACGGGGAAGCACAGCATTGAACTCAAGCTGTTTTCCGGCGCACCGAAACAGGTTTTTATTGACGGGCAGCGCATCAGACGCATGGGCGAACTTATGGGCGTTCTGAACGCCGTAATGTTTTCACCCGAGGATCTCTCCCTCGTCAAGGACTCTCCCGAAACCCGCCGCCGCTTTATGGACATGGAGCTTTGCCAGCTTCGACCCGCCTATTTTTACCGTTTGCAGCAATATAATGCCGCCCTCAAGCAGCGCACCGCGCTTTTGAAAACAAGTTTTCCGTTCGAACCGAACATTGAACTTCTCGACATGTGGGACGATAAGCTTGCGGAGCTCGGCGGTTCGGTCATGTTGCTTCGCCGCGATTTTCTTGACAGGCTCAGCACCGCTGCGCGGGATCTGAACCGCAGCATCACGGGCAATTCCTCTGTCGGGCATGAACCGGAAGAGCTTTTTACCTACTACAAACCCTCCGTTCCCTTCGAGGGCGACGGCGCGCGCGCCGCATTCGGGGATGCACTCTGCAAGGCACGGGCGGAGGATATCCGCCGCGGCTGCACAACCAAGGGGCCGCACCGGGACGACATCGGCATTCTGCTCAACGGGCGCGACGTCCGCGTTTTCGGTTCCCAGGGGCAGCAGCGCACGGCAGCATTGAGCCTTAAACTGAGCGAGCTTGCGCTTATGCGCCGCGTTCGGGGCGAGGCACCGGTTCTGCTTTTGGACGATGTTCTGAGCGAACTGGACGGCGACAGGCAGCGGGAGCTGCTTTCAAGCGCATTTGATTGCCAATGCTTTTTAACATCCACAACTCTCGACGGCCTTGAACAGGTGCCGAACATGACGGTGTTTGAATGCAGCGGCGGCAAACTCAAAAAAATTCTGTCAGCAGAAAATTGATTCTGTGTTGATTTAACATTGTATAAATAAACGCCGTTTTGTGGTTGTTTTAAATCCTACGGTCGGCGTTCTCCCCAAAACAGCCCGACATAAAAATCCCGGCGGACAGGGCTCCGCCGGCGGCGGCTTTTCAAAAATGCCGCGGGTTTTATTCTGAAAGGAAATAATTTTAAAAATGGAAACGACTTATAACGCTTCGCAAATACAGGTGCTTGAAGGATTGGAGGCCGTTCGCCGCCGCCCGGGCATGTATATCGGTTCAACCGATTCAAGAGGCCTGCACCACCTTGTTTATGAAATCGTCGATAACTCCATCGATGAAGCAATGGCGGGATTCTGCACTCATATTTATGTTACCATTCATGCGGATAACTCCATTACCGTTGTTGACAACGGCAGGGGCATTCCCGTCGATATTCACCCCAAAACCGGCAAATCCGCGCTTGAAGTCGCACTTACCATGCTTCATGCGGGCGGCAAATTCGGCGGCAGCGGCTATAAGGTCTCCGGCGGCCTTCACGGTGTCGGTCTTTCCGTTGTTAACGCCTTGAGCACGGAGCTTACCGCCGAGGTGCGTCGGGACGGGCATATTTACCGACAGATCTGCCGCCGCGGCATAAAGGTCACGGAGGTTGAAATCGTGGGCAGCTGCGGAGCGGACGAGCACGGCACAACGATTCATTTTGTTCCCGACGAAGAAATTTTTGACGAAGTGAACTATGAATACGATATCCTTGTTCGACGGCTGCGCGAGCTTGCGTTCCTAAACGGCGGCGTGCGCATCATCGTGACGGATGAACGCTGCGACCCGCCCGTGCAGGACAGCTTCCATTACGAAGGCGGGGTTGTTGAATACGTTCGCTATATCAACAAAAACAAAGAGGTTCTGCACCCCGACCCGATTTATTTTTCCGCTGTAAAGAACGACAATCCGCTTGAAACGGCAAGCGTTGAAGTTGCGCTGCAATACAACGACGGCTACAGCGAAAATGTTTTTACCTATGCCAACAACATCAACACCATTGAAGGCGGCAGCCACCTTGCGGGTTTCCGTGCGGCAATGACAAGGGTCATCAACGACTACGCCCGAAAGTTTAAAATCCTTAAAGACAGCGATCAGAACCTGACCGGAGACGACATCCGCGAAGGTTTGAGTGCTATCATCAGCGTTAAGCTGACAGAGCCGCAGTTTGAAGGGCAGACAAAAACAAAACTCGGCAATGCCTACATAAGAACCCTTGTTGACAACGCCGTGACGGCCGGCATGACGACCTATCTTGAAGAGAACCCGGCGCAGGCAAAGCTTATTCTCGACAAATGCCTCAGTGCAAGCCGCGCAAGGGAAGCGGCGCGCAAGGCACGCGAGCTGACCAGACGCAAGTCCGTTTTGGATTCCGCCGCACTGCCCGGCAAACTTGCTGACTGCTCCGAAAAAGATCCTTCAAAATGCGAACTGTTCATCGTTGAGGGCGACTCCGCAGGCGGTTCCGCCAAGGAAGGACGCGACAGGCATTTTCAGGCCATCCTTCCGCTGCGCGGAAAGATTCTGAACGTTGAAAAAACCCGTTTGGACAAAATTCTCGGCAATGCGGAAATCAAATGCATGATAACCGCGTTCGGCGCGGGCATGGATGCGGATTTTGACGAAACCAAGCTCCGCTATCACAAAATCATCTGCATGACCGATGCCGATGTTGACGGAAGCCATATTCGCACGCTGCTGCTGACGTTCTTCTATCGGCACATGCGGCCGATGATAGAGCGCGGCTATGTTTACATTGCCCAGCCTCCTCTCTATCTCATCAAAAAGGGCAATACGGAACGCTATGTCTATTCGGACGAAGAGCTGAACAAAACTCTTGACGAAATCGGCAGGGATAAAATCTACATTCAACGCTACAAAGGTTTGGGTGAAATGAACCCCGAACAGCTTTGGGACACGACAATGGATCCCGCGAACCGCATTATGCTTCGCGTCACAATGGACGATGCAATGCTTGCGGACGAAACTTTCACCCTTTTGATGGGGGACAGGGTTGAACCGCGCCGCGAATTTATTGAGCAGAACAGCAAGCTCGTTGCCGACCTTGACGTTTGATTCGGAAACGTTTCAATTTTCAAACGGCAGATTAAGAGCTTTGAGCTCTGCAATCCGAAATTATCAACACGATTCAATGACTTGACGACCGACGAAAGGTGCGATGCACCGACTGCGGCAGGCTCCGCACCTTTCATGCAGGAGATATAATGGACGAAAACAAAAAAAGACCCAATCTTGAAATGCTCGGAACAAACGAGCTGCCGACCGATGTTGAAGGCGGCAGAATATTGCCCATAAACCTTGTGGGTGAAATGAAGCGCAGCTTTATATCATACGCAATGGCTGTTATCATCAGCCGTGCGCTTCCCGATGTGCGCGACGGGCTGAAACCCGTTCACAGGCGCATTCTTTACGCAATGGACGAGCTGAGTATGCAGCCCGACAAGCCCTTCAGAAAGAGTGCGCGCCTTGTCGGCGACGTTCTCGGCAAATACCATCCGCACGGCGATACGGCGGTTTACGATGCAATGGTGCGCCTTGCCCAGCCCTTCTCCACTCGTTACCCCCTTGTTGAAGGTCACGGCAATTTCGGCAGCGTTGACGGCGACCCCGCCGCTGCAATGCGTTATACCGAAGCGCGCATGAGCAGGCTCACTCTCGAAATGCTCCGCGATCTTGACAAGAACACGGTTGATTTTTACCCGAATTTTGACGAAACGCTGATGCAGCCCGCGGTATTGCCCGCAAGATACCCGAACCTTCTTGTGAACGGCTCAAACGGCATTGCTGTCGGCATGGCAACAAACATTCCGCCGCATAATCTCGGCGAGGCTGTTGATGCCTGTGCCGCAATGATTGACAATCCCGATATCACGATCGACGAGCTGATGAACTATATCCCCGGCCCGGACTTTCCGACCGGCGGCGTCATCATGGGCGATGTCGGCATTCGCCATGCATATTTTACAGGCAGGGGAAAGATCCTTGTTCGCGCAAAGAGCGAGATCGAGCAATACAAGGCCGATCGTTCACGAATCATCGTCACGGAAATTCCGTATCAGGTCAACAAAGCAAAGCTTGTTGAAAAAATTGCAGAGCTTGTTCACGAGAAGCGCGTGGACGGCATTTCCGACCTTCGCGACGAAAGCTCCCGCGCGGGAATGCGCATTGTTATCGAGCTTAAAAAGGATGTCAATGCAAACGTTGTGCTGAACAATCTTTATAAGCACACTCAGCTTCAGGATACTTTCGGCGTTATCATGATCGCGCTTGTGAACGGCGAACCCAAGGTGCTCAACCTTCGCGAAATGCTTTATCACTACATTGCGCATCAAAAGGATGTTGTCACCCGCCGCACGCAGTTTGACCTTGACAAAGCACGCGAAAGGCTGCACATCTTGGAAGGCCTTATGATCGCACTCGACAATATTGACGAAGTCATTGCCATCATCAAAGCCAGTGCAAACGGCGCAGAAGCAAAGGAAAGGCTGATTGCACGTTTCGGTTTCAGTGAACGGCAGGCGCAGGCGATACTTGACATGCGGCTGCAAAGGTTGACGGGGCTTGAGCGCGAAAAGTTGGAAGCCGAGTACGGCGAACTTAAGCGCACGGTTGAATACCTTGCTTCCCTGCTTGCGGACGAAGGCAAACTTATGGGCGTTGTTAAAGATGAAATGCTCGAGATTCGGCGCCGCTTTGCCGATCCGCGCCGCACCGAAATCACAAAGATCGTTGAAGACATCGATATGGATGACATCATCCAGGAAGAAGACATGGTTGTTACCTGCACCCATCACGGCTACATCAAGCGCATTGCGGAAGCAACCTATCGCACGCAGCGCAGAGGCGGCGTCGGCATCAGTGCGGGAGCAACCCGTGAAGAGGATTTCCTTGAGGATATTTTCGTCACAAGCACGCATTCCTATATCATGTTCTTCACAAACAAGGGCCGCGCTTTCCGCATTAAATGCTATTCCATTCCGGAAGCAAGCCGCACCGCAAAGGGCACGCCCATAGTCAACCTGCTGCAATTGCAGACGGGCGAGTTCGTTACCGCCGCATTCCCCATCGGCAGGCAGACCGAGGGCGGCTATCTCGTTCTTTGCACACGGCAGGGTGTTATCAAAAAAACCCCGCTCTCCGATTTTTCAAACATTCGCAAGGGCGGCTTGATTGCTCAAAACCTCCGCGAGGGTGACGAGCTTATCAGCGTTGCGCTCTCCGCAGGCGATGATGAGTTCATTATCGGCACACGGGACGGAATGAGCATCCGTTTCAGCGAGCAGGATGTTCGCTCAATGGGCAGAAATGCCTCCGGCGTTCGCGCCATCAAACTCTCCGAGGGCGACTGCGTTGTTGATATGTCCATGGTCAAACCCGGCAGCTGCGTCATCGCCATCACCGAAAACGGCATGGGCAAGCGCACGGAAGAGGACGCCTACCGCGTTCAGGGCCGCGCCGGCAAGGGCATTATTGCAATGAATATCACCGAAAAAACCGGCAAGCTTGTTTGCCTCAAAGTTTCCGAAGGCAATGAGGATCTGATGCTTATCCGTGATGACGGCGTTGTCATTCGCGTTCCCGTTGACACGATTTCCGTCATTTCCCGCAACACGCAGGGCGTTCGACTGATGAAAATCGACGAGGGACACAGGGTTGCAAGCGTTGCGCTTGCGCCGCATAACGATGACGAACCGCAGAAAGGCGGGGAAGAGTCCGACGGCGAAAATTCAAATGCCAATGCAGACTCCGCCGAAACAGCACCCTCCGATACGGCGGAAAATTCCGATACACCGGAAGACCTCCGATAACCGCAGCCGCCGAACCTGCCGCGCGGGCTGAAGTTCTCCGCTCTGCCGCAGTGTTTCGGCAAGCAACCGATTACTTCTTCAAAAACAAACACGGGAAGCCTTCCGTAACGGACAGTGCTTCCCGTGTTTTCTGTTGATTTCGACATTGCCTTCCGCACTCGGTGTCAACCGTTGGGTAATTGAACGTGACTGCTGCATATACCGAATCGCCTGCTCTGTCAATCAAATTTGAGAACCGCAGACATTTCACAGCTCTCCTGCTGCTTTTGTTTTCCGATGTTGCCGCGTAATCAATCTCACCGTACATGACGGCGGGCAAAACGCTGACACCATAATCAGCATACCGAGGGCAAACACTATCAGCCCCAATATAACTTTCGTTCCGTTGCTCATGTTTTCACCTCCATTCTTACGATGTTTTGTTTTTCCCACAGGTGAGGATAAAACTGTTGTCTCGAGTGCAAAAATGCACTTGCTGCGGCTCACTCCGATATTGCACATGAAACAGCATTTTTTCCTGCACCGAACATGGCAGCCCACAAGAATTGCTTTGCTCTACTTACGTATCAGATACGGCAGTGCAAGCACCACCAAAATAATCAAAACAATTGTCATTTTTTCCTCCTTGATCAAACCTGTTGTTATGTAGACATCATTGTCATGACTTTTGCAGGAAAACCGCCGCTGCAAGCTCTTTGGATAATCTGTTCAAATTTTTTACCTCTCAGTGCGTACAATTTCATTGCAGCATTCTGCAATTGCCCTTTAATCGGTTATATTATACCTTTATCCGTCAAAAAAAGCAACATATGACATTCAGCGTCATTCTTTCTGTTCACTACAAATATTGACTTCGCTTATTGTGTGCTTACATGTTCTTTTTATATTTCTGACGGTATTATTCCTTCATTGAGACATATTCAATTCGATATGATAAAACGCTGCTGTACATTTTTATGTTCCACTGCGATAATATATTAATTTTTTCTGTATTGCCGGCGTTCGAACCAAATCGGATCGCCCTTCGTTTTCACTTGAAATATTCTTAAAATATTTATACAACTCCGGATCACCCCCGCGTATGCGGGGAAAACTTGACCGTTGTTCAGTCAACAAAAAAGTATCCTCCTTCGGATAGCCTTTGTGCTCGATGACGAGGGGGGACATTTGTTTATCTTAGCGATAATGTTGGGGGTTAAGTTAAAACACGATCTCGTGGCGATCGCGGGCGAGATCAACCTGTTAATCAAGCTGTATATGAGCTATCACTTTTGAATCAAACTGCTCAATGAAGTCATTGGGGGTTCCTTCGAACAGAGTGACTTCCGGCGGATTTGTTTCAGCATCATGACCTATCCAGATGTAGTTCGGCATCTTGTCAGGGCTATCAAAAGTATCCCGGAGGAAATTTTCAATATTACGACGCCAATCATATCCGTGCGACGATATTCTGAAGTAGATTGAGTTCGTTCCGTCCGGGTTCAGCTTGCCCCCTGCACGAATGCGGAGAAAATTCTCGTTTATGAATCGAGCTATATCCCGAGCGTATTGTGATTCATTTATATCTATGCAGTTACGCAGATTATCTTCGTCGCCCATCCAGGCATAGATATCTTCTATGAGTTGACGAGTTTTTGAATCGACTTGATAACTGTCGCTATACATTATGGAATTAACTATCTCGTTCATATCAGCATCTTCGTCATATCCATCTTCATCGATTAAAGCAGCAATCCGAGCATAAAGCCACCTCTCAATCTCGTCTGAAAGAAAGCCATTTGCGATTAGCCAGTCTACAGGACGTTCTATCTCGTCATACTCAGTTTCCTCTGTTCCGGGATTCGGATGATATCTATTATCTATACATGGATACACTGTTCCGTTGCGATGAAGCATCACGCAGTCTCCGGTCACATATGATCCATTCTTTGAAAGATATATTTTCATTCAGTTACCTCATTTGTAGAATCTTGTTGTAGTTCCAATGAATTAGCGTCTCTGTCGCGTTCGCTAATTCATCGTATCCGGATAGTATGATTTTCAATTCGGATCACCCCAGCAGGTGCGGGGAAAACCGCTTATATCTCACCTCGGAAAGCACGCGAAGCGGATCATCCCCGCGGACGCGGGGAAAACCGTGTGTACTACGACACACACACCTGTTCAATGGGATCACCCCCGCAGGTGCGGGGAAAACAAAACCACTCTCCGCCAATGCAGTTACAGGTTACGGATCATCCCCGCAGGTGCGGGGAAAACTCGGGAAAACCGCCGAAATCCGGCACAGGCGGCAGGATCACCCCCGCAGGTGCGGGGAAAACGGATTGAATCTGCAAACGTGCCACCATATGATAGGATCACCCCCGCAGGTGCGGGGAAAACATGATACCACCGTGCCGGCTGTGCGTCAATACAGGATCACCCCCGCAGGTGCGGGGAAAACGCGACACGGACGGACAGACAGCGGATGTCACCGGGATCACCCCCGCGGATGCGGGGAAAACCACAAACTGACCGTTATGTGTTCCGACGGCAAGGGATCACCCCCGCAGGTGCGGGGAAAACATCGCCACAGTTTGCCCCGCAAGGCAGAACACAAGGATCACCCCCGCAGGTGCGGGGAAAACATCTCGGCGGTGCGCCTTATAGCAAGTCTCCAAGGATCACCCCCGCAGGTGCGGGGAAAACTATACGGCGATACACTGTGGTCCATCGCTCGCCGGGATCACCCCCGCAGGTGCGGGGAAAACTACCGCGGATTTACCCCCTGAGCTTCCAACCAAGGATCACCCCCGCAGGTGCGGGGAAAACCTCATTATACCACCTTTTCCTATCCTGTCAACCGGATCACCCCCGCAGGTGCGGGGAAAACAGCCCCCTTCCGCTAAAAGTATCGATAAACACCGGATCACCCCCGCAGGTGCGGGGAAAACTGTTTTTCGCTTTTGCGATCGACTTGTATTTCAGGATCACCCCCGCAGGTGCGGGGAAAACTTTCAAATTCTGGAATGGCTTTAGGTCTATGTAGGATCACCCCCGCAGGTGCGGGGAAAACTAACGGCGTTGCTATAAACTCGGATACTGTCTAGGATCACCCCCGCAGGTGCGGGGAAAACTGACATGCACCATGTAAACGCAAGCTTTTCAAGGGATCACCCCCGCAGGTGCGGGGAAAACGCGCTGTGATTCAGATCGCGCTATCAGTACCAGGGATCACCCCCGCAGGTGCGGGGAAAACACCCCGCCAAGCGTATCTATCAGTATCCGCACCGGATCACCCCCGCAGGTGCGGGGAAAACACATGTCTTTCCTGCAAAAAGCCGCCGGTGGCAGGATCACCCCCGCAGGTGCGGGGAAAACAAGCCCTCGCCTATGAGATCGACGGCAAGACCCGGATCACCCCCGCAGGTGCGGGGAAAACTTCTCGCCGTTCGTCTAAGTCCGGTTCTGTTTAGGATCACCCCCGCAGGTGCGGGGAAAACTTTAAAGTATATTTTATTGTGCCCCAAGTGGTGGGATCACCCCCGCAGGTGCGGGGAAAACAAAGACCCGGAGCTGCTGCTGATGTACATACTCGGATCACCCCCGCAGGTGCGGGGAAAACACGGCACAATGGACGCAAAAACGCTTGATCGGGGGATCACCCCCGCAGGTGCGGGGAAAACGCATCTCCTCGACCAATTTCATTTTTATCTCAGGGATCACCCCCGCAGGTGCGGGGAAAACCTTTCGGCTTTCACCCGCAAAAATCGCAGCGGAGGATCACCCCCGCAGGTGCGGGGAAAACATCCACATCTCGGCGGATTTTTTTGCGCACATAGGATCACCCCCGCAGGTGCGGGGAAAACTTGCACTTATCGCAAACTTGCCGCAAATTATCGGGATCACCCCCGCAGGTGCGGGGAAAACGTTGGGTTCGGGGAGGTCTGCTGTCGGAATCAGGGATCACCCCCGCAGGTGCGGGGAAAACGCTTGATGTGCGGTTTTTGCGTGCCGGAACTCGGGATCACCCCCGCAGGTGCGGGGAAAACGCGGCACAAAGCCGACCATGACAAAAGACCAGAGGATCACCCCCGCAGGTGCGGGGAAAACCACATACAGCGCAAACTATCAGTGTGCAAGCAAGGATCACCCCCGCAGGTGCGGGGAAAACGCGGCAAGCACAGCCTTCATGCTTGCCGCGTCGGGATCACCCCCGCAGGTGCGGGGAAAACGTAGCGGCACTAATATCTATTCTTCTGTTGGTTCGGATCACCCCCGCAGGTGCGGGGAAAACTCGAACGCCTTCATGAAGATTGCGCTATCACCGGGATCACCCCCGCAGGTGCGGGGAAAACTAGAAGGTGTTGTGCTCATCGGCCAAAATTTCAGGATCACCCCCGCAGGTGCGGGGAAAACGGCTTGGATAGGCGCAGAGACCCGTCCGGCATTGGATCACCCCCGCAGGTGCGGGGAAAACTGCTTGAAAAAATCGGAATCGAGAAAGAAAACGGGATCACCCCCGCAGGTGCGGGGAAAACCGCCCGAAAAGTTCACGGAACGTCTTGTATAAAGGATCACCCCCGCAGGTGCGGGGAAAACGCACGGACAGCGCAGGATATGCGACTATGGACAGGATCACCCCCGCAGGTGCGGGGAAAACCGCCGAGGTGCAGGCGGAAGTCACCTATGACTAGGATCACCCCCGCAGGTGCGGGGAAAACTGTTGTGATACGCCGCCGTTTTGCATTAGCATGGGATCACCCCCGCAGGTGCGGGGAAAACGAAATGCAAGTTATCACAGCGCGCGTTTCGGAAGGATCACCCCCGCAGGTGCGGGGAAAACGGAGGGGGTATACCTATTCGCTCCACCAAAAGAGGATCACCCCCGCAGGTGCGGGGAAAACCGTCACAGATACATATCACCCCCACATACATGCGGGATCACCCCCGCAGGTGCGGGGAAAACAGGCGGCGGAGAGCTGTCAGGCGGCGATGTTGAGGATCACCCCCGCAGGTGCGGGGAAAACATTTCGGATCCCGCTTGCTGTTCGTCCATCAAAGGATCACCCCCGCAGGTGCGGGGAAAACCTGAGCGCAATATTTCGGGCCGCTCCGGATTTGGGATCACCCCCGCAGGTGCGGGGAAAACTTGTTTTGTCATTCTCATCTCCTCCGTATTACAGGATCACCCCCGCAGGTGCGGGGAAAACCGGAGCGGGACTGTCCGGACAAAGACAACCCGAGGATCACCCCCGCAGGTGCGGGGAAAACCGTGCTGTGCCTTTGTTACCGCCTCTCGGAGCAGGATCACCCCCGCAGGTGCGGGGAAAACTCGTTATTCATGCAGAATGTGTTCTCGTTCAAGGGATCACCCCCGCAGGTGCGGGGAAAACAAAGAGACTATGACGGAGGACGCAGAAAACGCAGGATCACCCCCGCAGGTGCGGGGAAAACTTCAACTGAACGCCCAGTATCGATTGGGACGTAGGATCACCCCCGCAGGTGCGGGGAAAACGACGCATACAATGGAGGTATAGCCAAAAACACAGGATCACCCCCGCAGGTGCGGGGAAAACTCATCCTCATCAAGTTCAATCACGCCGTTGATGGGATCACCCCCGCAGGTGCGGGGAAAACCGCTAATGTTGCCGCAAGTGCGCTTGGAACGTGGGATCACCCCCGCAGGTGCGGGGAAAACAACACGCGCCGTTCGCCGTGCAATCGTCAAATGGGATCACCCCCGCAGGTGCGGGGAAAACGTTTGTGTTCCTTGATTTTCGCCGCAACCTCGAGGATCACCCCCGCAGGTGCGGGGAAAACACGGGTTTGGTGATGTCTGGGTGCGCATACCCAGGATCACCCCCGCAGGTGCGGGGAAAACATTGACAAATATTTGCTTAGGGTGTATAATAAGGGATCACCCCCGCAGGTGCGGGGAAAACGGCTTTGTCCCACTTGCAATTGGCGTTTAGCAAGGATCACCCCCGCAGGTGCGGGGAAAACCGTGATAGACTATGCCCAACCTGCAACTGGCGAGGATCACCCCCGCAGGTGCGGGGAAAACCAGTCGGTACACTTTTGGCATGGGTCAAAGCCCAGGATCACCCCCGCAGGTGCGGGGAAAACTCAGAGCCTGCCGGGAAAACGATTGTTAACGTAGGATCACCCCCTCAGGTGCGGGGAAAACCGCTGTCAGCGTCAACCCATCATCGAGTATATAGGATCACCCCCGCAGGTGCGGGGAAAACACAGGTTAAATACGTTCATCCGCTTCACCTCGCGGATCACCCCCGCAGGTGCGGGGAAAACAAGCACCTGTTCTTTCGTCATGTCGGCAGCGTCGGATCACCCCCGCAGGTGCGGGGAAAACAGTGGAGGAACAAAAAAATGACAAGCATTGAAAGGATCACCCCCGCAGGTGCGGGGAAAACTTGCACATCACATGCCCTCGGTACTCAGTGAAAGGATCACCCCCGCAGGTGCGGGGAAAACTAATGTCGTATATAATTTTGCGGTAGTTAGTTAGGATCACCCCCGCAGGTGCGGGGAAAACTTACGTTTGACAGTCGCAAACGATACGACCTTAGGATCACCCCCGCAGGTGCGGGGAAAACGATAACGGCGATGCACTTAGCTAACGTTGCGTAGGATCACCCCCGCAGGTGCGGGGAAAACCTTTTTTAACGATATTGGGAAAATTGGGAACACGGATCACCCCCGCAGGTGCGGGGAAAACTGGGCGTTCGCGCCCGTTGCCGCTTGCATGATAGGATCACCCCCGCAGGTGCGGGGAAAACCGTGGACAAGTGGGAACTTGTGCGCATGATTCGGGATCACCCCCGCAGGTGCGGGGAAAACGGTATATCTGGCCGAGAAACCGAACTGACACAGGGATCACCCCCGCAGGTGCGGGGAAAACCGTCTCAGTGTGCATGAATGGCATTCATCCTTAGGGATCACCCCCGCAGGTGCGGGGAAAACTCGAACGCCTTGATATAGCGTTCATTATCATCAGGATCACCCCCGCAGGTGCGGGGAAAACGATAACTGCTTTGAATTGAAAATCCGTCATACCGGATCACCCCCGCAGGTGCGGGGAAAACACACTCGAATTCTTTCGCCAGTATAAAGCGCTGGGATCACCCCCGCAGGTGCGGGGAAAACAAGCATTGCAAGTTTGCCCACGTTGAGCAAATAGGATCACCCCCGCAGGTGCGGGGAAAACTGTTTTTCAAATCATGGTTTGTCAACTCATTCAGGATCACCCCCGCAGGTGCGGGGAAAACAAGGAAGCGCAGGCAATAAAGGTGCTGTGCACGGGATCACCCCCGCAGGTGCGGGGAAAACTCAGTGGTCATTGCGAGGATCTGCCCGTACACAGGATCACCCCCGCAGGTGCGGGGAAAACATATCCCGGGGATGCAGCTGGGCGATCCAACACGGATCACCCCCGCAGGTGCGGGGAAAACAGAAATCTCAAGCGAATATCGAGGTTGGTCATAGGATCACCCCCGCAGGTGCGGGGAAAACTGATAGACAAGGACGGCGTGATTGTCATCGGTCAGGATCACCCCCGCAGGTGCGGGGAAAACGGAATTATGCGGTGTCGGGCATGGCTTCGGACGGGATCACCCCCGCAGGTGCGGGGAAAACCGAAAGTTGGATTCGGAATGTCAAGATTGTCGAGGATCACCCCCGCAGGTGCGGGGAAAACTGTGCAGGTCGTGCGGTGCAAAGACTGCCCGTAGGATCACCCCCGCAGGTGCGGGGAAAACCGCCATTTCGACTCCGGTTTTGCAGTCAAAATAGGATCACCCCCGCAGGTGCGGGGAAAACGGGGTCGCCCGGGCATTTCAGCCCGTTCGAAAAGGATCACCCCCGCAGGTGCGGGGAAAACAGAGTCAACGATATGTACGCTATAACGGCGACAGGATCACCCCCGCAGGTGCGGGGAAAACGCACGGAGTTCGCGACAGGCGCGGTTCGAGACAGGATCACCCCCGCAGGTGCGGGGAAAACCCGCTGTTGGGCGGCGTCGCGGGTTTCGCTCCGGGATCACCCCCGCAGGTGCGGGGAAAACCGGTATGGGGTGACCCGTCTATTGGAAAATATAGGATCACCCCCGCAGGTGCGGGGAAAACACTAAAAAGATCCTTTAGGAATCAGCCTTTTTGTTCCAGAGCAGTTCAAATTTCATTTAACTTCTCAAACAGCCTGAATGTAAGTTTGCAATCCGGAAGCGCACGGTGACGTTCTCCGACATCAATTCCAAAGTATTCGCAAAGATGCCCAAGCGAATACTGTTTAACTCCGTTCACGCGCCTGCGCGCCAAGGCAAGAGTATCTGTGCAGGAACTGCGAAACAACTTCACGCCGCAGCGTTTTGCCTCCGAAATCAGAAACCCGCAGTCAAAATCCGCATTATGGCAAACAATCGGGCGGTTCGCAACGAATGCAACAAGCCCGTTGATTGCCTCGCTCAGAGGAATGCCTTCAGCTGCAAGCATTTCATCCGTAATCCCCGTAAGGCGGACAACATCCGCACTCAGCGGTGAATCCCGCCTGACGAGTGTTTGAAATTCTTCTGCCTCTTCTCCGTTTCTTATCAGCAGTGCACCGATTTCAATAATGCCGTCCCTCTCGGGCGAAAGCCCCGTTGTTTCAACGTCAATAACAACATAGTCCTCCCGCCTGCGCGCTTTTTCAGCACGACGCGCGAGCAGCATTTTTCCTGCTCTGCTTTGCGGAGCCCCTGTCGAATTGTCTTCTGCCTTATGCGGCTTCGGAAGCGGGCGGCGCATAAGCAGTATTCCGTCAAGATCAACGGGCTCCCAGTGAGCATTGTGAACTTCGAATTTCATCTGCTGTTCGCAACGCGCACTGTAAACCATGGTTGCGCGCCCGCTTTTCAGGTTTTCGCATACCCGCGCCCAAAGCTCCGTGCGAACGCGCGCATTAATATTGCCGGCATACACTCCGGGGCTGATTTCACATAACCACTTGGACAGATCCCCCCGAACTTTCGGCGGGCAGTCGCTCAAAGTAATCACTGTCAACGTCAATCCTCCCGATAGGATTTACCATATTCCGCACTGCCGCTGCGGTCATCCCAAAGATAGAGCGGCTTGCAGCCTTCTTCGCCGAAATCGGATTCATCGGAAAGAAGGGATTTGATATCCTTCACCATTCGCTCCAAAATATGGCTTTCTGCAAGCGCATTACGCACACTGCGCCTTGTTTGGGACGGGATATCCTCCGGAGACTCTGCCGCAAGCCGAAATGCGATCGGAATCGTGATTTCCGCCTTGTACAAATCAGCAATATCATAAACGAATGAAAGCGAATGACCGATATGCACAAAGCCGAGGCCGGGGGAACAGCCGAGTGCGCAAATCACGGCGTGAGCAAGGCCGTACAGACAGGCATTCCCTGCGGACAATGCCTGATTTACCGGATCTCCGGATGAAAAATCCTCCGGATCATAGTCTCGTCCATGCCACGGAACGCCTGTTTCCTTTGACCAATGCCGATAAACGGAACGCATACGGCTTCCCTCGCGCCCGCGCAGCTGCTGCAAAGTCAGGTGAGCCACATCCTCTCCGGAGAACCGCAGACTGTACATCTTTCGAACAACGTTGAGATGCCCTCGCTGGTTCGTCACAAGAGCAGCCTGTTTCACAAGCAGACGTGAACTTCCCGTCAAAGCACAGCCCCCGGTGTAGTACCGAACACCATGTTCCCCGACCCAGATTACACTCACACCTGCGTCACCGATAAGCTCCATTGCACGGTGAGTCACATCCGTTCCCGGGCCGAGCATGAGCACCGAAATTGCAGCGGCAGGAACGTGAATGATCCCGTTTTCATCCGTAACGGTTATCGCGCTGTCCGCACGGCTCAATTTACAGTGCTCAAAGTAAAGAAAGGTCATTCTGTCGCCAATCTGCGGCAGAGACTGAACGGAAGGGCGGATCATCCCCGGAATTTCAGCCATTGACGCCTTCCCCGATGCCCACAACTGTCATAAGTCCGTTTCCGTAAGCCTTACCCCTGCCGAGGCCCTGAGTCAAAGTCTCCCGAAAGCGGGCTGCATCCGTAACTGTCAAAATGCCTTCAAAAGTTACGGAAAGCAGTCTTACTTCCTTGTTCTTTCCGCGTTTTTTGAAAGAATACCTGTTTGAATGAACAACACGGAATTCATCGGTCGCGAGTTCAAAACCGTAACTTTGCGCATGGGAAGCAAGCCACTCCTCCTGCTGTCCGACCGAAATAAGGGCTGTTACCTTTCCGCGAGCCTGCGGATCGTCTTCACGCTTGATGCTCTTTGTGGGATTGGCTGTCAGGCGAAACCTCCAGCGGCTGCCTTCCGCAATTCGTGCAAGCAGGGGATCGTATGATTTTGTTTCAACGTTAATTCCGCCGTAACCCAGCTGCTCCGCCGCACGGGACAGCTTTGGCCTGTCCTGCGTCAAAACGAGCAGATACATCTCCCCGCCGAGCGTGTCTATGCGCCAAAGACTGCGCGCACGATTTTTTTCATCCGCGGCATCGGAAGCTTCGGACGGTTCTCCGTTCAAAACTTCAATCGCACCGTGAATCTGCTGCGGATTGACAAGTGCTTTCATTGTTTCGCGTTTCTGTGTGTTAAGCTTGATTCTCGAAAGATACATCTGCGTCCTCCAATTCTGCAAACGCGTCATGCTCCGCTGCGTCCGTATCCTTCTCCGCCTTGTTAACGGATTCATACGCCGCAACAGTGCGATAGGTATGTTTACGGCAGCGCGGGTCAAACGAGACCGCAAGGTCACGCCGCGCTTCACGTCCGATCACTCTCGGTTCGTCCGCATCTGAATTCTGCTCATCATCTTCCGAATAATCCGCATATATGTGCGCTGTCATATTGTACTTCATCCGTGAAGAATCGTCAAGCGTCGGATACGTCCGCAGCACCTTAATCAGCCCGTCCTCCTTAATGTCGTCAAGAACGATCGGCAGCGTCGGAGGGCAGGAACGCCTGCCCAAAAACAGCGGAAACACCGGATGCGACAACGCGAATTCAATGCTCTCCAAAAGTTCCCGTTCTCCCTCCAATCCGACAAGGAAGACGGCATCCGAAAGATAATAACGTTCGGTAAGATATGAAGTCTTTTCTGCATGCGCCATATGGAAATCCCGAAGGAGCTTTCCCGCGCGGTCAATGCGGACGCCGATTCGCAGCGCATTCAGCTCGCGGAGCTTTTCCGGCTCGTTTCGCCGAATGCCGAGTGCCGCTGCAAGCAAGCCCACAATGCCGCTTTTTGACGGTTCCCTTCCCGTTTTTCGGATCTCAAATTTTGAATTTTCGGTTCCCCACGCCTGCAGCGGAGCGGAAAGCCGAAGAAGCAAAACAGCCATTACATGCCCTCGCTCTCGCCGAGATATTCCTTAACGCACTCCGCAACCGACTCAAGCAGTCTGTCGAGGCTCATGCATTTGCATTCCTCAAGATTTCCGACGACTTCACCGACTGCAAATGCACGATCGGGCGCGGAGGCATACTTGCCGTAAACCTTGTTTGCGTATTCAACAAACTTTTCTTCGGATTCCTCCGAATAACCGCCGTTCTTTGCCGAAACGGGCTTTTCAAACGCACCGCAAAGGTTAACGGGCTGATCGCGCCGAATTGTGACATAGACCATGCTCGGAAGGGTGCGGTTTGCAAAGGTGTTCTGTTTGCCCGTGGGCATTGAGCGAACAAACGCTTCAACAAATTTTGCCGCTGTCTCCGCCGCGACCTGTTTCCCGAGGGTATTCGAAAGCTCAACAAGGTTGACCGTTGCATAGCGATAGAGCGTTGAGGAGTTGAACTCCACCGTTCCGAGGTGCCCCGCGCCGGTACTATCCTCCGGAGCAAGATCGTCAACGGCGGTGAAATAATCGTATTCGTTCTGCACGGTGTGGGTTGAAATGCTGTGCGCAACCTGCGCGGAGGCATCGCAATTCAAAGTTGCTTCGGAAGCAACCATTCGCCCGAAAAGCGCGATATCAACAGAAGGGTTGTTCTTGAGTGCTTTTTTGCAGGCGTCCTTATCAGCCGTACCTTCGGAAACTGCGATCTCGGCAAGTGCTTTTGCCTGTGCCGCACTCATGAAAAAGAGTGCTTCCGCCTTTTTGTCCTTTGTTTCACCTTTCTTATCGTCTTTAAATTTCACTCCGGCGCTTGTAAGCACTTTTTCCGCAAGTTCCGCCGCTTTCGCATCGGGGTTCAGTTTCAGAATCTCCTCTGCAACCATACTTATAACGTTCTTTGTTCTCATCCCGAGCATATCCGGTTCAATGAGTTCTTCGCGGAACATTTCGCGCATTGCATGTTTCCACGCCTGTGAGGAAACGCGCGCACGGGTCGTGCCGCCGTAGATCGCCGTTTTCGGGCTGCCGGTGTCGTCGCGGTTGACGCAGCTCGGCGGAACGGTTTGGAGTACGTGTACATCAAGATAGCATCTGTTTTTCATAGTTTTGGTTCCTTTCCACATTAGTTTTCATCATTTTTTATTTGGCGGCAGAAATCCTGTCCCCATTTGAGCCTTACTTTTGTTCTTCCTTCCGCATAGCTGTAATTATACAGGTCAACGGTAAGATCCGCATAGTCGAGTTTTATACCGTTGCCGCTGAGAAGATTTATCACGCCGCGCAGGTGGTGGTTGAGCTCGGGCAGATCCGATGCCGTTGCGATCTTGTTGAACCTGGCGCGTATGCGCTTCAACTCATCCTCGTCCTTGGCAAGTTTTCGCACCGAAGCCCCGAACTTCATTCCGTCCTCATTCATCCATTCGGACCTGAAGTCATGCCCCTGCTGATGCAGTGCAAACATGGTCAATGCGGTGTAAACCGCCCATTCCCCCGGCGAAGCGTTACCGTCGTTCCGATAAAACTCCTCCGGAAGATCGGTCAGGAATGCTCCCCAAATTGCGGGAATCTCCCCCGGGGCGTGTCCGATTCCGTGCCGCAGTTCGGCAAGCTCCGCTCGGCACTGATTCTCGGGCAGCGTCTTAAGCCGCTCGAGCTTTCGCTTCATAAAAGCGGTGATTCTTCTTTCTTTTTCAGTCATTGTTCTCCTCCTTCGGATAAATTTCATTCAATTTGACCTTAAAGTAACGATAGGCGTCGGGAGCGGAATAGTGTACGGTTATTTTGTTCCCTTTCTTCTTTTCTATCTCTATTGTGCGTCCGACAATTGCCGCCGTGCCCGCCGATTCAACAAGCTCTTGACCGATGCGCAATGCGATTCGTTTTGCTGTTTCGCGCCACCTTCGGATGGCTGCGCGCTCCTGCTCCGAGCTGATCGCCCAAGTCGGATCGATCGACTCAAGCCAGCTTCTGAACGGCGCATCAATTTCATAATAGAACTGCTCCTGTGCGCGTGCAACGGCAGCGCATTTCTTTGCAGATTCATCGTCCGCGCCGGCTGCGATTTCAATATTGACGGCAAGGTTTTTAACTTCCTTGGCAGTTTCACCGCAGTTTTGGATTTCGGTTTCGATTTTGTCCCGCCAATGTTCTCCAACCTCTGTGATAAGATCCGTGTGGAATGTCAGGGAGTCGGAGAGGATGTTTGTGTAGCAGCTCTTCATGGTATCATATTGAACGGAACAGATTCGGAAGCTTATCAATCTCGTTTTGTCAATAAGTCCCTCTTTTTTTATATAGTTGATCCATCCAACGATTCCCGGGGTATGATTTCCGTCACCGAAATCGAAGCAGACGGAAAACTCTCGCCACATCTGCGCTGCGTAATTGTGCGCTTTCGGCTTACATACCTCATTGCCACCTTTTGAGGCTTCACGATCGACCCGCCAAATCGTCATTGGCTCCAAAAAAGCATTTTCGCTTGTGAAGAAATCTCCGCCGCATATTCTGTACGCCGTAACAAAGCCCTCACTGCGAACCAACATTACTCGCCTTGACTGAAGAGTGTAAAGCGCCGCAAGGTTATCCGGCATGGCGATTTCAACTCTTGGCCTGCTGCGGACTTTCTCCTCCCAAATTGGCTTCTCCTCTTCCCAAACGCTGTTACCGCCGTAATTCAAAGCTATATAATTCAGCAAAAGATCCTCAAACAAATTCTTGCCGTGTACTGCAATAATTCCAAGGTTTCCAAGCCATCCGATTCCCGCTAATTTCTTTCCGGATGAGGCATTGATTTTTTTGCTTTTGCCTCTCTCGTTTGAAGAATCGTCGAATGCATTAACGTGCAAAAGCCACCTTGCAGCTTCCGAATTTGTTAGCCGTTCCTTTTCCTCTCCCGAACGCGCCGCGAACAGACGCGGTTTATTGTTGCTTTCGGCTATAGCGCTGTTGAGTTTGCTCGCAGAGAAAACGGACGCTGTTTCATCCGTGTTTACCGATAACGCCTGATAAAACGGCCTTTCCGGATGAAAAATCCAAAACCTTTCGTGTACGGACTCAAGGTAATCCCTTATCGGCTTTTCGGGCAGCCGACCGGCGGTCCAAAGCTCCTTCCAGCGTTCCTCCGCATCCTCCGGCTCTTCGAGCGGCCACTCCTCGCCGTCCGGTGAGTATCTTGAAAAAACAGTGTGCAAAACCGCAAGCATCAGTCGGAGCACCGCAACATCCTGCGTCGGCAGCTCGCCCGCAAGCTCAACGTATTCATGAGCCTTCAGCAGCGCATCCGTCAGTGAAAGCTCATCAACGGTGCAGTCGCTTTTCCGCGCAAGTATCCATTTTTCGTCAAGCAGATTGAATTCGATTTCCTTCATCATTTCACTCCTTTTCGTATGTTAATCCGGTTTTTATATCATAATGCAGCCGCACTTCGCCAAGCACCGCATTCAGCTCATTATCGAAAAGCAGAACAAGCTCCTCCTTCAGCAGCGCCGAATCCTGCCATGCGGAAAAATTGCTTTTGGTTTCACTCTCAAGCTGCGTAATCGTGCTGTCGATATTCCACCGTCGGCCGAAAAATCCAGGAAGGCGGAGCTTCTGCCGCGCAATGAGCAACGCCTCCTCCCTTGAGGGCGGCCTGTCCGCCGGTATGACCCGCTCGCATTCATCCGAAACGGTGTGTATCTGCCCTTCCGCATCGCGCATAAGTGCAATTACGTCAATCGATGGGTCTCCGTCACGCACGGCTCTTTCGCCGGCCTGTTCGCTGCTTAAGCCAATGGCGTTATCCAGCCAGCCGTCAAGCGATTTCCCCTTTCTTTCGGACGGTTTTCCAATCAACCAATTGCATGCATTGCGCTCTTTTTTCTTTGTTTTTTTCACGTATTCTTCTTGCGCACTTTCCATCCCCTCGGTCAGCTCTCCAAGCATTCGGTCATCGTTTTCATCGTATACACGCTGAACGAGCAGCGGAATATCGCTCGGAATCGTCAATTTGTTCGGCAGCAATGCCCGCGTCCGCATCAACAGCCATTCACCGTAAATCGCCGCACTTCCCGAATCAAAACTGTCATCCGTTTCATCAAGAACAAAGCAGCATGCCGTTTCCAGTCCCTGCGGACGAACCCTGTTATGTCGGTGCAGCCTGCCTGTGCGCTGCAAAAGCAAATCCATCGGGCAAAGTTCCGTTATCATAAGATCAAAATCAAGGTCAAGCGATTGTTCAAGCACCTGCGTTCCGACAATTATCAGTCCGCGTCTGCTTTCCGGGGTGGAGTGCTTGCCCACACGCTTAAGAATCTGCTCCTCGCGCTTCGCACGATCCGTCATTATGAACTGCGCATGCATGATAATAACTTCGGCTTTCGGGAAAGCGGACTGCAATTCAGCCGCAATTTCCTGTGCTTTTCGCACGGTATTGACTATCACGCCCACACACCCGCCGCGTTCGGCGGCATAGCCTGCCCGCGCAGTTACTTCATCGCGGTAAATCGTTTTAACGGAGATTTCCTTTTGTTCACCGCTAAAGGAAAGCGCCTTCTGCTTTACAAAATTCTTCTCCGTGTACGTCAGCAGGGGATAAGCAAGGCTGCTCTTCCACGCGTCATCGATGCACTTTAGTCCCCGTCCGACATACGCCTCAACAAGCTCCGCACGACGTTTCGCCGGAAGCGTTGCCGAAAGAATAATCACCGGAACTTTATAAATTCCAAGCCATTGTATCGCCATATCAAGATATTTGCTCATATAGGCGTCGTAAGCGTGACATTCGTCAACAACGACCACTTTTCCGGAAAGACCGAAGTGTTTCAGCATCACATGCTTTTGCTTCAGTGCCGCCATCAGCAGCTGATCGACCGTTCCGATAACAAAATCCGAAAGCAGGGTTTGCTTTCTTCCCGAAAACCAGTCGTGCACAATGAGTCCGCTGTCCGACTCGATGTTCAAATTGCTGTGCCCGGTGAACAGCTCCCGATAGTCCTCATTCAGAGCGGCATTGCCGTGCGCAAGCTTTATCGCCAAAAGGGTTTGCTCATCCTCCGCCAACCCGCCTGCCCATTTTTCAAGCCGCGGAAAAATTCCGTTTGAAGTTGCCTGCGTCGGCATTCCGAAGAACATACCGCCTGCGCCGGCTCTTGCGGCAAGTATTTCCGAAAGTGCAAGTGCCGCTTCCGTCTTTCCCAATCCCATAGGGGCTTCGATTATGTAGATTCCCGAGGACTCTGCATCCGTTGCGGTTGAAATGATATCCGCCTGCGTCGGGTTCGGCAAAAATCCGAATCGTTCCTTAAATGCTTCGTCATCCAGTCCGAAGCGCGCTTTTGATTCCCACATATTCGGGAACCCGATCGTTGTCCATGCATTTTCGATTCTTTTCGGATAATCGCCGAATTCGCCTTTTTGGTCGGCCGATATAAGCGGAAAATATGTTGTGTTGCTTGCGATCCAGTCCGCCGTTATCAGCATTCCGGAAATAACCACCTGCGCCGGAACCGATATATCGGGAAGCGCGCTCAAATCAGAAAAACCAGCGCTTTCAAGTGAATAATCGAGCCATTCCTTCCAAAGTGAGTCAAAGAGAGATTTGTATTTCATTCCGCGTCCGTAGAAATTATCGGGGTTTTTGTATCCCCCTTCAATTTGATTGCAAACATCCGCCGTAAGCGCCGTCGGCTTTCCGTGATGCGCCCCCGCGATTGAAGCAATTCCTCTCAAACAGCCGAATTTTAAAAGTATCGCCTCGCTTGCAAGCGCATGGGGCGTTTCGGAAATCCTTTCAAAACTGCCCGATTTCGGAAGATCAACGTATTCCGCAAAGGGGGAGAACTCAACCGCGTCACGTATACGTGACTGAAAAACGACGGTGACCTTTCCGATGTCATGCACAAGCGCACAAAACTTAAGTGTTGAAAAGAGTTTTTCCCTGCCGCCGCATTCAGCGCAAAGGTAATCCGAAATGCTTTCCGGCAATCTCTTTTGTGCGAGTTTTTCCATAATGCCCGCCGTGTCAAATGAATGCATCCAAAACGGCAGCCAGTCGTTTCCGTTCTCTCTGTCACTTTTTGCAACCGCCGCTGCAAGCTCTTTGGATAATCTGTTCAAATTTTTTACCTCTCAGTGCGTACAATTTCATTGCAGCATTCTGCAATTGCCCTTTAATCGGTTATATTATACCTTTATCCGTCAAAAAAAGCAACATATGACATTCAGCGTCATTCTTTCTGTTCACTACAAATATTGACTTCGCTTATTGTGTGCTTACATGTTCTTTTTATATTTCTGACGGTATTATTCCTTCATTGAGACATATTCAATTCGATATGATAAAACGCTGCTGTACATTTTTATGTTCCGCTGCGATAATATATTAATTTTATCTGTATTGCCGGCGTTCGAACCAAACCGGATTGCCCTTCGTTTTCACTTGAAATATTCTTAAATATGATGTACAATGCAATCGGGAGCCGCCATTGGGCAGTGCAATCCGCAAGTGATTTACAAATTTGCGTGCAGTGCCGGTTCCGATGCTGAGATAAACGGAGGAATAGTTTTGGAGCAAAAAGACATAAATGTCAATGTTTTTTCCGCCGCGCCGCAAACCTGTTCGGGAGAGAAGGTTTTTAATCCGAACATTTCTTCAGCTGTGCCGCAAGCATGTGCGGCAAAGCGCGCACCGACCTATTCCGAACGATTGGACAAGCTGCGCATATTTGCCGATGAAGCGGCGGAGGAGCTTCCGCAGGTATTTTACCGTGAGCTGAACGGAGGAATCATACTTTCTCCGATTACAAAAGCGCACCCGCAATCCGATCCGAAAAATCCGCTGCTTGTGTTGGGTGAATACAGGAACTCGCCGCAGATGGGACGGAGCATTGTGTTGTACGGCGGTTCGATTTTGCGCAGTTACGGGAATTTGCCGGACGAAAAGCTGAAGGCCGAGGTTCGGCACATCTTGCGGCACGAATTCACGCATCACCTTGAGTCACTCAGCGGCACAAACGATCTTGAGATTGACGATGCAGTCAAGCTGAACCGCTACAAGGCAAGCATTCATGCGGAATAAATTTGAAAATGCGGAACAGGACAGCAGGAAGCGGATGAAGTTATTGCTAATCAGTTTTTAATTTATCCATCGTAAGGAGTCTCGTAAATGAAATCAAAAGTGTTTTTTTCTTCCGAAATCACAGCTGAAAAGGTGGTTGAGCTTTTTCATGCGGCAGCGAATGACCTGCCCGGCGGAATTCTTCCCGGCAAAGTTGCCGTAAAACTGCATTCGGGCGAACCCGGCAATCAAAACTTTTTGAAACCGGAATTTTGGCAGCCTATCGTCAATGATGTGCACGGAACCGTGGTTGAATGCAACACCGCCTACGACGGCGGACGCAACACAACCGAAAAACACCGTGAAACCATGGAAAAACACGGTTGGAACAAGCATTTCACCGTTGACATTATGGATGCGGAAGGGCCGGATGCCGAGCTTTTGATTCCGAACGGCAAGCGCATCAAAAAGGTTCCTGTCGGCAAAAACATGCTTAACTATGGCTCCATGCTTGTGCTTTCCCATTTCAAGGGGCATCCGATGGGCGGGTTCGGCGGCGCGCTGAAGCAGCTTTCCATCGGCTGCGCCTCCTCCTACGGCAAGGCATATATCCACGGTGCAGGCGAGCCGGAGAAGATTTGGACAGGCGACCACAACTCGTTTCTTGAATCCATGGCCGACGCGGCGGAAGCCGTCGTGCGTCATTTCAACGGCAATATGGTTTTTATCAACGTCATGAAGAATATGTCCGTTGACTGCGATTGCTGTTCCGTTGCGGAAGATCCCTGCATGGCAGATATCGGAATTCTTGCCTCGCTCGACCCGATCGCAATCGACCGCGCATGTCTCGACCTTGTTTATGCCTCCGACGACCCCGGCAGGGATCATTTGCTTGAGCGCATTGAAAGCCGCAACGGCGCACACACGGTTGATGCCGCAGCGGAGTTGGGGTTCGGCAGCAAGGAATATGAGCTGATAAAACTGTAAGCATTCAGATTTTATTTCGTTCGAAACCCGAAACCTTGTGGCGTTTTTCGGCACCGGTTCGATTCTGAGCAAAAGTTATCCGCAATGTAATCATAAACTGCGGATAACTCCGCAAAACATTATACAAACTGCCGAGTTCCGCATGAATCGGCAGTTTTTCAAATTAATATATTTTCTTTTCCTTTCAAATCCCGCCTGAAGCATTTGCCTCGGGCGGGATTTATTGATTCAATCAACTGTTGCGGAATTGCTTTAAAATGCTCGGCGCGGCGTGCGTCGAATCAGTCAATGGGCTTCATTGTGGGGAAGAGATTCCTCACATGGAATAGCTGTGTAGAAGCCTTGTCAATACTGTGCTTTGCTTACAGGTCACATTTTCCCGTGTGTGATAACTCTGTACATTTCCCTGCTGAAAGCATACATCATAGTGGTGCTCCAAGTGGTGTATGTGGTGCAACTCCAACCTTTCGTACCTCCGAAAGGTTGGAGTTAATATTATAACAGTAGACTCTCAGAATTTCAATTGGTTTCAGGTCGTCCCGTAAGGAATCCAGAAAAAACTTCAATACTCTGCTTACATTCACTCGTTATATTGTGCCCGTCTAAAGCGTGGTTATAAACGGATATGCAAAGTTCAATCCCGTACTACGCCACGCCGTTAAGCCTCTATCACAAGACAATTTACCTTTCCACTGAACGCTGTACAGGCATCTATGGCCATACGAAGTATGCCAGTGTCCGCAAACAATGGTCTTATTCTCATCTGCGGTCTGTGCTGCATCCATGCCATTGAACCATCTTGCTTGATTCCATTGCTCACGGCCTGCTTCTCTCCAAGAAGAAATATAGCTGTAGCTTTTATCCCTGTTCGGAATGCTTGGTATCCAGCCATGCGTGAAAACATAGTGTTCCGTCTCAAAGTAATCAAGCATCGCTTGGATAATCTCTTTGTAAAACGGTACGTCTTTCGCTGCATCGACAAAATCATAATGGCGTATAGATGCCATCACTGGATCAAAGCCCGTTAACTGGAGTGCAGTATCATAAGTTCCGTTTGATTTGTGATAGCTATATGGCATCCCCGCATCCGTGGTCACAAGCTCCACAAATAAGTCCTCATGGTTTCCACGAATGAGAATTATCTTGTCTTGCTCCATCTGCTCCAATATGAACTGCTGAAGCTGTTTCGCCTCATGCCCTCGATCAAATAAATCTCCGAGCATAATCAACTTATGCGGAGTTGTATCGGAAAAGAAGCCTGCCTTTTCCAGTGCAGATTTCATCTGCGTATAGTAGCCGTGAATATCGGAGACAACATAGTAACGCATAATTTCTTATTTTTCGCCTCTATTTTCCTTGGATAGTCTGTCGGCCAGAACCAACTCGTTCATCTTAAAGCAGAGCCATTCATCTATGGTCAGATCAAGCTCGGCAAGGGCAATCACCAGCAGCTTCATCTCATTCTTATCAATGCCGAAGTTTATGCTTATTGTATCGTAGTTCTTCGGAAGCTGCAAGATATATCGTGCCTCGTTGCGTTCATATCGCCTGAGTAATTCAGGCTGATCTTTAAAAAACTTTCTTCCGGTAGTATAATTTAATATAGTATAGATGAGCGAGCAAAGCAAGACGCACTCAATATGCTGCTTCCCATGCAGTAAAAACGAATCAAAAGAACTAAGAGGAACTGCAAGTCGCAGTTCCTCTTTTTACTTTCCATTGTTCTTTTGAGCAATGTTGCGAATCAGCCCATATCAAGCAAATTGCATACTTGACTCATACAGAATAGGCCGACTCAAGGTATTCATCGAACTTTTTCCGCTTGATCATTCTTCGGTTTCCGACCCAGATAACATAGTTGCATTCGGGCTTATCGGTCATATCCCGCAGCTTCCTCACGCCGATACCGCTATATGCGGCAGCTTCTTCCAGACTAATGGTAATGCGCTCCCAAACAGGAACGAGATTTTCTTTTTCTGTTCTCGTCATTTATTCCGCCTCCTCGTGTTTCAGGAGATAGGTCACATATTCACTTCTGTTTCGGAACTTGTACCATCTCCAGTTGTATTCCTCCGATTTGAAAAACGCCTTACGGATCGCATCATAGAAATGCTGGATAGCTTTCATGTTGATGCCGGGGGTCAGCACCAGATCACTGACTTTGATTGCCGAAAGGTCTTTATGTACTTTTCTCCATGAGGTATAGTGGAAGGGTTGCAACATCATGCCGTTATAGATTGCCTCATCGATAGCTGTGTTGGGGTTCAACCATTTGTAAAGGCAAGTAATAACTTCCTCGACTCGGACAGCGTTCAGACCCTGCATATTCATCAGGTCGAAAACACGCATGTTAAGGATCTGCTTCAGGGAACGGAAGCCCAAATCGCAAAAGTAATCAGCGATGGCCCGATCATCTTTTTCGAGCCACTTTGTCGAGCTGGGGTTGATGTTTATTTTGTTGTTCATGTAAATCACTCCTACCGGGTTTTATGAGATTGCCCTCTCACTTTCTTTTTGCCGAATTTTTTTGCGATTTTCCCGCTACTTTTACTAATTTTCTAAAATATTTTGGCTCAGCTTCACTAACTGGCCAACAAAATGGCGTAAACGCCCTGCGTCAGCACTGCACAAAAGAAAAATTCAAGTCCACATTGCGTATATGCGTATATTCTCTTGACCAAGCTGAAATGCTATGATAAAATATGATTGACCGTAGATTTTCCTTAAAATCAGGAGGCGCATTATGGCATACATTACACGAGAGCTTGAGCGCAAGTTCTTAAAGCTCAATGATTTTTTCAAGGTTATCCTTGTTACGGGCGCAAGACAGGTCGGCAAAACGACGATGTTAAAGCACCTTGCAGGGAGCGACAGGACCTATGTCACGATGGACAATACAATGGCGAGAGAGCTCGCACAGTCTGACCCCGTGCTGTTCTTTCAGACCTATAAGCCGCCGGTCCTTATTGATGAGGTGCAGAAAGCGCCGGAGCTGTTCGAGCAAATCAAAATTATTTGCGATGAGAGCGACGAAAAAGGTCTCATTTGGCTGACCGGTTCGCAGCAGTACAATATGATGAAACGAGTACGCGAGACACTCGCCGGAAGAATCGGCATTTTGGAGCTGTACGGCTTGTCCGCAAGAGAAAAAGCAGGACTTGTGTTTGACACGGATTTGGACTTTTCGCTTGCTACCTTACAGGCAAGGCAGCGTAAACTGCCCAAAAATGATGTGATTCAAGTTTTCAATCATATTTGGGAAGGCGGTATGCCCCAGGTACAGGGCGTGGACGACGAACTCCGGCTGGAATATTTCAATTCCTATGTTGACACCTACTTGATGCGTGATGCTACCGAAGCCGGCGGCATCACCGACACCGTTCGTTTCCGCAAATTTCTTGTGGGCTGTGCTTCTCTTGTTTCGGAGCAGGTCAATTATTCCACATTGGCTGAATCTGCCGACATTGCACCGAGTACCGCAAAAGAGTGGCTGAAAATCCTCGTTGGATTGAACATCATCTATCTGTTAGCCCCCTATTCCAACAACGAGCTCAAACGCCTCAGCAAAACACCGAAGCTGTATTTCTGCGATACAGGACTATGTGCGTATCTTTCCATGTGGCTAACGCCGGATACGCTGCGAAACGGCGCTGCAAGCGGCCATTACTACGAGAACTATGTTGTGATGGAGCTGGTCAAGAACTACGCCTACGCAAAGTCCAAGGTAAACCTCACTTACTTCCGGGATTCCAATGCAAAGGAAATTGATGTGTTCGTTGAGGAAAACAATGTCATTCATCCGTTGGAAATCAAAAAGAGTGCAGCGCCCGACCGACGGGAGATCAAAAAGTACAGCGTAATTGACAAGGCTTCTTTGACCCGTGGCAACGGAGGCATCATCTGCATGTGCCAGGAGCCGATACCGATTGATGCGGATAACTGTTTTATTCCGAGCAACCTAATCTAATCTGTATCCAAGCACCTGCTTCGGCAGGTGCTTTTTACGCATTGCCCAGAATGCTTTTCAGCTTCCTCAGCGCATGATCTCTTCTGCGGTAAATGCTCGACTTTGTTGTTGCAAATTTTTCCGCAAGTGCTTCGCCCGACAAGGGGTTCTCCGAGAAGTAGAAGTTCATAATGATATCGCGTTCTTCCGTGGTCAATATTTTCAGTGCAGTTCTGACCCGCTCAATATCCATACGCTGCATGACCGACTCCTCTACATTGCACTCTGTATCTTCGAGAACATCTTCTCCATAGATTTCAGACTCTTGAATGGTCATGGTGCTGTAAGACATGACTTGGAACGGTGTTTCGGCGTCTCGGCTTCGGATGTACTGCTTGCGATGGCAATTCTTTTTCAACTCTTTGCTGACTTTTTCATTGCACTCCATGAAAATGATAGAGTCGTCTTCACTACAAGCCTCAAACTTTCCAAAGACGATTTCCCGATTCTTGCCTTCATCCGTTTCTCTCCATGCCGCATACTGGCGATAATCCATGATCAGCCAATTGTCCTGTGCTTCAATCGAGGGATCCTTCTTTACCAAAAATGTTCTTTTCATTACCGTGTTCTCCTTTGAATTTTTGAATTGGGTTGAAAGTCATAAATTCGGAGATCACGGGTATTCAGCGATATAGCAGAGCCACTGTTCGCACATAAAAAGTCCTTTCCGCCTGCTGCGGTCCAAAGGACACAACTACGCTGGCGAAAAGGACTCCCGATGCTGCCTGCCTGAAAAAGGGCGCAGAAATCTAAGGGTACCCATACTGCTTTTTCAAATAGATTTGAAACCAGCGTATTTGTATCCTTGGCCCTTGTACTTCAGGCTGCGAATATGTATTTGTGATGTCGGTGAAAAACAAAAAAAGGCCACCGACAAGGCAGACCTATAGATAGAACTATAGTGTCTTACCTTGCCGGTGGCCTCTCACGTATGTCTGGAATAACTACCGGTTCATGTTCGGGCTGCTGCCCACGATCAAGTGACCTGGAAGCAGATTTAGCGCGGCCCTGTTTCAGCCCGACCGTTCCGTCGTGATGTCGTTGATTCAGTTGTTATAGGAACTCGCTTCGATGTTCTTCAAACAAATCAAGGGGGAGAAATCTATCACCCCGCCAGATAAGGGCTCATACCGTGCTCGTGCAGCCATGCCTTTGCCTTGCTAATAGCCTCTGGCGCATCCTTGATGCTGCAGATGGCCTTGTACACGGATGCCCAGAAAACAACTTTGATTTTTCTTGTTTTTTAGCCCCACTACCTGCGTCTTACAGTTTGGGCAATACCAAGAGTAAATCGTCCAATCCTCCAGCATCGCCATTCTCCTTCTATCTTTTCTTGCTCAACGGAACGAGGAGATTGCAATCTGCCATCTGATATACCGGAACGCGCTTGGTTTTAGCGTACGCCAATATCTGAACGGCGTTATGGCAGTGTTCACATTCCATCCATCGGCCTCATCTAAATCGAGACTTCTGTTGACTGTGCCGCAAATCGGGCATTTAACATCTTTTGCATTCAAAACAACACATCTCCCATCGACATTAGATTATTGTTTAGAGTGATTTGATCACGTGCCGAGCAACGCCTTGTACCTGAAAGCTCCGCACCTTTATGGTTTTGCCCGGGTATCGAGCCTCGTTTTCATATTCGAGGATGTAATACCCACTGTCCTTGTCGTAGCCGGCATATCGCTTCAGCGTATTCTGGTTGTCCTCGTCCAGCGCAACGACTACATCCCCTTCGAGAGCAGGGCAATTGCGTTCGATAACAAGCAGATCGTCCTCGTCGATTCCGGCATCCACCATGGAATCGCCTTTGGCGCGGAGAATGTAGAAATCTCCCTTGCCAAACATAGAGACCGGGAGGCTGACATACTCCTCAATCGACTCTTCCTCATCCTCCGGATTGCTGCAGCGAATAGAACCTACTAACGGGGCGGATACATAGGCCGTTTTCATTTTGGCGCTCTGGGGAGCAGACAAGATACCTCTGCCGTAATCGATCAGGTTACGGTCACTCAGCTCCTGAAGGTAGCGATGCGTAGTGGATCTGGCAACGCCAACGCCCTCAGCAACATCGTTGATCGTAGGAGAGCTGTGGTGCTCCTGATAGTACTTGTTGACGAACTTCAATATCCTGTCCAGAGTTTCTTGATTCTTTGTTCTCATATCAGCACCTCTGTTTCTGTGTGGGATTTCATATCCCATAATGCTATTATACCCGGAGAATTGCAAATTGCAAGAGGGCAGCCGAAAATCGAAAAGTAGGTGCAACCAATTGGCTGCACCTACTTGTTTGGAAAGAGAACAGGTTCTTATTCGATTAGGGCTTGTGCCGCTTGTTTTACCATGATTGCATAGGATTTTTTGACATCGTTGGGGGATTTGATAGTGACCTTTCCTGCGAATCCAAACACCCAGCTGTAGAAAACATGGCCAACAGCGGTATTCACTACTGCTCTGAAAGATTGCATATCATTTGCCAAAACAGTGACATCCTTTCCAAACTTATCGATGATGGCATCCATGACATCGTTACTGCAGACCAATTCGATCTGCTTTCTCTGCCCATTATACATCGGCTCGAACTTTAATGCACACTGTTCTGCGAATTTCGCGGCGGTGCTCCCTTTCGGGGCGTGAACCACAAGTTGCCCTTGACCGATGGTAGGGAGAAATTTTTCTCTGGCAGAGCGGATGACAGAGGCATCGTTGATAGATGTAATATTCCAACCAATAAATGTAATAATCAAGGATGGGTTATCGACATAAATATCCTTCAGGTTTGTGCAGCCGGCAATGGAAAACAGGTCAAGATCCTTGATTTTTGCATGGAGACGCAGCTCTGTCAACGATGTGCAGTCTGCAAATGCGTAGCTACCGATTTGCGTCACATTTGGCCCGAGATGGATACTTGTCAAAGCTCTGCATCCCAGGAAGGAATAGTTTGCATATCCCCCCACAAAGGACGGCGTGTCAAACGGCCCGCTTTTGCCGGAGGGATAAGCTAACAGGCAATCATTTTCCTTGGAGTACAGAACGCCGTCGATGCTGAAATATTTCAGATTAGCCGGGTCGACGGTAATTGATTGCAGTTTGGGACAGTCTGCCACGGGAGAATCCCAATCTGGCTGATCTCCGATGCACGTTACGCTAGCCGGAAAAGACAGGCTTTCCAGATTCGGGCAGTCCTCAAATGCCAACTCATCGATTGTACAAAGAGTATCCGGGAGGGTAATTTGGGTAAGCGCCGACCGAAAAAATGCGTGCATTCGGAGTGCGTCAACCCCCGAGGGCACTGCGAAGACGCCTTCCATTTTGGGTGGGACACGATACAGCTCTAATCCGGATCGACAGTACAACACACCATCTTTGACACACAGGGAATATTCGTCATCGCTATCGACGATTCTGACGCGCAGGAGGCTCTCATCATCGCTGTCGATGATGCAGTATTCGTCTACATTTGAGCAGAGGTCAAGAAACTTATCGGTCTCATCGGTCTCGAAACAGCTCTGACCCGGAATCAATTTAATCTTTTTCACACACTGAAAGGTTTGCTTCTCTAGAACATCTTTGATGCTCTTGTACTCCCCGTAAGGGACAAAGTCCTCGTCATCGCAAAGATAGGCGTGGACGGGAATCCCGTGCTGTTCCGCATAGTATCTTGCATAGGACCAGATGGGAGTTTCGATAATAATCCCCGGTTCAAAGATGTTTTCAGGAATTCTACTTTCGGTTGCTGGAATATAAACAAAATCAA